>Ga0105045_10006583_pt1 | contig 10289 bp, 6 predicted proteins | sample MAT02_FD_78089 | JGI IMG/M metagenome (GOLD analysis project Ga0105045, IMG submission 78089) | Freshwater microbial communities from Lake Fryxell liftoff mats and glacier meltwater in Antarctica - MAT-02 (megahit assembly) | ecosystem: Environmental > Aquatic > Freshwater > Ice > Liftoff...
CCAATATTTGATCAATTCTATATAAGTATAGATATCCCATCTGTCCACAAACCTAGCTTGTATAAAATCTACAACAGCTTAGGACAGAGTGTAGTCAGCGGTAGCCTAGGTGAAAGCCTGACTCAGGTGAATGTAAGCGCAATGAATCTAAATGGCTTGTATCTACTCAAACTGTACGACGTCAACCTGCGTACTATCGGATCGGTAAAACTTATATTTGTAAAAAACTAAAACCAGTATCATGAAACATCAAAAATTAGTTTTATCCTTCGTAGTACTATTATATAGTAGCTTGTTTAGCTTACGAGCTCAGTGCGCTCACCCTGACTATGATGCCTTGATCACCATATACAATGCACTTGGTGGTAGCCAATGGAATAATACCAAAGGTTGGAAAGATGGCATCAATGGTACTAATTGTGACCCATGTAATGGGTGGGCTGGTATAGGATGCAGCAATGGACGTGTCTCTAGTTTTGTGTTGCTAGGGGATAGTAAAGCACAAGGTACCATACCTGAAGCCATAGGTGACCTAGATCAGTTGACTATTCTTGTACTTCGCTCAGCTACCATTGTGGGAGAAATCCCAAAAACTATAGGAAATCTCACAAAACTTAACCTACTGAATTTTGCTGACTGTAATATCACAGGAAGTATCCCAAATGAGATCGATAATCTTAAAAGAGTGACGACGCTTAATCTCAGCAATACCAAAATATCAGGTCCTATACCTAATCAAATAGGCGGAATGACCAACCTAATAGTTCTCCTACTAAACAATACTAACCTCTCGGGATCAATTCCCAGCGAATTAAGTAAAATTTTTAGGCTTAGAAAAATAGATATTTCATACGCACAACTGAGTGGCACAATTCCTGAAGAAATTGGTGATATTAATTTTTTGGCAGAGTTTATAATCCATCACAATGCGCTATCAGGAGTCGTCCCAACCAGTATCGTTAGATTAGTAAATCTCAAAATTATGGCTCTTAACCACAATAAAATATCTAATCCACTTCCCAAAGAAATATTTGGTCTAAGAAACCTTACCCAACTATACCTCAATGACAATGATATCAAAGGTCAGTTGCCACTCGATATTTCATTTAGCGATAGTCTCAAGGTTCTAGACATATCTAACAATCAGATCGTGGGAACCTTACCAAGCAACCTATTCTCAAAATCTAATATTCAATCAATCAACCTATCCAATAACCAATTAAGCGGCTCAATCAAAATAAAAGACAATAATGCTATAAACCTGAAGACTTTAGACCTTCAAAACAATAAACTGTCAGGCCCAATCCCGTCTAACCTTCCGGATCTAGCGTCCATTACTACCATCAACGTGAATAATAATAGACTAATCGGCTGCGTACCCACTTCATACACTAAAACCTGCCAGCCCATCGATAGGATAAATATCAAAAGCGGCCAAAATGAACTCATAAAAATCAATGCTGACCTCTCTCAAAACCCTAAACTACCATTTGCAGGCAATCTCGTACCTATGTGTAGCGGAAAGCTCTTTGATAATCAATTGAATCTAACATGTGACGACGGATTTGTGGTAACCAAAGATGATCAAATGAATAACGATTGTAGATGTATCGGAAAGCTAGATACATGCTTTTTTATCATCAGAGATACCTTTAATCAATTGGTCATAGACTCAATGATTACTACCCAAACTTTCACCGGAGCTGTGACAGATACATTGTTTGTCGACCTCACGATCAACGGCAAAAACAAGCTAAGTTTCCGCTGCTTTACAGAACAGTGGGGAGCATTTCTGGTCATAGAAACTATAAATCCAACAGATGTTATAGGTTATACTTATGAAATTCTAACTGATGACGGCAGAATACTCATCTATGATCAGCTCCAAGGAGTCCCAATCCGCCAAAACCTAGATTTCTTAGAAGGAAAAGGTGCTTACACTATCAACTTTAGAGATAGTAATGAAAATATAGCAACTTCAAAAAAACTCATCCTTCTCTAACTACTTATCATGAATATCGCCCAAGCCGTAAAAGCTGCCTTTGTAGATCAGTTCAAATCAAAACCCACAGTGTCGGTTTTTGCGCCCGGCCGTGTCAATATAATCGGCGAACATACCGACTACAATCTAGGTCATGTATTGCCGTTCGCAACCACTAAAGGTATTTATCTATGCTTCCGCAAATCTCAAAACAAGGTTTCGACCATCTACTCGATTGACTACCAAGAATCTTTTGAGTTGGCCGAACAATCCTCTGAATCTCCTCTCTGGGTGAGGTATATAGAGCAAGTATTAAACAATATAGAGCGTTCAGTTAGCCATTTTCAACTTGCATTTGGTGGAGATTTGCCCATAGGAGCAGGTATGTCATCATCGTCTGCATTGACTTGCGGTTTTGTGACAGGCATTAATGCACTTTTTGATTTGGGTATGTCAAAAGAGGAACTACTCTCACTAGCCATAATTGCAGAGCGAGGTCATGGAGTGCAAGGTGGCATCATGGATCAGTTCACTATCATAAATGCTCAAAAAGACCACGCCATACTTTTAGACTGCAAAACTTCTTTTTCGACTTTCGTCAAAATACCCAAAACGTTTCATTTTTATCTATTTAATACCAATATCAAGCACAATCTATTGTACACAGACTACAACAATCGTACCGCCGAATGCGCTAGGATAATCACAAAAATTAAGATATACTTTTCTCATTTGAACGGACTTTGTGATCTAACAACTACTGAATTGAACACTTTTCTACATAGTCAACCTGAGACACTTACACCCACAGAAATAGATAGAGCAACCTTCATCATAACCGAAAACGAACGAACACTAGCTGCTGTCGAGGCTATAAAAAGCAACAATCCTAGCGGTCTAGGGCAATTAATGACACAATCCCATACCGGGCTTAAAGACCAGTATGAGGTGAGCTGTACAGAGCTGGACTGGTTAGTGGATGCAGTTGCGGATCACCCTAGCATCCTAGGCGCACGCATGATGGGCGGAGGTTTTGGTGGATGTACTATCAATCTTACTACTGCACAAATTCCTCAACCTAGGATTAAAGATTTACAAGAAAAGTACTTCGCCAAATTTGGCATCCAGCTATCTATATACGAGGTGGAAAGTAGAGATGGAGTTGTGGCGGAAGATGTTTGAGATGATTGATCACGGATTGCGTGATAGGTTTTGTCGGTTAATCAATCATTTAGAATACATCACTTATGCTGGGCTTTGTAAGTACCACAGCATAACATCTTGACTCATCGTAACACTTACTAAATACTTCATCTAACGGTTCACGACTTCAGAATATTATTCGCATATTAAAATATTAAAGTATAATATATTCGCTTCTGCAACAGAACCTAATAGCACAGCATAAATCTGATTCCTTCCACGTGGAAAGCTACAAGATGACTAGAGACAGTACAGGCTAATGCACAAGATAAGAAAATTAACAAATATGATTTGTCGATCCACAATGCAGCGTTATATTATTCTGATTTTATGATGATTTATTCCTATGACTTGCATAGGTTTTGATAGTAAATATGGTTATGATATTTGTTTAGATAGGTCTGTATGTGGTAATTATAATATTCTGGCATATTTTTTTTGAATAATGGTGTAATAGTATACTGGTTATGGATATAGGTTGTATATTTGTCATCGTAAGAATAAGACAACCTTTTACAAACGTCTTGCAAACGTTAAATAAACGGCTTTCGTTTAAAAAATTTCGTATAAGAAAATGTGTAATATCAATAGACAATCAAACAGTTGTATTATGGTGGGATGTTTATTTGTGGCGATTATAAGTAAGTTGTCATCCAGCCTAAAAGACAAAAGTGGAACCATAATCAGACGACTAAAATTTAAACAGTAATACAAGGACAAATCATTTTGACAGGAGACAAACATATAGACCATATTCCGACTGGAAAGAGAGTAATCCGACACTCATTGCCGACCCTATGTTTTTTATTTTTTTCCCACCGCACTTTTTTAAAAACAATTTTTTGACAGCCGCTCCAATAAGAATGGTAACTTTAAATATAATATTAACTGAAAAAATTTAGACCATAAATGCAAGGAAAACAACTTAGAAAATTAGAAGCCGAACTGTGGAGAGCCGCAGACCAACTCAGAGCCAACAGCAAACTGACAGCATCTGAATATTCAATGCCTGTATTGGGACTGATATTTTTACGGCACGCATACAACCGATTTCTGAAAGTAAAAATTGAAGTGGAGAAAACATTGCCTTCGCATCCACAACGGGGCAAGCGACAGCTTACCAAAAAAGATTTTGAAGAGCAAAATTCAATGTTCCTGCCAGAGAAGGCACAGTTTGACTATTTGGTTTCCTTGCCTGAAGGAGCCGACATTGGCGAAGCCATTGACAATGCAATGAAACTAATTGAAGACGAATACGACAACCTCAAAGGCGTATTGCCCAAGAACTTTTCAATTTTCAGCAAAGATTTATTGCGGGAACTACTTCGTATTTTCAATAAAGAAGTACTGCAAAAAGCAGAAGGCGATTTGTTTGGTAAGATTTATGAATATTTCCTTGGCAAATTTGCAATGACTGGGGCACAGGAAGGCGGAGAATTTTTTACGCCTATGAGTTTGGTGCAGACGATTGTAAATGTAATTGAACCAGACCACGGCATTGTGTTTGACCCTGCCTGCGGCAGTGCGGGTATGTTTGTGCAAACAGGCTATTTTATAGAAAGTGAAGGACTGAAACCTGCCGAAAAAGTTACATTCTACGGACAGGAAAAAGCCGACATCAATACTAAACTTGCTAAAATGAACTTAACAGTTCACGGATTGGAAGGGAATATACAGGAAGGCAACACTTTTTACGAAGACAAGCAAAATATGGTGGGGAAAGCCGATTTTGTAATGGCAAATCCTCCGTTTAATGTGGATGGTGTGGACAAAGCCAAAGATGCAGTGAAGAAAGACCCCCGATTACTTTTAACAGAAAACAAGGAAGGTCAAAAAGTTCGGTTATTGCCCAAAAACGACAATGCCAATTATTTGTGGATTCAGTATTTCTATCAATACCTGAAGCCTACTGGACGTGCAGGTTTTGTAATGGCATCCTCTGCTAGTGATGCAGGACACAGCGAAAAAGATATTCGTGAAAAACTGGTGAAAACAGGAGCCGTAGATGTAATGATGGCTATTGGTAATAATTTTTTCTATACGCGTTCATTGCCTTGTACCCTTTGGTTTTTTGACCGTGCAAAAGAGAACGATAAGCAGAAAAGCGATAAAGTGCTGATGCTGGATGCAAGAAAAATTTACCGAAAAGTAACCAGTAAGGTAAATGACTTTAGCCCCGAGCAATTACAGAACCTTATTTGCATTGTAAACCTGTATAGAGGCAATATTAAAAAGTTTGAAGCCACTGTAAAAAGCTATTTGGAAACGGCTGCTGATTTGGCCAAAGAAACAGCCGAAGCCACGATCGAATTGCAAAAGCAATTACAAAAAGTGCATAAAACCGTAAGCGACTTTGCCAACAAATACGCTAACGAAAACAAAGAAGCAAAAACCTTTGTGGATGCTTTAAATATGGACGAAACCACAACCATTTACGAACAACAAAATACTTTAGTAAGGGCTGCCCTTACGGCTGTCCCTATTATAGAAAACATTACCCACTTATGCAAAGCGTTGAGAAAACCACAAGACAAACTCATTAAGCAATTGCTTGATGCTATAGGCACAGCAGCGAAAGAATACCAACTAAATAAAAATAAAGACTGGAAAGAGCTGAATTTAAAAGAACAACTCGACCAACTGAGAGACCTGCAACAGCAACTCAGCGGAAACCCCGATGAAGAAGAACCCGGTTTGCTGCACGAAACAGAATATTTTTACAAACAAGCCCAATGGCTTACTAGCCGTTTTCCTGATGGTGTTTATGCAAATGTAGAAGGACTTTGCAAAGTAGTAAGCCAAGCCGAAATAGCAGCCAAAGACTGGAGCCTAAGCCCCGGAAGATATGTAGGCGTGGACACAGCCACCGATGATGATTTTGATTACGAAGAACGCCTTGCCGAAATACATATTGAGTTGGAAGGATTGAATGACGAAGCCATTGCTTTGGCAAATGCTATTTCGGGAAATTTTAAAGAGATGGCAATATGAGTAAAGAAATAACAGAGTCTAAGGCGTTTTTGAATTGGACAATTTTAATATCCGACAAAATAAAGAAGGCTCAAACCCGCGCATCTTTTAAGGTAAATGAAGAAATGCTTCAATTGTATTGGGATATTGGAAATTCCATAATTACACAACAAAAACAAGAAGGCTGGGGAACTAAAATAATTGATTTATTAGCGTATAATTTAGCTGTTACTTTTCCAAACAGTACAGGGTTTTCTACTAGAAACCTTAAATATATGAGGGCTTTTGCAGAAGCATATCCTCAATATCCAATAGTGCAAGTGCCGCTTGCACTAAGCAATACCGAATTTGTGCAAGTGCCACTTGCACAAATTACCTGGTACCACCATATTAGCCTTATAGCTAAGGTAAAAGAGCAAAATGAAAGAGCTTTTTATATAATAGAAACTGCAAAAAACGAATGGAGCAGAGATGTAATGTTGCTTCAAATTGAGAGCAAATTATATGAAAGGAATGGAAAAGCAATCAATAATTTCAAACATACATTGCCTGATTATCAATCTGATTTGGCAAAAAGTATTTTTAAAGACCCTTACCACTTTGGCTTTTTACCCTTAGCCACCAAAATTAAGGAACTTGAAATTGAAAAATTATTAACTGCAAAAATAACCGATTTTTTGTTGGAGTTAGGCAAAGGGTTTGCCTTTGTTGGTAGGCAATATGCTATTGAAGTGGACAATACAGATTACAGAATAGATTTACTATTTTACCATACCGTATTGCACGCTTACATAGTGATAGAATTAAAAGCAGGCGAGTTTAAGCCCGAATATGTTTCTAAGCTCAATTTTTATATAAGTGCCATAGACGACAGCTTGAAAACAAGCGCAGATGAACCCACTATTGGTTTGCTTTTGTGTGCATCAAAAAGCAATGTAAAAGTAGAATATGCCATGCGTGGATTAGATAAGCCATTGGGTGTAGCAAGCTATCAATTAGAGGCTTTGGTTAAAGAGAATTTGGATAAACTAAACGAACTTAATGATGATAATGAATAAACTAATACACATTGAGTTAAAAGGATTTAATGAAGAAGCTGTTGCTTTGGCAAATACTATTGTTGAAAATTTTAAAAAGGTTGTGATATGAAGTGGGAGAAAATAGCGCTTTCAGAATTGGTTGAATTTTCACCTAAAATCTCATTGGAGAAGGGAGAATTTTATGACCATATTCCAATGGAAGCTATCAATAGTGGTATAAAATTTCCACGGGAATTTTATCAGAAAGAATACACAGGTGGTGGTACTAAGTTTGCAAATGGAGATACTCTTTTTGCGAGAATTACACCTTGTCTTGAAAATGGTAAAATCGCCAAAGTAAAAGATATTGAAAAAGAAGTTGGTTTTGGCTCAACAGAATATTTTGTTTTAAGAGCAAAGAAAAATATTTCAAATCCTGATTTTGTTTATTATTTGGCAATAACCGATTTGGTAAGAAATACTGCTATAAAAAGTATGTCAGGTGCAGATGGAAGGCAAAGGGCAGATAAAGGAGCTGTTGAGCAGTTGTCAGTTTTCAATATTCCTCTCCCCACCCAACGCAAAATCGCTTCCATTTTATCGGCTTATGATGATTTGATAGAGAATAATTTGAAGCGGATAAAGTTGTTGGAGGAGAAGGCGTTTTTGAGGTATAAGGGGATTGTGAGGAGTGAGAAGTTGGAGGAATTTACTATTGAAGAAGTTTGTGAAACGTTAGGAGGAGGAACACCAGCAACAGGAGACAGACGTTTTTGGGATGAAGGGGAAATTCTATGGTTTTCACCAACAGATTTAACCAAACACAATTCAATCGTTTTATTAGAAAGCGATAAGAAAATTACAGAGTTAGGTTTGCAAAAAAGCTCAGCTAAGTTAGTTCCACCAAAAACTATTTTAATGACAAGTAGAGCCAGCATTGGTTATTTCGGTTTAATAAATAAACCTGTTTCAACAAATCAAGGCTTTATTAATATTATTCCTTACAATGAAAACCACAGGGCATATATGCTTTTTGATTTAAAAAATAGAAAGGAAGAAATTATTGGAAACGCAAATGGTTCAACATTCTTAGAAATTTCAAAAGGAAAATTTAGGCAAATGAAAATCAGATTACCCAAAGATGAAAAGGTATTGATTAACTTTGAAAAGGAGTTTGAAACCTTATTCAATCTTGTTGAGAACCTTTTGAAACAAAACACCAAACTCCGAGAGGCACGGGATATATTATTACCTAAATTAATGAACGGACAAATAGAAGTGTAAAAATGGAAATAAACTATTGGATAATATCACCTAATGTTCACAACGATGCCACCGAGCAACGTTGGAAGGAGATTATTGCCGAGAGAAGAAACGCATACATTGGTTTTGGTCCAGATGATTCGACAGGAGTTGCTTTCCAAAATCAAATAAAAGAAGGTGATGTTATAATAGTAGCACAAGGAGCAAACAGAAACAAAAGAAGTTATTTGGCGGGCATTGTCAACAGCCCAGCCATAGCAGGTGAAGAAGAAGGCACTCCAGGCTATGCACAACGCAGGATACTTAATCACGCAATAAACGAACAAGAACTTGTTGCCTTACAGCTCGATTTCAATGGTTGTGCCTATGGTGACGCAGATAGAATACCTGCACTTTACAAACTTAAACCTTGGGAGAACACCAACGACCAAAGAATAGCAACTACAATATTTTCAGCCATTAATCAAAAAAAAATAGATGAACTTATGGACAACATAAAACTTTCAGTCGAAAGACAAAACCAATTAAAAGACCTTTGGAAAGATTATAAATCGGAAACTAAAGAAGAAGATAAAGACTTCAACAGTCGGGAAATCGACACCCTGATTACACAATGGAAACAATACAAGGATAAAATCACACACGACACTTTGGGTTTAGACGATTATACCAATACCCTTGGCAGTGCTACGGCTACTATGCCCGGTGGTTACTTGTGCAATTTTTTAGAACGAACTACCCGAACTGTTTTAGGTTCTTCTAAACCAGGCACGGCTTTTAATTTTGAAGTAAAATTAAACAACGACAACGCCACCTATTACATCAAAAGTGACAAAAAAGAAGAAGCAAATCAAGCAGAAGCCGAAACCTATTTTAATGATAACATCAAAGGCTTATTAAAAAACATTGCGTTGGCAACCGACCCGTTGGTAAAAATTCGCTTAGTGGAAGATGCCAATTACAGTGCTAAGCAGATATTGATGAAAATGGCTGTGTTGGATAATTTGGCTGATTATCTTTACATCTATTCCGATCAAGTAATAAATAACCTTTATGAAGAAATTATTGATGGCGAGGAAACTGGCATCTTTTCTAAGAACCATCAAATCTGCATTGTTGTCAAAAAATTGCTGAATATTAATAAAAACGATAAGGGTGAATTGATTTTACTCTCCCTCTTTCTATGGAAATACTCTAATGCTCAGGCCATAGCCGATGCAGACAACCCGAATGTAATTATGTATGGACCTCCGGGCACAGGTAAGACTTATTCCGTGCACAATAGTCTCAAATTTGTGTGTCAAGGAGATAGTTCGAGATTCGAAAAATTGCAATTCCACCCTTCATTTACTTATGAAGATTTTATTGAAGGCATCAAACCCATGGGTGTTTCAAATGATGGAAATATACGTTTTGAATTGGTGAATGGCGTTTTCAAAAACTTTTGTATCAAAGCCAAAAACACTCCAGAAAAGGCATTCTATTTTGTAGTAGATGAAATCAACCGTGCCAATCTTTCATCCGTTTTTGGTGAAACTTTATCGCTATTAGAAAAAGATTATCGCCACGATGGTGAAAGCGATGAGTTTCTGATTAGTACACAATATTCATCGTTAATTGAACAATTAATTAAAGATGACTATGAAAAATACAAACATTTGGCTTATCAAATAACCGTAGAAGATGGCATTAAAAAAGTAAAATTTGGTGTACCTGAAAATGTTTTTTTTATTGGTATGATGAACGATGTGGACAAGAGCATAGATGCTTTTGATTTGGCACTTCGCAGAAGGTTCAAATGGATAAGAAAAGACTGTGACTATGAGGTAGTGGAAGAAGAAACCCGCTTTAAA
>Ga0105045_10006584_pt1 | contig 10289 bp, 10 predicted proteins | sample MAT02_FD_78089 | JGI IMG/M metagenome (GOLD analysis project Ga0105045, IMG submission 78089) | Freshwater microbial communities from Lake Fryxell liftoff mats and glacier meltwater in Antarctica - MAT-02 (megahit assembly) | ecosystem: Environmental > Aquatic > Freshwater > Ice > Liftoff...
GACCAGCGAGGCACGCTGGCCATCAGTCATATTCACAATCGAGACTGGCCGAACCTGTCGCCTGGCGCCGCAATGACGGCAGCGAGCGTCACCGCGCTATTCCCCGACGGCATAGTTTACGACGACGCAGAACTTACCCATGCGGCCCTTCAGCGTCGCGTGCCGCGCAGCGCGCCAGCGGCAGAGCTCGCCATGGCTGAAGCCTTCGGTGTGGCCGCCGGGCCCGGACTGAGGCCGCCCTCGCGGGTCTGTGGCGCACTCGCGGTGTCCCGTGATGGGACTAGGCTACGCCGCAACCCCTTGTATCACGATGGCAGGATTTTGTGGCCGTCAGAACGTTACGAGCGAGAGTATGGTCCGCGCGCTACCTATCCGATGCGCGCCACTTGCCCGGAGCAGGCCATAGCCGGCGCCGCAACGGCCGATTGGGCACTGCGCCGGGAATTGCTCGACCTGCCGGAGCGCTGGTGATGTCCCCAGCGCCCTATCCTTCCTTTGGGCTTGGTTGGGGCATCGCCGGGTTCGGATGGGTGGCGCGTGATCATGCGGCCCCTGCGATGTTGGCTTCGGGCCACTCCGTGCGCGCCGTCTGCGACCCTGATCCCGCCGCACGTGCCGCTGCACAGGCGAGGTTCCGGCCTAAGGGCGGCGTACACGCCGATCTCGAGCCCCTGCTGAACGACCCGGCTGTGACAGCGATCTACGTGGCGGCCCCGAATGATTGCCACCGGAGCATCGTCGAAGCGGCGGCCAGCGCCGGGAAACCTGTGCTCTGCGAAAAGCCGATGGCTTCGACGCTTGCGGATGCGGAGGCGATGGCCGAGGCGGTATCGCGCGCGGGTATCCTGTTCGGCACCGCTTTCGATCAGCGGCACCACCCGGCCCATGCGGCCATGCGCGACGCCATCCGCGACGGCGCGGTCGGCGTGCCAACCGCGATCCGCATCGTCTATGCCTGCTGGCTAGGCGCTGAGTGGACGATGACCGGCGAAGGCGACAACTGGCGGACGGATCCCAGCCGCGCTGGCGGCGGGGCGTTGATGGACCTGGCCCCGCACGGACTTGATCTGGCGGAATTCCTGCTCGGGGAACCCGTCGAGCAGGTGGCCGCATTCACCCAGATCCGCGTGCAGGATTACGCGGTTGATGACGGTGCCATGCTTATGGGCCGAACCGCGGGCGGCGTCCTGGTGCAGCTGCATGTAGCCTACAATTGCCCCGAAGTCCTGCCCAGGCGGCGGCTGGAGGTGATCGGCGCCGGCGGACAGATGGTGGCGCGTGACACCATGGGCCAGACGGCAGGCGGTGACGTGATGCTCACCGACGCGACGGGCGCATCGCGCGCATTGCCGATTTCGGACGCGAACGCATCGCCTTTCCACCGCCAAATGGCAGCCTTCGCCGACGCCGTCGCCGGAGGGGGGGGCGGCGCGGTGTTCAGCCTGGCGCGCGACCTGCACACAATGCGCCTGCTCCACCGCGCCTATGCGGGGGATGCCGGATGCCCTTAGTCCCCTGGGCCTGCGGCCATTGTGGTTTCTGGCAGAAACATTTCCTGCCGCGTTCGTGTCCGGTCTGCGAGGACACCCGCAACGACCTGCCGGAAGATGGCTGGCACTTCCTCACCGAAGCCGAGGTCGCGGCGCGGGTGACCGGCTCGTGGCGCACCCTTGATCGCGACGTCGTGGCTTTCACCACCGACCCGCCATTCGGCCTGAACGGCACGGGTTGGCTGTTGCTGCATGCCGAAGGCAACACCGCCTTCGAGGCGGCGCCCTATTATACGCCCCCGATGCTGGATGAAATCGGCCGCCTGGGTGGCATACGCTTCCTCGCGGCCTCGCACTGCCACGGCTACGGCGCGCTCTGGCAATTGCAGGACGCGTTTCAGCCGGAAGTCCTTGCCATCCAAAAGGATGATCTGCGCATGACGAAGGCTTTTCGGGTCACCTGGCCATTCGACGACGCCCTGCAACTCCGACCTGGGCAGACGCTGTTGCACATCGGCGGGCACTACGAAGGCCAAGCCGTGCTGTACGACAAGGCGCGCCGGATGTTGTTTTGCGGCGACGTCTTCAAGATAGATCAGAACGCCGCCGGGGAAAGCGTTGCAGTTTCGACACACAAGGCGTTCCACAAGGCGATACCGTTGTCGCCCGGCGAGGCAAAACACTATCGTGCGGTGATCGAGTCGCTGGACTTCGATACCGTCTGCACGCCGTTTGAACACGCGCCCGGCATCACCACTGCCATGGCGCTGGCCGTACTCGACGACCAATTGGAGGGCATCCCGGGAGTGCGGCACATTCCGCTCGACGAGTTGCGTGCGCGAGGCAGCGCAGCATGAGCGACGGTCTGCGCGCTGTAGCCGATGCATATCGCGCCACGATGCCGGACGGCGCCGAGGTTTCGACCTTCCGCATCGACCACCTCGACCGGACGGGTGTACCGGTGGTGCAGGCCAACTTTATCCTCCCGAGCGAACCGGCTACCGTTGGCTACGGCTACGGCTTCACCGAGGTGGAGGCGGAGGTCGGAGCCCTCGGCGAACTATGCGAGGAGGTCCATGTCGGCCGCCACCTTGCCACCGCACCGCGGGTCATCGGCAGCCACGCCGAGCTGTCCAGACATCGGCGGGCGGTCGATCCCCTGACCCTGTGCCTGCCCGCCGGCTCGGATTACACGCCGAACCTCGTGCTGCCCTGGCTCGAGGCGCAAAGCTGGCCATCCGGCGAGCCGGTGCTGGTGCCGCGCGAATGGGTCGCGGCCTATCCGTATCAGCTCGGCGAGAAGGCCCGCCTGATCATGCCGATCACCAATGGTCTCGGCGCTGGGTTCGATCTTGAGCACGCGATCGCGCACGGTATCATGGAGGCGCTGCAGCGCGACGGAAACGTCGTCTCATACCGCGCGCTGGATCGGGGGATTGTGGTCGAGCCCGATGCTGTGGACGAGCCGTCGGTGCAGGAGTTGATGCTACATCTTCGGCATCTCGGAATCGACGTCACCGTCAAGCTTGCATCCGATGATTTCGGGATGGCGAACCTCTACGTGGTCGGCGATGATCGAGGCGAGGTTCTGGTGCCGATGCAAATCACCGCCTGTGGCGAAGCGGCACATCCCGACCGTGCGCGGGCGCTGCGCAAGGCGTTGTTGGAGTTTTGCGGATCCCGCGCACGCAAGGCCGCAACGCATGGGCCACTGGAGTTGCTTCGCGCCGCTTTGCCACCCGATTACGTTGAACGGCAAATGGCGGTCGCGATGCTCGACGACGAAGAGCCACGGGCCATGACCGCGATGATCGAATGGCTGGAGCAGGACGCCGCGGCACTACGCGCGCGGTTGTCTGGCAACGTCTTCGCCAGGCGCGGGACCCGCCTGATGTCCGAACTGCCCACCGTATCCGCCGCCGCCGTCGCTGCCTCGGCGGACAGACTGGCTTTGCTCGTCGAGCGCCTGTCCGCCGAAGCGTTGACCGCGCTCTATGTCGATTGTTCCCCGCCTGGGGGCGCGGTCCGCGTGGTCAAGGTCATTGTCCCTGGCCTCGAGGCGGAGACAATGAGCTATCACCGGATCGGCTGGCGCGGCGTGCAGCGTCTTCGGGCCCGGCGCGACAAGCTGCTGCTCGATGCACCGCACGAAGGCGCGAAGCGTGTCCGGCTGCTGCCGGCCGACGAGGCGCGGGCTGGCGGGCCTGCCTGGTTCAACGCGGCCCTTGCCGACCGATTGGTGGGCGGCCTTTACCCGATGTACCGCGAGACCGGTCCGTTTTCAGCCCGCCTGTCGAGCGCGAACCAGCATCGCGAGGCGAATGACCGATGACCCTCCGCTTCGCCTACAACACCAACGGCGCCGCCAATCATCGGCTGGCCGACGCCGTCGCGATCATTGCGGAAGCCGGCTATGAGGGTGTCGCCCTGACACTCGACCACCACCACCTCGATCCATTGGAGCCCGGCTGGGAGCAACGCGCAGAGGCCTTGGCACGCGACCTGGCGACGCGTGGAATGGGGTGCGTGATCGAAACCGGTGCGCGCTACGTGCTCGATCCGCGCGTCAAACACGAGCCGACGCTGCTCTCGCCGAGCGTCGAAGGGCGCGGCCGTCGCGTCGAATTTCTGCGGCGGGCGATCGACATAGGCAGCATCCTGGGCGCCGAAGCGGTGTCTTTCTGGGCCGGCGTGCCGCGCCCTGGGGTCACGCCGCACAACGCCGCAGCATGGCTTCGGCAGGGGCTGATGGAGGTGCTGGAGCACGCATCCCGACGCGACATCACAGCCGCCTTGGAGCCTGAGCCGGGGATGCTCGTGGAAACGGTTGACGATTGGGCGCTGCTGCGGCGCGAGTTGCCTGGATTGAGCCTGGCTCTTGATCTGGGGCACCTGCTGGTGACGCAGGAGCGCACGCCACCGGAGGCGCTGCGGGAGTTCGCGGCGGAGCTTGGCACCGTGGCGATCGAGGATATGGCCCGCGGGATTCACGTCCATCTGCCCTTCGGCGAAGGCGATATGGACATCCCCGCCTGCCTGGACGCGCTGGAGGCGATCGACTTCAAGCGCCTGGTCTGCGTCGAACTGTCGCGCGAGAGCCACCGGGCCGACCAGATGGTCCCGCGTTCACTGGAATGGTTACGCGCCTGCCGCGCCACAGGCCGGCCGGCATGAGAATCCTCTTTCTCTCCCGCCGCTTCTTCCCGGCCATCAGCGGCATGAGTGTCTATGCGTTGAACCTGCTTCGCCTGTTGGTTGACGCTGGGCACGACGTGACCATGGTCAGCCAATACCGCGGCGATCCAGTCGGTACAAAGATCTATGGCGGGGGGCCACCCCCACCGGTTCCTGGCGTGCGGGTGGTGGGACTGCGATCCTTCGGCGAGGAAGCATTCGCCGAGCCGGGCGGCGCTGATTTCGAACGCGACATAGATGCGATGGTGGACACCATCCTGGCAGAGCATATGCGCGCGCCTTTCGACATCCTGCATGCGCAGTACGGCTACCCGAATGGCTGGGCCGTGCTGCTGGCCGCGCAGCGGATCGGCGTGCCGACAGTGGTCTCCATCCAGGGCGGCGACGGCCATTGGGTAGGTTCCTGCTGCGAGACACATCGACACGCGATGCTGCATGTTCTCGAGCGCGCCGACCGGCTGTTGATCGGCTGCGAGAGCTTTGCCGCGGAAGTTGTCGAACGTCTTGGCGTGCAGCGCGATCGGTTCACGATCGTCCCTGGCGCGGTTGACGTCCAGCAGTTCCATCCCTCGCCCGGCCGCCATCCTGGCGCGGCCGCCGACCCGGTCCGGCTGCTTTATCACGGTCGCGTCGACCGGCGGAAAGGCGCCCTCGACTTCATCGAAGCGCTTGATCTGCTGCGCGCTCAGGGCGTGCGTTTCTCCGCCACGATCAGCGGTATCGGGCCTGACCTCGAACCCTGTAGGACTCGTGACGCAGAGCTCGGCCTGGGGATCGCCTTTACCGGCTATGCGGACTACGCGGCCACGCCGTCGGTGTACCGCGACGCCGACGCCTTCGTCTCGCCAACTTATGCAGAAGGCTTTTCCAACACGGTGCTGGAAGCCATGGCGAGCGGCCTGCCGACGGTGTCTTGCACCGCGGTCGGCGTGGTGGACTGCCTGCGTCACGATCAGAACGGGTTGCTGAGCACGCCGGGCGATGTCGCCGGGTTGGCGGCCAATCTGCGTCGTGTGATCGAGGACGGGCCGCTGCGCGCGCGGCTCGCGGCCGCCGCACTGGAGGAATGCCGGCGGGTCTACAGCTGGGAAGCGGTCGGGCGGCAGATCCTCGCGGTGTACGAGAGCCTGCGGGGCACCGCGCCAAACTGCGATTTCAACCCCACCCTAATGCGTGACGCCTGTCGCTTTCGCGCCCAGCCGCATCTGCTCTGATGGGGGTCGCTCTCGCCCTGTCGCCGCATCTGGACGACGCCGCCTTTTCGGCCGGCGGCACCCTGGCTTGCTTGGTCGATCAGGGCTGGACCGTGGTGCTGGCGACGCTGTTCACTGCCTCGGTCCCCGGGCCAAGCGGTTTCGCCCTGGCGTGCCAGACCGACAAAGGGCTTTCACCGGATGCCGACTATATGGCGCTGCGCCGGGCAGAGGATCTTGTCGCTTGCAAAGCGCTCGGCGCGCGGCCGGTTTGGCTTGGGCTGCGTGAGGCGCCGCACCGCGGTTACGCTTCGGCCGCCGAGCTTTTCGCAGAGATCCGCGAGGATGACACGACCGATCAGGCGGCATCGGCCGCCATCGCCGGATTGCTATCGTCGCTGCAACCGACGTTGCTTCTGGCGCCGCAGGCGATCGGGGCGCATGTCGACCACGTGCTGACAGCGCGCGCGATCCAGCAGTTGCGCCCGGCGGTCCCTGTGCTCTGGTGGCAGGATTTTCCTTACACGACACGCAACGGGAGGATGCGCCAGCCCTTCACGCCGACAATGGACGGGTTGCCGGAAGCTACCCTGCCGAGCGATCCGCTGCGCCGGCTCACCGCCTGCGCCGCCTACACCAGCCAGCTCGGCTTTCAGTTCGGCGGCCTCGATGGGCTGACCCGCGCCTTGTCCGCGACAGGCGGGGACGAGCGCGTACGGGTCCAGGGTGATTTGGCGTCGGCTGGCCTACTGCACTATCCGCTGACTTTGAGTTATCGCGCTTCGCTACTTCAACGTCGCGGGGGTTGATCCGGCCGACCGCAGCGGACTACGCCGGCCGGTCGCCACACCGCTGGTGCAGGTGGCCTGCGAGATCGCCCTCGGCCGCCGCGTGCCAATCACTGCCCTTGGCGACGATCACGCCACCCCGGACGGCAACGGCGTGCGGGGCTAGATCCTTGTCGCCGATCTGGCCGCCGCGCATGCCGCGGCGCTCCGGCATTTGCGGGCCGGGCGCGGCGGCGTGACATTAAACTGCGACTACGGTGGCGGCCATTTCGTGCTTGCCGTGCTGCGCGCCTCTCTCTGCGTTCCCGCATGGTGAGAGCGATGCGCGCAGTGTCGGCTTGGAACGAACCGTCGCAACCCTCTCGTGCCTGCGGTGTTGATGATGACAGTCCGCCATCGTGAGCGGATGACGCCAGAAAAAAGGACTTACCCATGAACATGGCACGCATCCTGATGCTTGGCGGCTTGGCGGCCGGCCTCGCCATCGCCCCGAATGCCGATGCGCAGATTACCGCGCCCTCCGGCACCGCCACCACCACGCCACGAGCGGCCGAGCGTAGCGATAACGCGGTCGTGCCCGCCGCGCAGCTTGAGGCCGGCGCCAACAGCTACACCGAGGGGCAGGCTCGATCGAGGCTTGAAGCCAATGGCTTCAGTGCAATCAGCAACCTGCGCAAAGACGATAATGGTTTCTGGCGCGCCATCGCGATGCGCAGCGGCACCGCCGGGGATGTGGCGATGGATTTCCAGGGCCGCATCGCGCACGGCGCGGGCGTGGCGACCATCGGCGCCCGCTCGGCCGGCACGCTTGTCAATCCGCCCTCCACGGCGGTCGGCCGCGCGGCCGACCGGGTCGAGGGCCGGCCCACTGCGCCGGATGGCGCGCCGGGCAACCCGCCTGGCACCGCCGCCGGTCGCGCCGTCGATCGCACCCTGGGCACCAACTCGACCGGTGCGAACCCCACCCCGGCCCGCTGATTTTCGGCTGGACGGCCCGCCCAATCCGGGCGGGCTACCCCATCCCTTCACGGAGTATTCGCCATGAGCGATCAGACCTACGCCCGCCTTTATGACACCTACGCCGCCGCCTCCAACGCCGTTCAAGCGCTCGAGGCCGCCGGCTTTTCCGGCGATCATGTCTCCGTCGTCAGCAGCCAGAATGAGAGCAACGTCGAGTCGCGGACCACCGACGAAACGGCAGCCGGCACCGGCGCCAGCATCGGCACCATCGTTGGTGGTGGTGCTGGCCTTCTGGCCGGCCTGGGCGCACTTGCCATCCCCGGTGTCGGCCCACTGGTCGCCGCAGGCTGGCTCGTGGCGGCGCTCACCGGCGCCGGCGCCGGTGCGGCGGCAGGTGGCCTTATCGGCTCACTCACCCATGCTGGCGTTGCCGAGGCCGACGCTGATGTTTACGCCGAGGGCGTGAAACGCGGCGGAACCCTCGTCTCCGTCCGCGTCGATACCAGTCGTATCGACCGCGCCAAGGAGATCATGAACGCACATGGGCCGGTGGATCACACTGCACGTGCAAGCGAATACCGCGCGGGCGGTTGGACCGGCTATTCGCCGGACGGCACCGCGGGCAACTCGCCGGGCACCATGGCCAGCCGTGCCACCGACGACGTGCTGGGCACCAACGTCTCCGGCGCCAGGCCGGAGAACGAGCGGCACAATCCGCCCGGCACTGCGGCCAGCCGCGCGGTGGACGATGTGACCGGTACAAACGTCTCGGGCGCCCGCAAGCACTACACCGACAGCCCCACCAGCAACCCGCCCGGGACTGCGGCCTCGCGCGCGCTGGACGACGCAGCCGGTACCAATGTCAGCGGTGCTCGACCGGGGAACCTGACCGACCGGCGTTGATCGCCGTCGGGAAATGACGAAGGCAGCCGCCAGTCCGGATGGCCCGGCGGCTGTTTCGTCATCCGGGGCGCGACCTTTCGCATGTTCAGTGGTGCTTCTGAGTCAACAGATGGGGCGGGTTGATCTGGCATAGTTATCTGATCGGCAGCGTCATAATCAACGGTGCGCGCGCGGCCCGAGGTCACCCTCCTGCGGCCGTGCGCCGCTGCTCCTCGCCGCCGTTTGCGGCCCTGCTCGCGCTGATGACATTAAGTTTTTTGTTCCGGCATTAACCATCGCGCTGTGCGCACGTTCAGGCCCGGTGTCGGCCATTCAGGTCCGACGCCATTTCGAAGGAAATCCAAATGCCCGCTCAATTCGCCGCCACGCTCAAAGCCCTTGCTTCAGGTGCCTCCGCAATGACGCCAGCCGCTGCCATCCGGAACATCGAGGCCTGGGAGGCGCATCTGGAAACCGTCGAGGTCTCCGGCGTCAAGGGGCTGAGGACGAATCTGGAGCGCTTGCGGCGCCTGCTCCAGGCCGAGAAGCTCGACGGAGCCGCGATCTGCCAGATCATGATCACCATCGCCGGAGAGACAGGCCGGATTGCCGGGCGCGTGGAGGGCAAGCGCGCCGAAAGCGTTCAGGAACTCTCTGTTGCGCTGGAGACTGCGGCAGGCGAGAAAGTCTGAATTCGACCTGTCCTCGTTAAAACCACGCCTCCCCATGAGCGCCACGCGCCCATGGGGAGCGCGACCAGGTTCATTTCACTATCAAATCAAAATGTATTGGGATGCCGCCTTGCCGGCGCATGTATCAGGTCAGCGGCCGGCGCGAGTTGGTTCAACCATGCGGAAGTTCATGTCAACGCCGCACTGCTGCGTGGGGCATCCCCTGCTTGTGTGATCGACTCATGGCGGCGGCGAGCAGGAGCTTCTCGTCAGTTTGAGCCGTCACTGGCAGTGCCGACACAACGAGGATTTTCCTTTATCCGTGTGACATCCGGCGATGCCCACATCAGCAAGGCAGTCTGCACGTACGCCAGGCGTCACGCCCGGGTCACGACACCGATCGCGTCTGCCAGCCGCGCACGTGCGGCGCCGAAGCCTTTCCACGGGTCTGGTGGCAGCCGGTCAGCGAGCGCGGCGTTGAGCTTCAGGCCATTCGGGGAAAGCCCGGTCTTCAGCGCCGCCCAGCTCAGTGGCCGGGCGATTGGGGCTCCGCTGCGGGCGCGCGGGGACCAGGTAGCCACCGCGGTCGAAAGCAGATCGTTTCGCAAATAATCCAGGAAGACCCGCCCTTCGCGCGCGCGCTTCGCCATATTGGTCGTGAAACGCTCAGGCATGTCGCGCTCAAGCATGGCGCAGAGCAGCCGGCAGAACTGCTTCGCCTCCGGCCAGCCCGCATTCTCACCCGGCCTGGGCGACGCCAGCGGTACGACGAGGTGAACGCCCTTGCCGCCCGTGACCCGGGGGAAGGCTTGCAAGCCGGCAAGCGCCAGGCGCCGGCGGAGCATTTGTGCGCCGTCGATTACCGCGCCGAAATCGAGGCCCTCCGCGGGGTCGAAGTCGAAGACGAGCCGGTCGGGTATCTCAGGCGCATCGGCATGGGCGCCGGTGACGTGCAGCTCCAGCACCGACATTTGCGCCAGTGCCAGCAGCCCCGGCAGGTCGTCGATCCGCATGAAGGGCCGCTTCTGGCCGGGCATGGCGACGCTGCCGATGAGCGGCGACTGGCCGGCCATGGCGTGGCGCTGCATGAAGGTGTCGCCGCCCAGCCCA
>Ga0105045_10006585_pt1 | contig 10288 bp, 8 predicted proteins | sample MAT02_FD_78089 | JGI IMG/M metagenome (GOLD analysis project Ga0105045, IMG submission 78089) | Freshwater microbial communities from Lake Fryxell liftoff mats and glacier meltwater in Antarctica - MAT-02 (megahit assembly) | ecosystem: Environmental > Aquatic > Freshwater > Ice > Liftoff...
GGACTTCTAGGCCATGAGCTTGTGCGGTCGACCGAATGGAATCCATTGGCAAGGAGGATGTTGCGGACTCACCAGCACCGGGACGACGACTGCGAGCGATGAAATTGATGATTTGCAGAGCATTCAGCGCTGTGATTCTCGGGTCACCGGAAACCCGATTGGTCAGATCGATTTGAACAGTCACTCCATCGACCTGCGAAGTCGCTACCGTTCGGCCGTTTACTCGCTGGGTCATCACGGGCGCGGATACTTGCTTGGAAACAAATGAAAGTTTCGAATTGGCATCTAGCTCCGACACCACATCGACCAATCCAATTCCATGGAAGTCGTTCTGCAATCGGAGCGTGTCGTTACCATAAGAACCGCTGATCTTTCGCTCAGAGGTTGCCAGTTGATCATCGATCGTGATTGGACCCTGAAGTCGAATACGCACGGCGCGACCGTTTATCGTGATGACTAGTGCCGCGAGAACGAATTGATGCTGCTTAAAAACTTGGTAACCCGACGCGTAAGCGAGGAAAATGCGTCTAATTCCTCGCTTACGCATCGGGTTATCACACTTGTCAATTCGTGAAAAGCGATGGCGTTGTAGCTGGACGACGCTGAACCAATCTATGCGATCTGCAATCGATCGCTGTCGCTGAACAGGTTCATTTGCTTCGTTTCGTCTAGCGGCATCAAGATCGCGATCCCCTTAGAGCCACTGCCGGAACAAATCGTACCTCCTAGACGTTCGACTCCTCGTTTCGCGATCAATAGGTCGAGCGAGTTAAACTCAAGCCGGTGCAATTGTGGGGCAGAAATGATTGGCGATAAGAACGTCCGCGAAACTGCACCGAAGATTGCGCCTTCGCCTTGGATTACGACGCTCAAACGGTACTCTCGGTCATCGTAACCAACATGCACAGAAACATTCGGGCCCGTGGAGTCGAATACGGACCGTAGGAGATGAATGATTGAATCGCGAAAGACTCGTTCGTCAATCAGCAACGACGCCGGCAGTCGAGCATCCATAGTGACGTTGACTTGGCTGTCCGCCGGTATTTGACTGCGGAAGCGATGCACCGCATCTTGGACTAGATTCCTTGGCGATGTCCTCGATACAAGTAACGATTCGTCTTGATTCGTTCGATCGGCGAGGTCGGTCAACTTCGCAAGCGTGTTCTGGACGTGGGTAACAAGCAAATCGAAGCGGTCGACGGAAGGCAGCGAGTCAGCCCCGCGCTCGTCTGATTTTAACGACGCGATCTCGACCGACAATCGCTTCAGCTCAAAGGCCGCCGCGGTCAACGCAGTGCTACGTTCCGAGATAGCATGTTCGGTTTTTTCATTGGCACCGCGAGCTTGGGACAGCGCGATACAAAGATCCTGAATCGATTCGCGGGCTCGTCGTACGGCGGGTCGGAACACAAAGATCGCTTCCAACAGCAGTAAGAAGAGGATTGAAGACATAATCAACCTCTCTGCCCAAAATAAGCGATTGATTTGGGTAATCGAATGGTCGGCAACCAACGCTACCACTTGATTCATCCCTGTGAGAAAATCGTTCTCAACAGTTTCGACATTGCGGGCTAATCGGATCGCTTCGATGGACGTTAACTCATCGGCTGCGGCGAGAGCGGAAATCGAATTTGCAGCCCCAACGATTGCCTCAAGCTTTGAGTCGATCGATTGCAGTTGAACTCGAGCCTGGCCGCTTTCCAATCTCGGAATGGCGGTCAACTCGTCGCCGGAGCCCAACGATTGGTGAACTGATTTCAGATTGGCCGAACTGGTTGCAAGCTCGCTGAGTAAGTTTGGCAGGTGAGGATTGCTAACGTCCGCTGCGATCCGTTCGGTTACCTTGGCTATCCGCTGGCTGAGCATCCGCTGGCGTCCGGCGATGTCGACAACTTTAGCTTGTGCCTCAGCTTTGACGAGCATTGATCGGATCAAAACTTGGCTAGCGATGCACGTTGTACCAATCGCCACCAGGGCAATTATGTATCGAACCGTAAGCGATTTCGTCGCGGCGGATGATATCCGGTTCATCACGCAACCTGTGGGTAGACGCTGACCATGTCACAGGAAAACACTGTGCACAGTCCTGTTGGATTCAAACACCAAGCATCTACTTGGCACCAAACCATACCATACGCGTCAAGCTTTCCAGCCGAAGATACCTAGAGCGTTACCGCTAGTTCGGGCACTGGTTTGGCCCACGTGGCAATCTGCTTCAAGTCAAGGTCGCGATACGCGACCATAGGCTCCAGTGCCGAGTGTAAAGCGACCCGTAGCTCTTCGCCGACTTCTAAGGCAGGCCAAACTTCGTTCGCCAAAAAATGTTTGCGATTGAACATTTGTGACAGATCTTGCTCTGGAAAAAGCAGCTTTCCCGTCAGCAACTCGTATCCCAGGCAGCCAAGGGAATACCAATCACACTCGGGACCGATGTCCAGCCCATGGAACTGTTCGGGAGACATGTAAGCAGGCGTTCCGGCAATGCTTTCCTCGCAACCATCGGACTTAACCAGGCGTCCCAAGCCGAAATCGGTAATCGAAACTTTCCCGCGCCGGTCGACGAGGATATTAGCTGGCTTGAGGTCAAGATGGAGCGCGCCTTGGACATGCGCGTACTGGAGTCCAGCCGCAATTTGGCCGAGCACAGCTTTGACGGTCGCCTCATCCATCGGCCCGTGAGACGTAAGTGTGCGTTTTAGGTCGGCACCGTCACAAAGGTCAAGGACCAAAAATCGCGTGCGATAGGCGACAAAGTGTCCATGCATCTGGACGATGTTGTCATGACAAAGTTTGCTGAGCAGATCGACTTCGAAATCAAATCGAGACAATGCACGAGAATCAGAAATGAAACGATGGCGGAGCATCTTTAGAGCCCGCGGAGCTCCATCGAGCGTTCGCTCGGCGGCGTAGACAACTCCCATGGCACCGCGATTGATACAGTGAACCAGCTTGTATTCACCAACTGTCTTGCCGCACAGAGCGTCATGCGATCGCTGGCCAAGTCGATCGCTGACCAATTGGCTCAGCGCAATCTCCAGCTCGGGGAACTCTTGCCGTAAACCTTCGAACGCTTTCACTGGCAACACGAGAGCAACGGTTGGAATCATTGCAATCACATCCGCCGAGCAGTCCTGGCCGGTGAGCAATGACATCTCTCCAAGCACGGAGCCAGGGCCGTCGTAGTCAATCCGTCGATTACGGGCACCGCTAACGTCGACGATTTCGACCCGCCCGCTCAGCAAAAGATGCAGTCCAGCCGACGCTTCACCTTGACGAAGCAATCGATCGCCAGCTTCAAACTCACGTCGTTCAAGAGCAGCAGCGAGCGCAGCCTTTGCCTTGTCTGGCAGCCGGTGAAGCGTGTAGCAACTAAACACGGCTCGATGGGCTGCGTCCTTTGTCGGTAGCGTTGCGTCGGCAACAAACAAACCAGCTTGAGATAAATCCGAACCGGCCCGTAGATCTAGGTTGGTCGAAAGCTGGTCCGACGTCTCTGTCATCGCCGCGCGGTGGTGTTCGGCGAGATGTGTGAGGTGATGCGCTAGGCTCGGACGGTGTTGAGCGTCAACTCGCGTAAGCCAGTCTTCAAAGTTAAACGTGCTCGCACCGTCGGACTGGATGTCGCCGCTTTGCAGAGCTTTTTTAAATGACTCCAGCACCGCTGCCAATTCGGCAGCAGAAAGCGAGCTCTCGGCAACATTTGAATCCGAATTCATCACGCAACCAGATAGGGAATTTTCGATCTATACCGCAGCGTAATTACGATCGAACTGGCTAAGAGTCTAAATCTAACGGGGGGAATATTCAATTGGCAATGATCGCAGCCGCAATATTCTTCAATTCTCACGATGAGCTAGCCGGTTGCAGCGACAAGCGAAAATTTGCTGACAAACAGCATAACGGGATGAAATGCCAAATCCAGAGGATTTAACGTGATTTCGAAAGCTGTTACGATCTCGTAGCGACCGTTTCATGGTCGCGTGACAAAACATTACTTTGAAGTTCCTGGTGGCGAGGATAATTGATGCGTGCGGCAATCATTGGCGTCGGGTTCATGGGTTGGATTCACTACCTCGCGTATCAGCGAAGTGGGCTGGCGGAGCTGGCAGGCTTTTGCAGCCGCGATGCGGCCAAACGAGCGGGCGATTGGCGTGGAATACGCGGGAATTTCGGCCCTCCCGGTGAAATGATCGATGTCACAAACCTGGCCGTCTACGCGACGCTTGACGAAATGCTTGCCGACCCTAGCATCGATTTAGTCGACGTCTGCTTGCCGCCTCATTTACACGGTGATGCTGTCCGAAAGTCTTTGGATGCGGGTAAATGGGTATTGTGCGAAAAGCCGTTGGCGTTAACAGCGAAAGAAGCACACTCGCTTGCCGAAAAAGGACGCGGCAAGCTGCTTGTCGCTCAGATTCTGCCTTTTTTCCCCGAATACAAATTACTTCAAGACGCAGTTGAGAAAGGGCAATTCGGCAAACTGCTCGGCGGCCGATTCAAACGGGTGATCGGTCCGCCGAGCTGGATTCCGGATTTTTATGACTTAGAGCAAGTCGGTGGTCCGTTGGTCGATCTGCATGTTCACGATGCGCACCTAATGCGAATGCTGTTCGGCATGCCGAAGACGGTACACTCGGCAAGCCGCTTGCATCGTGGCACCGATGGAATCGCGTCGGGGGCTCCGCAGTATGTGGAATCGATTTTTCATTTCGAAGATCCAGAGCTCGTTGTTAGCGCTGTCTCGGGGGTTATCGATCAGGCATCGCGCGGGTTCACTCATGGCTATGACGTCCAGTTCGAACTCGCCAATGTGCAGTTTGAGATGGCTGCATTCGGTGACGATAGCGTGGAAAAAATTCCACTAACGATCGCACATGCCGACGGAACGGTCGAGCGTCCCATCGTTGAGTCAGGTGACGCGATCAACGTGTTTGTTGAGGAGATCGATGCCGCCGCGAACGCAGTTACAAACGGCTTCCTGCATCCTGCTTTGGACGCGAACCTAGCAGCCGACGCGATTCGCATCTGTGAAATGCAAATGCCGAAAAAATCGAAGTAGCGATCAAACTAGCCCAGCCAGATGCATCCTGACACCATTGATCGCTACAACACTCCCGCATCCGGAGGTGGCAACACGACCTCGCGGGAACGCTCCACAGCCGAAACGCCGGAAACCGCAGCCAGCGATTTAATTTTGCCTACTGAACAGCTACCAAAAACTTGACCAGTGAATTCCAAAACTTGGCCGACTTCTAATCCTATTTTCTCGAGGTGTTTGGTTATCTTTGCAAGTTCATTTACGTGCTCGTCGTCGACCGTCACGATGACTTCGACTTTATTGCTGGGCTCGCTCACAGTTCACCTCACTCCAATTTTTGGCGCGGCAGGGTTCCGAATCGTTTCAATGATCCTACGCACGCCAACGGCAATTGCCAATCCTTCTTGACTAGACGGCCTCGGCTAAGCCGTTGCCAATATCACCGGGTGGCAGCGACAATGGTCGCGCGCGGCGACGCAGTTCGCGGTACAGTTCGATGCCGCGATAGGACATACTTTCCTGCGCAATCAGCGCGGCAATCCCCGCCACGTGTGGCGTCGCCATGCTCGTTCCTGACCAAGAAGCGTACAACCGAGGAATCGGCAACGAAGATCGAATGTTGACACCAGGAGCCGCGATGTTGACTTCGCCACCACCTGGATTAGTACCGCCGTTGGAGAAGCTGGCGACTCTTAAGTTCTGATCCACTGCCGCGACCGCCACGATGGTCGATGCATTTGCCGGACTGCCAACAGGTCTTATTGTGCTAGGTCGCGCGCTTTCGTTACCCGCAGCTGCAATGATTAACGTCCCCGCCGCGAGGGCTCGGCGGCCTGCGGTTTCATAACTGGTGGCAGGTTTCTCGCCGACCATTACCGCACGGCCCAACGACATGCTGATGATTTGACAGCCGTTTCGCATGGCCCAATCGATGCCTGCCAAAATGCCTCCGTCACTTCCGCTCCCGGCATTGCTAAGAACCTTGCCTGCGAAAATCTCGGCCTGATACGCGATTCCGTAACGAGGTCCCGTTGAAGCGCGCAGCGGACCGCAGGAAGTGCCGATGCAATGCGTTCCGTGACCATGCAAATCCTGCGGTGTTTCGCCCGCAATGAACGATTGCATCGTGACGCTACGACCGACAAAGTCTGGATGTCGCGGGTCAAAGCCAGTGTCGAGGATAGCGACCTTAATCCCAAGTCCAGTAAAACGTGAATCCAAGACGCGGGTCGCTTGCAGCCCCCAAGTTGCCTTCACAGTATCCAGGAATCCGGCTGCCGTCGCTCCTACGCCAGGAGACGCATCTTGCGCAGGTCCGCATCCAAGCATGGATTCAACCAACTGCTGCACTCCTGCTTGATAACCTTTGAGAAATTCGAGTGAAACTCCGCTGGGAAGATTGGTGGGTGCGCTGCTTACATCGCCTCTGCGTTTCTCCAACAGGTCTTGGTCCAAATCGTCAAACATCCCATAGTTCATATATTCCGGCTCAATGATAACGTTCGCCTCATCACGCGATTCTGCGGTTACCATTGACCGCTGTTGCTCTGGGTCGCCAGCCATCACTGCGATCCCTAATTCGTCGAACACCAGCATTTCGGCGTCCATAGTCGCCGCAATGTTAAAGCTCGCAGCAGAGAAGTCACGCATGTGACTTACCTTGGCCACGCCAGACCGATTCTTCAACTTAGCCAAGGAACTTTTCACCGCACCGCTGTCGCCGTCTCGAAAAGTTATGATCATGCGACCCGTTCTCTCGACCAACATTGCATCCGCAGTCAATATTGGTGGTGAGCCACCAAAGTCATCTAAAGCGGTTGTCACCGATTTGCCGGCTGGCGCTGCATTTGCCGGTCGACTACTTGATTTGGTCACTGCTTTCTTCTTGGCCATGAACATTGCTCCGAGGTGAAAGTTGTCCCCAAGTTGAATTGGGTGGGTGCAGAAAAACACTCTGCCAATCGTAGATTGCACAGCTTGCGATCGACTACGGAAAGCGCGGGAACAAAACGTGAAGACTGCCGGAAGCCAGCCGGAAGATGAATGCACCTACCAGCATTCTCGCTCCGCTATTTAACGAGTTCCCACAACACGCCTTCGCCGGTCCCGTCGCCACGAAAACGAATCAATGGACGGCACTGCTTGCGATTGAGACATTTGATCGTGTCGCTCAGTCGTCGCTTGGAATCCTGTTCGGGATGCGGTGATAGTGGGTCATCAATTCGCGGAGGCCAGCCTTCTTCTTCAAAGGCAGACAGGATCGCCTCTTGATTCTCAGCCAACCATTTGAACTTCTTCACAACATCTTCATTGAGCATTAGCAATCGCCGATCACCATCCCATTTTGGCAACAGCGTAATCGCCCGCACAATGTCGATTGCCGGCCGATTGCCAATTGGCAAAGCGTCAATCGAAGCAAATAGGCGGTCGATAAAATCGGCAGCACCGCTCTCAAAAATGTATGTCGTTCTTGGCCCCGTACTCAAGCAGCACTTACGAGCCAACGAAACTCCGCGATCGGTCAAAACAAAGCAAGTCCGATCCGGAAATGTCAAATCTCCCGTCGGTCGAAAGGCTCGGCCATTGTCACCGTCCAATGTAATTTCACATTGATGCACCACCAAATGGTTGCGAACAAGCCAACGAAAGTCATTGAGGTTAAGCCCCAGCAACAGCAGTCGCTCTAGCTCAACTGAAAATTCCCAGCTATTGCCGCTGGTCTGCTCGGAGTAGTCAGCGCCTTCAAGCAGCACTGCTAATGCAAGTCGAATCTTGTCCGGCACAATGTGCGACGGTTGCGACTGAAGTACGCGGCCCATCTGCTTCCGCTCCACTGCCTAGTCCAGTCAATCCGTTGTGAGAAGAATCAGTATTGGTATCGACTCATTCGATAGCCACCAAAGTCCTCCCTAGAATATCGAGTGGGGATAGCGATGCAACCCCGCACGAAAAGAATCATGCGAGGGTTGTAGTCCAGAAAATATCGGTTGATTGCTTTACATGCATCACAGATGACGGTCGATTATGTCGCGCACAAGGGCAGCAAACAACGGGAAGAAAAAGGAAAGCCGCTGAAGGTGGCATTTCGATCAAACTTACGCTACGACATTGAGAACGATCCCTTCTGCCATTTCGCCGATGTGCAGTTTGAGATGGCTGCTTTCGGTGACGATAGCGTGGAAAAATTCCACTAACGATCGCACATGGTGACGGAACGGTCGAGCGTCCCATCTTTGAGTCAGGTGACGCGATCGACGTGTTTGTTGAGGAGATCGATGCCGCCGCGAACGCAGTTACGCACGGCGTCCTGCATCCTGCTTTGGACGCGAACCTAGCAGCCGACGCGATTCGCATCTGTGAAATGCAAATGCCGAAAAAATCTAATTAGTGATCAACACTTATTTAGGACCGATACAGGCCAGTCATTGTTCAAAAAGTGCACGAGTCAGTTCCTCGGCCTAATCCTGCGAGCCGTTTCTGAACTAAAATCGAGGCCACAGGGTTGTAGCTGAAGACATGGCTTTGGGCACCGTTCAGGATGCGAGTTGACCAGGTGGAAGGTATGGGGCTGCGATGGGGTCAGACTTGGTTTTCGGTTTTCAGTTTAAGATTCCGCTTTGACAGGAAAGGGGGGTTCGACAGTGTCCGACACCGTTTTTGACATTGGTTTCACTGACGACCTAATCATGTCATTCTTGCCGACCAAGAATCGTGGACGGTGGGCGGCACAAGTCAAGTATGTTGGCGTTCTAGCGTTGAGACGATTCCCCGCAACGAAAACACGCGCCCATGCGGCTAAAGCCTGTAATCCAGCGTTGGAGTCGTAGCCTTGAGGCGATTCCCCAGAATGCAACCTTCCAACGCCAGACGCCCAGGCCCTTTGATTTCCATGCCCGCCAAAATCCGAACTTGGACCGACGCGCGGACCTCTGACGCCAGCTAAAACTTCGCCTTTGGCATTGGCCGCATTCAGTCCGAATTTTGCTCGTACAATTTCTGCCGATCTGTTCGGACATTTCTCACTGACCTGCCAGACCCCTGCCGCTCAAATTCCCAAACCGATCCATTCCGATTTGCTCGGACGTCCGCGATCGTGTATGATCCACGGGACCAGCGGTCCGCGTGAGGCCGCGACAAACGAAACACCGCCGAAGAACCAACGGTTGCACCTCAGAACGCGATTCCGCGCTTCCGAGATGTTTCATCGCCCGCGCGACCTAGGTGAGCCGAGACGATCGTCAGGGAAATGAGGATTTCAGATGAAACGGTTCATTGCACTTATGACCATGTTCATGATGGCAAATTGCTGCGTTTCGCAAGAGTTCGAATCGCTAAGAATCTCCGCCACAAAAAGTAATCGATTGACGGGAGCTTGCGACTTTGAAGGTTTTGTAAAAACCGCAGTATCACTTCAAGATTATCGGAAATCGAGATTGGTCAGCGCAGATAAATTCGTACAATTGGCGAGGCTGACAAATACCATCATCGTTGATGCTCGTGACCCGGCAGCTTTTGAGGAATGTCACGTGAGAGGCAGTATCAACCTACCGTATACAAATTTCACAGAATCGACTTTACATCGCGTAATTCCGGAAAAATCAACACATATACTGCTATACTGCCGCAACAATTTTCAAAATGACGCTGTGGATAAACTTTCAACCATCCTGCCATTCATCGAACCGAAACATGCTTGGGCAGGTTTAAACATACCGACTTTCGTAACGCTGCACATTTATGGCTATCAGGAGGTTTGGGAACTTGACGACATTGTCGATCCAAGTGACTGTGCGATTGAATTTGTGATTGCTTCAGGTAATCCTAAGAGTTCTTCCGACGGACCAAGCTCTGACGCACCGCGTCGGAAAAACTGATGAACTAAGGGTTCTATTGCAGCGACGGCCCACGGTCTTTTTGAAGCCAACACAACCCCCGTCGACGCGGTTAACGCAAACGTTCGTCCCGCCAGAGAGCAATCAAATGGGTCAAGAGCAATCAAATGGGTCAGGCATCTTTGATGCAAAGAGGTTTGACCCATTTGGCTTCCCCAGCCTGATTGATTGCTCGGTCTCCCGACTGATTGCTCGGACTGATTGATTGCTCGGACTTGCCGTGTCGCCGAACATTCTTTTGTCCCCATTCTTTTGTCTGAATCCGAATCGTACCAACGCGAACCAATTTGCCTGGCGTTCCTGAATCGGCTATGATCCACACGTCGGCGGCACACGTGAGGCCGCGACCAGTGATTCA
>Ga0105045_10006586_pt1 | contig 10288 bp, 6 predicted proteins | sample MAT02_FD_78089 | JGI IMG/M metagenome (GOLD analysis project Ga0105045, IMG submission 78089) | Freshwater microbial communities from Lake Fryxell liftoff mats and glacier meltwater in Antarctica - MAT-02 (megahit assembly) | ecosystem: Environmental > Aquatic > Freshwater > Ice > Liftoff...
GCCGCGACCGGCCGCATCGACCTCGAGCTTGGCCGGCTCGGCCGTGCCGGTGACCGTGCTCAGGATAAAGCCCACGTCGTGTTCCTCTCCGCGGAGCTTCCCCTCCCACCCGACGAGACAGAGCCGACGGTGACGCGTGCGCACGACAAACGCGCTGCGCTCGGTCTTGATCCGGATCTCCGGAGCGGCAGGCTCGTAGATCGTGAAACGCGCCGCAGCGTCGCTCAGGCCGTTCAACAAGGCGCGCAACTGGGCCGTGGTGACTCCCTGCAACTGCTCATGGGCGTAGTTCATCCCGACCGACTTGGCGTCGGGCGAGAGATGATGCAGCATGACGTTGAACGAGGATGCGGCCATCAGGGCTCGAGAATCAACAGCGGGCAGTTTCCAAAGCCCAAGATGAAGTTGCCCGTGGCGAGATTCCCGTCGTCGAGGGCCCGGTCGAGCTGTTCAAACATATCGAGGTCGACGAGCAACGGCGTGCCGGGCGCATCCGCGATGGCGATGGCCGCGCGGTAGCGCACACCGTTGTGGATCTGGTTGTATTCCCAGTCGAACTTGCCGCCGATCGGCGTGATCCGGACCCAGTTTTCACCCCGCATCTCGGTGCTGGTGAGCTCGGGCGGCAGCGCGCCCACCGCAGTCTCGGCCGGCCAGGAACCGGTCTCGTGGGCGTGGGACAGGAAAACGGCCGAGAAGACGCGGAAATCGTTCACGATCGCCGCAACCCGGGCCTTGCGCTGGATCCGCTGATAAGAGGGCGCGATAATCGTCACCAACATGCTGATGATCGTCAGCACCACCATCAACTCCACCATCCCGATCGCGCGGCGCGAGCGGGGCAAGCGCTGGCGAGGGAGCCGGTTGGCGGAGGTTGCGGGTTCGGAAAACACTGCTCCACTCCTGTGCGGAGCGCCCAATCGAGGCAAGTGGGGAATCGGCCGCGACGTCGCAGATGATCTTCACCTCGGGCCCGCCCCGGCTAATATTACTTTCGCCCTATGGTGTCGGCACGGAGCCCGCTTTACAGTCATCCCACGTCGCCGCTTGCGTCGTGACGTCGTCCCCCGCCTCTTCCCTTTATTTCCAAACACCATGAACCTGCACCGTCTCCTCACCACCCTCGTCGCGAGCAGTCTCGTCGCGCTCAGTGCCACGGCCCAGATCGCCCCGGCCGCCTCCGCTCCTGCCGCCGCCAAGCCCGCCCCGGCCGCCGCGATCCCGGTCAAGACCACCACCGCCCCGAGCGAGCTCACCGCCGCGATGAAGCTCGAAGCCGTCGAGGTGCTCGGCTCGCGCATCCGCCGCGTGGATGTGGAAGGCCCGTCTCCGGTGAGTGCCTACGGTCGGGACTACATCCGCGCCACCGGCGCAATGAACCTCGCCGATTTCCTCAACACGCTCCCCCAGACCTACGGCGGCATCGGCGCCGGCCGCGGCTCGGCCCCGAGCGACCTCAATCTCGAATTCGGCCAACGTAACGAGAACGGTTTCCCGGCCACTCCTTTCGTGGGCGCCAGCCCATCCCTGACCCCGCTCGGGCAGACCGGCGTGTCCGGCGTGAGTCTGCGCGGCCTCGGTGCCGGCTCCACCCTCGTGCTGGTCGACGGGCGCCGTCCGCCCCAATCGGGCCAGCGCAATCTGGGCTCTTCCACCGGCCAGAGTTTCTTCGACCTAAATACCATTCCCCTCGGCCTGATCGAGCGCATCGAGGTCATCACCGACGGCACGTCCGCCATCTACGGCGCGGATGCCGTGGCCGGGGTCATCAACATCATTCTGAAGAAAAACTGGGTCGGCACCGAGCTGAGCAGCTCCTACAAAGGCGCCCAACACGGCGGCGGTCACGAACGCAGCGTGAATCTCACCACCGGTTTCGCCACGGGTAAATTCCGCGGGACCGTCTCCGTCGACTATTACGACCGAGCCCCGATGTATGCCTCCCAGCGGAATTTTTCCAAGAACTTGGATCACCGCGCGCGCATCAGGGGATTTAACGCCACGACCGGCGCGCCCATCTTCGGTTTGGATAATCGCATCCAATGCGGTTACCCGGCCACCGTGCAGGCCAGCGGCGGCGTCGTCGCTGGGACTTTCGACGCCATTCCCGGCATCCGCGTCGTCCTGACTCCCACCGGCGCCACCACCACGCCCGCCGTATCCGCCTTCCTTCCACGCACGACGGTGCCTTCCGGCCAGACAGGAACCTTCGTAAACGGGCAGGGCCAAAACCCGACCAACGTAACCGACCAACTCCAGCTCATCCCCGAAGCCCAACGCTATGGCTTGGGTAGCAATGCGAGCTACACGTTCAGCTCGGGCCTCGAGGCCTACGCCAACTACCGCTTCAGCGATTCACGGGGCTTCGCCACCTCGCTGCCGGCTTACACGGCGGGGGCGCTCATGCTCGCCGCAAACAATCCCTTCAACCAGAACGTCAGCATCGGCATGATCCACTATGAGTTCGGCAAGATCAGCCAGCGCACCAAGACCCAATCGCACAGCTTCACCACCGGCCTCAAGGGCGCGATCGGCCAGACGTGGCGCTGGGACAGCGGCTTGAGCTTGAGCCGATCCGATTTGGCCCAAATCAACCGCAACTTTAACAACGCGGCCTTCATTGCGGCCCTGCAAAACCCCGATGCGACGAGACGCTTCAATCCCTTCATCGACGTCCGCAACGGCGCGCCGAGCCAAGCCGCCATCTATGAGACGATGGCCCTCTTTCCCACCGTTGACGCCCTGTCGGAATCCTTCTCGGGAGATTTCTCGGCCAACGGCGACGTCTTCACCATCTGGGGCGGCGATATCAAGGGCGCCTTCGGCGGCTCCTACGACCGGGCCAAAAGCACCAACGATGCGACCACCTTTACTCCCATCGCCGTCCCCGTCGGCACCCGGACCATCTTCAAGAGCACCCGGGACACCTACGCCGCGTTCGGCGAGTTGATGATCCCCGTGTTTGGCAAGCCCAACGCCCTGCCCGGCCTGCGCCGGTTCGAGGTCCAGCTCGCCGCCCGCTACCAGGACGAAGGCGACGCCGGCAGCAATCTGGTCCCGAAATACGGCATCTCCTGGGTCCCCGTTCGATCGCTGCTGATCCGCGGGAGTTTCTCCCAAGGCTTCCGCGCACCGTCCCTCACCGAGACCCAGATCGCGACCGTTCCGCCGCTGAACACCAACGTCAACGATCCTCGCCGCGGCGGTGTCTCGACCCCCGTGGTCGTCTTTCGCGGTCCCAACCCGAACCTTCAGGCGGAAACGTCCACCAACGAGTTCTACGGTATCGTCTATGAGCCGCAGTTCGTCAAAGGCCTGAGCCTGTCGGCAAACTACTATCGCACGATTCAGAAGGACGCGATCCAGTCCCTCACCCAGGGGACCATCCTGAACAACGAGAGACTCTTCCCCGGACGCGTGGTGCGGCTTGCAGCCACGCCTGCGGACATCGCGGCCAACCAGCCCGGAGCCATCGAAAACCTGACCACCTACTTCGTGAACTTCGGAGAGGTCCGCAACGAGAGCCTCGATTTTACGGCCGATTACCGCCTGCCCTGGGAAAAATTGGGCCGCTGGCAACTCGGCGCAAACGCCTCCCACACCTTGAAAGCCAGCCGGAAGCTCGCCCCCAATCAACCGGCCACCGACGACACCGGCGACACCTACGCCCCACCCGAGTGGAAAGGCACCGGCTCGCTCTTTTGGAACGGCGGTTCGTGGAACGCTTCCGCGATGTTCAGCTACCTCGCCGGGTTCAAATCGAACACCGCCGGCATCAGCGGCGTTCCCCAACTCCAAGGCGCCCCGGCTGTCCGCCAGCTCGATCTCCGCGCCGGCTACGGCTTTAAGAACGGCGTCTGGCGCGGCTACGGCAAGGATCTGCGGGTCAGCGTGGGCGTGGGCAACGTCTTCGACGAGGAGCCGCCCTTCTACGCCGTGATCTCCAGCCACAACGCCGGTCTGCACAGTGCCTACGTATTGGGCCGCAGTTACGAACTCTCCTTCGTCCTGCCGTTCTAACTTTGGACAGTGTGGTATTGCGAGGGCGCCCGGCTTCACTCCGGGTGCCTTTTTTCCCGACTCCGCCATCCCGGTTTAGCCCGCCCTAGTCATCGCCGAAGTCCGGTTGATCGTCCACACTCCGCCTTCTTCCATGGCCACGCTCGCCCGCCCCCGTCCGCCCGTCCTTTCTTTGATCGGCAACACCGCGCTGCTCCCCCTGCACTTCCCCGAGGCCGACCGCACGCTCTACGCCAAGGCCGAGTTCCTCAACCCGTCCGGCTCGATCAAAGACCGCCTCGCCCTCTGCATCGTCGAGGACGCCGAGGCGCGCGGACTGCTCGACGAGCACTCCGTCATCCTCGAATGCACCAGCGGCAACACCGGCATCTCCCTCGCCATGGTCGGCGCCGCCAAGGGCTACCGCGTCCACATCCTTATGAGCGAGTCGGCCAGCGTCGAACGCCGCCATCTCATCCGCCAGTTCGGCGGCGAGGTGCAACTCTTCAAACCCACCAACGGCTACGCCACCGGCATCGACCTCTCCCTCGAAATCGCCGCGCGCGACCCGCACATCTTTCTCCCGCGCCAGTTTGAGAATCCGATCAACGCTCAGGACCACGAGGAATACACCGGCCGAGAAATCCTCTCCCAGATGGGCGGGCTTGTGGATGCCTTCGTCGCCGGCTACGGCACCGGCGGCACGCTCACCGGTTGCGGCCGCGCCCTCCGCGCCGCCAACCCCGCCGTCCGCATCCTCGCCATGGAACCCGCCGAGGCCGCCATGCTCTCCGGCGAGATGCCTTGCTGCCATTCCATCGAGGGCGTCGCCGGCGGCTACGTCCCGCCGCTTCTCCGCCACGCCCGCCTCGATGGCGCGATCAAAGTCTCCAGCGCCGACGCCATCGCCATGACCCGCCGTCTCAGCCGCGAATTCGGCCTGCTCGTCGGCACCTCCAGCGGGGCCAACATCATCGCCGCCCTCGCCACCGCTGTGGAGATGGGCCCCGAGGCCCGGGTCGTCACCATCCTCTGCGACCGCGCCGAACGTTACTACTCGACCAAACTCTTCGCCTGCTAAACGCCACGGGATCGCCGGAATTTTAACCACGGACGGACACCGGTAGACACGGATTCACCACAGATCCGAGACCCCGTCGCCTGCAAAATAAAACCCGTTTCCTTTTCTATTTATTCCCCTCCGTATCCGTGATCATCCGCGTCCATCCGTGGTTTAAAAACACCTCGCCCGCCCCTTCCTCGCCGTCTGCCCGGTTTCGCGTTCTTTCGCCCCTTTTGCGGGCCACCCTTCTCCTCCGCTCGCTTCTCTCGCCCCGCGTAACCGCCGCGTTACCTTCTCCCCCTCGCCCCGTCTCGCCTCCATCCGCAGCCTCGCCTCGCCGGGAACAAATCACCTCGGTTGCGCCTCCGACATCCGTCCCCTACTCTCCCCCCATGCGATTCGCCCGCCTACTTTCCGCATTCCTCCTCGCCCTTGGCCTCGCCGCGCTCCTGTCCTCCCCCGCCCGTGCCCAAGTCAAGGCCAGCCTCGTCGCCGCCGAGACCGCCATCGTCCCGGGGAAACCCGTTCAAGTCGCCCTGCGCCTCGTCCACGATTCCCATTGGCACACCTATTGGCTGAGCCCCGGCACCGGCCTCGCCACTTCGATCACCTGGACCCTCCCGCCCGGCTGGAAGGCCTCCGAGATCCAGTGGCCCGCGCCGCACGCCATCAAGGACAAGACCGGCACCATCACCGGCAACGGCTTTGAAGGCGACCTCCTCCTGCCCGTCACCCTGACCCCGCCCGCCGACCTCGCCCCCGGCGCGAGCGTCACCTTCAAAGCCGCCGCCGATTGGCTCATGTGCGAAGATGTCTGTATGCCCGGCGACGCCAAACTCACCCTCATCCTCCCCGTCGCCGCCACCGCCGTGCCCGACCCCGCCCACGGCGCACGCCTCACCGCCGTCGTCGCCGGCCTCCCCCGCGCCGACGCCGCTTGGAAAATCTCCGCCTCCCGCGACGCGAAGAACGTCACCCTCGCCGTCAAGCCGACCGCCGCCGGTTCCCACGCGCCGAAAGACCTCCGCTTCTTCGCCGACGACAACCTCGTCGCCTACGAACTCCCGCAGACGATCGCGCCCGACGGCGCCGGCGGCTTCGTCCTCACGCTGCCGATCTCGCCCGAGAACCCCAAAGACGCCGCCAAGCTTGCCGGCGTCCTCACCAGCGAAAACGGCTGGCTCGCCGACGGCTCCCTGCGCGCCCTCCGCATCGACCTCCCCTTCGCCGCCGCCGCCGCCGGCACTATAGCTCCGGCCTCCGCCTCCGGCTCCGGCTCTCAGCTCTCAACTCTCAGCTCTCAGCCAGCCTCGGACGCCAGCGCCCCTGCCGCCCCCGTCGGCCTCCTCGGCACCTTGGCGCTGGCTCTGCTTGGCGGCCTCATCTTGAACCTCATGCCCTGCGTCTTCCCGGTCCTCGGGATCAAGATCCTCGGCTTCGTCAACCAGTCCGGCCAGGACAAGAAAAAGGTCATCATGCACGGCCTCGTCTTCGCGCTCGGCGTGCTCCTCTCGTTCTGGACGCTCGCCGCCGTCCTCGCCGTGCTCCGTGCCGGCGGCGATCAGCTTGGCTGGGGCTTCCAACTCCAGTCGCCGCTCTTCGTCTATGGCCTCGCCGCCGTGATGCTGATCTTCGCGCTGAATATGAGCGGCGTCTTCGAGTTCGGCCTCCGCGCCACCTCCGTCGGCGGCGGTCTCCAATCGCAGTCCGGCTTCACCGGCTCGTTCTTCACCGGCGTGCTCGCCACGGTCGTCGCCACGCCGTGCTCCGCGCCGTTTCTCGCGCCCGCCCTCGGCGCCGCGCTCACCGTCAGCACGCCGGCCTCGTTCGCCATCTTCACCGCGATCGCCCTCGGGCTCGCCGGCCCGTATCTGCTGCTCTCGATCTTCCCCGCCGCCGTGAAGATCCTGCCCCGTCCCGGTGCGTGGATGGAAACGTTTAAGCAATTCATGGCCTTCCCGCTCTACGCCACCGTCGCCTACCTCGTATGGGTGCTTGTCGGCCAGACCACCGAGAGCGGTTCCCTCATGGCGCTCTTCGGCCTCGTGCTCATCGCCCTCGGCGTGTGGTTCTACGGCCGTTACAACGCCCCCGGCAACAAGCCCGGCAAGGTCCGCTTCGGCACGATCGCCGGCGCGCTCATCCTCGCCCTCGGCGTGTGGACCGGCTGGCCCCAGGACGCCGCCGCCAAAACCGCCGCCGCCCAAGCGGCCGGCGCCCCCGAGGTCGTCTGGGAAAAATGGAGCCCCGAAACCGTTACCCGGCTCCGCGCCGAGGGTCGCACGATCTACGTCGATTTCACCGCCCGTTGGTGCGCGACCTGCCAGACCAACAAAAAAATCGTCTTCAGCTCGGACACCGTCCTCCGCGAATTCGCCGCCAGGAAGATCGTCACCCTCCGCGCCGACTGGACCAACAAAGACCCGCAGATCACCGCCGAACTCGCCAAATACCGACGCAGCGCCGTCCCCTTTAACGTGATCTGGCTCCCCGGCAAAACCGACCCTCACATTTTGCCCGAGCTCTTGACCCCCGGCATTGTCCTCGACGCGGTGAAAGGCTGAGGCGGATCCGTATCCGATTCTCCGAAACTGTGGGAGCGGGTTTACCCCGCGACTCATCCGGCTGTAGAACCGACCGCCGGTCGGTTGTCGGCGTCTCCAACGAGCGCGGCCAATTGTAGGTCACAACAAAAATTAAAGCCCCGGCCGTGACCTGGTGATCGGCTTGCGCGTCCCGCCCATGTGGCCGAAAGCCCAGGCGCCTCGCTAGCGTCTTTTATACAACACATTCATTGACTTATCGTCATCTTTACACGACATCAGGCCATGCTTGTCGCCGCGCCTACCCTGCCCCTTCCCGCGCTCAACGCCCTCGGTAAACTCGGGCGCGACCTCGCGCTGGCCCGGCGCAAGCGCGGCATCGCCACCGCCGATATGGCCGCGCGCCTTTTCGTGAGTCGCAACACCCTCTGGCGTCTCGAGCGCGGCGACGCCACCGTCGCCATCGGCACGCTCGCCACCGCCGCCTACATCCTCCAACTGCACGATCGCCTGGCCAATCTCGCCGCCCCCGCCAGCGACTCCCTCGCCCTCGCCCTCGACGAACGCCGCCTCCCGCAACGCATCCGGCGCCCGCGCCCATGAGCACCGAGATCCACATCGACTGGGCGGGACAGACCCGCCTCGTCGGTCGCGCCTATCCCGCACCGCAGGGCGCCACCGTCTCCTTCGAGTATGACCGCGCCTGGCTCGCCCGCGACGGGGCCTTCGCCATCGACCCGACCGCCCTGCCCTTGCAGGTCGGCGCGCATCATGGCGCACGGCTCTTCGGCGCGCTCTCGGACTGCGGCCCCGATCGCTGGGGCCGCGTCCTCGTCGAGCGTGCCGTCCGCAAAAAAGTCCTCGGTCAAAAACCCTACCGCGACCTCGACTACGTCCTCGCCCTCGACGATTTCTCGCGCATCGGCGCCCTGCGCTTCCGCGCCGACGCCGACGACGGCCTCTTCCTCGCCGCCCACACCGGCCGACTGCCACCCGTTCTGCAACTCGCCGCACTCGTCCGCGCCGCCGATGCGATTCATCGCGCCACCGAGACCGCGCAGGATCTGCGCTTCCTGCTCGGCGCGGGTTCTCCCCTCGGCGGCGCGCGCCCCAAGTCCGCCGTGGCCTTCGCCGACGGCAACCTCGGCATCGCGAAATTCCCGCGACCCGACGACACCCGCGACATCGCCGCCGGAGAAATCCTCGCGCTCACGCTCGCGCATGCCGCCGGCATCCGCACCGCCGCCCACCGCCTCGTGCCCCTCGGCGCGCGCCACGTCTCCCTCATCACGCGCTTCGACCGCGACGGTGCCCGGCGCATCCCGTTCATCTCCGCCGCGACCCTCCTCGGCCTGCCGCCGGGCGAGCCCGGAGCCTATACCCTCCTCGCCGACGGCATCCGCCAGTTCGGGCACGACGTGCCGGGCGACCTGCGGGAACTCTGGCGACGCCTGATATTTTCCCTGCTCGCCAGCAACTACGACGACCACCTCCGCAACCACGGCCTGCTCATGCTCGCCCCCGGACGCTGGGCGCTCTCGCCCGCCTACGACCTGAACCCCGTGCCCGAGATCGACCGCGCGCAGACGACCAAAACCGCCATCACGGAAACCCAAGCCGAGTCCTCCATCGCCACCGCCCTGGAAGCGGCCCCGCGCTTCGGCCTCAAACCCAAAGAAGCCAAAACCATCCTCAGCGAAGTCTGCGCCGCCGTGAAACCTTGGCGCGCCGTCGGCCGCAAACTCCGGCTCAAAGCGGATACCCTCGACGCCTACGCCAGCGCCTTTGAGCACCCGCTCATGGACGAAGCGAAGAAGCTCACCGCCTCCTGAAACGCCCCGCCCCCCCGAGCCTTTTCCTCATGCCCCGCGGCGTGCTCGGCTGGTTTAACGGGTAAGCGATCCATCCGAGGTGGCGCGCGTTGACCCGAATGCGCGTGTATTACCGCAGGCCCGCTCGTCGGCACGCCGCACCGGCAAGTGACTCCGATTCTCCTAAACTGTGGGAGCGGGTTTACCCCGCGACTCATCCCCCGCCCGCGCTCATCCTGTATTCCGCGATTGCATGCCAAAGATTCGAAGAATCCTGCGGTCACTTTTGCTGAAAACCCTTCCGCGCGTCCTTTACTTGCGGGATGAAGCGCCTACCGACTCCCGTTCTTCGGCCCGCTCCTCTGGTTTTTGCGATTTTCGTGCCTTCTCGCGGCCATCCTTCCGCAGAATCTACGCTCATCAGCCCCGCTTTCCCCATCGACCGGTCGAAACCAACCCATCTCCCCCTCGCGCCTTGACCCGCCGCTCCGCTCTGTTTTCCGTCAAAAGATCAACTCGCCGCCCATGCCACTCCGCTCGCTCCTCACCCTCGCTCTGCTCGCTCTCGCCTTCGCTGTCCCGTCCGCCGTCCGCGGCGAGACCGTGACCCAGGACGCCCTGCTCTTCACCATCGAAAAACACCCCGTCGATCACCAAGGACCCCATGTCATCGACCTCAAGGTGCGCCTCGATTACGCCGCCGATATCGGCCCGAAGGAATACCCGGACTTCGAGGCGGTTTACCGCCAACTCGTCGAGTGGATGAAGACCTATCCCAACGAGAAAGACTACTGGGAGGTCTTCAACCGCACCCTCGCTAAAAAGCTCCTCGCCGCCCAGCCGAAGGTCGCGGCCGTGACCTTCGATCTGCA
>Ga0105045_10006587_pt1 | contig 10287 bp, 3 predicted proteins | sample MAT02_FD_78089 | JGI IMG/M metagenome (GOLD analysis project Ga0105045, IMG submission 78089) | Freshwater microbial communities from Lake Fryxell liftoff mats and glacier meltwater in Antarctica - MAT-02 (megahit assembly) | ecosystem: Environmental > Aquatic > Freshwater > Ice > Liftoff...
AAAAAACAGCGCAAATCTCCCCGTTTTGGCCGCATGCCCCCCGATACGGCCAACCCATTCCCGCCAAAACCCCAAAACGGTTGATCTGACATCCTAGATTTGAAACCTGTATCGATTAGGAAACCCCAACAGGTAGTATAAATTCCACCCAAGAACCAATCTTTCGTAAAACAACCTTCCTCAAAAACTCCAGCGGAGTGGACGATTTGATAGCCCTGGGTTTCAACCCAGGGGTAAAAAACAGCGCAAATCTCCCCGTTTTGGCCGCATGCCCCCCGATACGGCCAACCCATTCCCGCCAAAACCCCAAAACGGTTGATCTGACATCCAAGATTTTAAACCAGAATTGATATCGGAAATAATTTAACTCGATGATTGTATTGCCAGTTTGACGAATAATCGAACTCAGGTTATTAGAACTTGTAGCAGATCTAGGGATAAACCAAAAAACCACAAATGAATCATTCGTGGTTTTTTATTAGCTAATTTTAATTGAGAATCAATTCATCCTCAGATAAATATGACTTTAATAGTTCGGGTTTTGTGTGATTGCATCATTGATTTCCATTTCTACCTGAGGGATTGGCCATAGATAATCCCGCTCTGGTCTAAACGTTCTCGTGAAGCCACTGGTAATGGTTTCCCACTCGCCACTTATTCCATTGAGGTAATAAAGGCCTTTTACGATACCTGTTTTGTCCCCTCCGGTTTTCCATCGGTTCATATCAAATAACCTCAAACCTTCGAAAGCCAACTCAGCAGCCCTTTCATCCCTTACGATTGCCCTTAACTCCACTTGGGATTTTCCTGTAGTAATAGGAGGCATCTCAACGGTTGGTCTCTGTCTCACCCTATTGATCGCAACATATACACTGTTATCTATTTCATTTAATTCAATTTTAGATTCGGCATACATTAAAAGAACATCTGCATATCGGATTAGAATCATATTAATTGAGCCTATATTGGGATTGCCCGCATCAGCATTGAAATCTACCCACTTCCTTAAATTGTATCCATTGTCTGTGGAAAATTCCGATGACCTCACCCTGTCAGGTGTAGGACTATCCGGCAAGGAGTTAAACGTACTCCTGCCAATAGGCTGTCCAGTGTAGTAGGCAGTATATGTCCAGCGGGGATCTATGTTTTCAAAAGGATTGTTGGGATTTTTCACTCCTTTGTATCCATACTTTAAAAACAAATTATGAATAGGTTCTACTATGGATGATCCTCCTATAGATGCTGCGGAATATGAAAAGGCATTGTAAGTATCTCCACCTACTGTGTACTGTCTATCAAAGATCACTTCCGAAGAGTTTTGCCCCGCATATTGAAACAACGCTTCATAATTTGGAAACAATTCGTAAATCCCTAAATCCATTACGGCTTTGGAAGCGTCCCTGGCCACGGCATACCTTTCATTTCTATAAGCTACCCTGGCTTTTAAGGCTATGGCAGCTCCAAGGGTCGCTCTTCCTATATCCTGGGAATAGCTCATCGGCAGTTGGTTGCCCTGGATGATTTGATCAAGTTCGGCAATAACGAAATCGACAACTTGTGACTTCGCCGTCCTGCCAATTTGATCTGTGATTTTAAGCGGTTCTACTATTAAGGGTACATCGCCCCAAAGACTACTCAGTTGGGTATAAAAGAACGCACGGAGAAATCTTGCTTCTGCCTTATATCTGGCCAACAATACTGCGTCGCCCTGCTCAATGCGGTCAATATTTGCAAGTACGTTATTGGCACGCTGTATACCTCTGTAATACCTTTGCCATTGGGATCCTATTGCCGAGTTGACCGGATCAAAGGATCCCATGGATACATCATGAAGTGAGCCGGGTCCGGAAGGAGCACGAAAACCAATGTCAGTTACCGCATCCAGCTCCTGGACCATTAGTTGACCATCCAACTGCCCGTAGATACCGTTTACCGCAAGTCTTGCGTCTTTTTCCTGTTGCCAGTAAATAAGTTCTGAAACCTCTCCCGGTGGAATCAAATCAAGTCCATCGTCACAGCCAATCATACCCAAAGTCAAGTAAAACAGGGTTATGTATTTTATTGTATTTTTTATAAAGTTCATCTCTTTGCTCTTTTTGGATTAAAACCTGACATTTACACCACCACTGAAAAGTTTGCTATGAGGGAAAAACTGACTTCTTCCCCTGGGCGTTTCGGGATCGAACAATTCGTTTCCGGTAAAAGTCAGCATGTTTTCACCGGAAACAAAGACCCTAAGACTAGCTACGAGATTTTGGGGAATGGTGTACCCCAACTGGAAGTTTTTCAACCGCAGGTAGCTGGTGTTTTGCAACCAAAAATCTGACCCCATCAAATTTGCGGAATTACCAGACCTTACCATTGGCCATGAGCCATTCGGATTTCTTTCCGGATGATAAGCTTCTCTGGCCATGGTCACAGGAATAAAATTCGTGTAATTGGGTCCTTCCATCAACGCACCATCCAGCGAATGCTGCTGGCGAAGTACTCCCTGCCAGAACATTGAGAAATCAAACCCTTTGTAAGAGGCACTGAAGCGAACCCCAAACTCGTATCTTGGGTCTTCATTTCCCATAATGTATTGATCACCCACCGGATAGGGGGATTGAGAGATGACCCCATCACCGTTTAAGTCTTCGTAAATAATATCTCCTATCGTGACAGAAGGGAAAATAGTGGCTGGATAATTATCCAAATCCTCCTGAGAACGATAAATTCCCGGGGATTTAAGACCCCTTAGGGAGTTGATTGATTCGCCCTCCGTCCACACTGTAAATTTGTCGGGGAAAAACGGTCCCGTCCCCCTCAAATCTTCAATCCTATTGACAACATCCGAAAAATTTATACCGACCGAATATTGGAATCCATTATTCGAAGCTGGAACACCGTTGTAGTTGACAGCCAATTCCCACCCCCTGTTGGAAACAGACGCCGCATTCTGAACCGGAGGACTGTAGCCTATTGTAGATGGAATAGGCAACTCAATAAGAATATCATCTGTGTACTTGTAAAAATACTCAGCAATGACTTCAATCCTATCATCCAAAAACCCCATATCTAGACCAACATTGGTCATGGTGGTGGTTTCCCAGGTTATGTCAGGATTTCCTGCCCTGGTGATGGCAGTTCCCGGGACTAGGTTGTTGTTGAACTGGTAACCATTGTTGAGATTGTAGGTATTTAGGAACCTGAACAGCCCGATTTGTTGGTTGCCCAACTGACCCCATGATCCCCTTAATCTCAAATTGCTGAAGAGGTCTTCATTTTTCAGAAAATTTTCTTCAGAAATCCTCCAGCCTGCGGAGAAAGACGGAAATATTCCCCAACGGTTACCATCTCCAAATCTGGACGATCCATCATACCTTATGTTGGCCTGGAACATGTACCTTTCATCAAAATTATAATTGGCTCTGCCAAAAAAGGACCTAAGTCTCCACTCTTCGGAAAATCCTCCAGTCCTTTGGTTTTTGATGTCCCCGGCATTGATGTCCCTGAGGTCATTACTGAAAAAATTATCCCTGGACGCAGAAATCTGCTTTATGCGATTGTAAATTTCTTCATACCCGACCGTTCCCTGTATACTGTGCTTGCCAAACGATTGGTCATAGTTAAGGTACAACCTTTGGCTTAATTCTCGCTGATTGATCGAAGTTTCTGCTAACCTTGAGGTGGAGAACCAACCGCCGACATTTACCAAATTACCTGTTACATAATTTCTCATCCCTGTCAGGCTATTCTGAAATACCAAACTATCAGTAGCTTCGCTCGTGAGTGTTGCGTTTCCTTCCAGAGACAGTGCATCATTGAATTTATAGGCAAATCCCATCTGACTAAATACCTCATCGCTTACCCTGGATGTTTCACCCTCTTGCACCATGGCACGTGCATTCCATTGGCCGCCTACCAAATCATAAGTTCCATCAGGATATTCCATTACAATATTTCTGTTGATGTGTAGAAGTGCCTGGGTAATACGCTGCCCGGAAAATCCAGGACCGCTAAAGCCCATGCTTCTATACATCAGATTGGTCTTTATCGTCAACTTATCGGTAGCATACAAGTCTGAATTGATTTGCATGGTCATCTGTTTGTTGTTGAAGTTTTGAAGAATTCCATCTGTATCTGTATAGTTGATGGAAGCAAAAATTCTTCCTGACTCACCACCACTGGAAAGAGAAAGTGAATGTCTTTGCTGAAAGGCATTTGGATTAAAAATACCCCTCTCGTAATCCGCAAATGGATATTGCAATGGGTTTGTTCCCGCAGCTACATTCTCAATATATGTTTCACTGTATGTTGGATTTGCCCCCACATTGGTCTGGGCCTCATTTTCCAACCTCATCCAAGATACAGGGTCTGTCGCTTCGGGAAAGAAATTGGGATTTTGCCATCCTACAAAATTGTTGTAGTTAATCGAAACACCACTGGCTGATCCCCTTTTGGTAGTGACCAGAATGACACCGTTTGCCGCCCTGGACCCGTATATGGCAGAGGAAGCCGCATCTTTCAAAACCGTAATGGATTCAATATTACTTGGCTCCACGGTGCTGAGGGATTGCTCCACACCATCCACAAGAATCAGTGGGTTGGAATTGTTCAAGGTTCCTACACCCCTGATTCTGATAGTGGTACTTTCAGCTCCGGGTGCACCGCCGTTGTTTTGAATACTAAGCCCGGGAGTGGTGCCTTGAAGGGCTGATGCTACGTTTACCACCGGTCGTCTGGCAAGATCATCCCCTGAAACAGTACTCACTGCTCCAGTAACGTTCGATCTCTTTTGGGTTCCAAACCCTACCACAACTACCTCCTCAAGGGAGGATGTAGACTCAACCAAGGATACATTAATAATGGAGCGGTCACCAATTTTGATACGCTGACTCTCAAATCCAATAAAAGAAAATACCAATTCAGCATTTTCGGGAACTGTCAATGAATATTTCCCATCCAAATCAGTAGCTGTACCTATGGTCGTTCCTGGCAAGGAAATTGTTGCCCCGGGAATTGGTTCACCATTTTTATCTGAAACTGTTCCGGATACCAAAACATCTGCCATCAGTGGCAGTTGCCGGGCATTAAATTCTGAGGGATTAAATCCTGTGGGTATTGCATCATTGAAAGTATTGGGATTCCCTTTAGAATCGAACGGATAAAATAGCTGGATAGCCATTAGAAATACCAAAATCTTACTTGATAAATGCTCCCTGAGTAGTGGTTTTTTCATAATTTGTAGACTTAAACGTTGTTTTAAAACTGAATTGAAATTAGGTCAAATAATTGATTTTAAACACCTTATTTTTTTTCTGATAATTTTGAAGATAGCCATATGCTTTTACAGGGCTTTCTCTAGATTTGATTTATTATTTGCGTTTGGAGTTATATTTCAATTTTTTCATTTTCGTAGTAATGTTATATTATAGATCAATTAGATTATAATTTTATAGCTTTGATGCCAATTAAGTATTTCATTCAGCGCTGCTTTTTAGAAAATGATCCTCAAATCAAGATCAATTTCCAGGAGTTACCAAGCTATAATTTGACATTGTATTTCCTTTTATTAAGGCGATAAATACTTTAAATTGATTTTTTGACATTATTTTATATTATTAAATTATTATACTTTTTTTAAATAAAAATTATAATAATCGCATTAAGTAATGCGTATTTTCATCTTATTCTTTAAAATTTGTTTAACAAGCAAATAAAATGTGGAATTAATTAAATAGTTATTTAAATAGATGACTTTTTGTAAATTTCCAATTATTGAGCCTAATATTAACGAATAAATTGAAAATAAAAAAGAAATGTAAAATTAAAAAAAGAATGTTAAATTAGATTTAAACAGGAGGATGGAACATATCTGTTTGCCAATACACTGTCCGGCTAATTAGTGAAATCAATTTCTTGCCAAATTTAAACGTACTTTAAAATCGTTTTTTTTCAATCATCATGGTTACAGAAACGTTGATTTACAGTAATTATCCATTCAAGAAAGCCGCAACTATTCAAGTGTTGTTTTGATTCCCGGGTTTTCAATTGACCAATGGGTTTTCGGATTCTGTTTTCCCAATAGGTTGGCCAGTATGAAACGTTGGAATCAAAGGTGATTTTAAATCCAAATTTTGTGGTTGATGTCATAACATCCTATCCTGACCTTATTGCGGGAAGTGGCAATATCTTGAGAAAACAAGGGCATTTGGAGAAGAGATTTAGTTGTCCGCTGGCAAAGTTGGGAATGCCCACAATCCACTAATTTGAATCGGCTGTTTGTGAAGGAGGATTTTTTTTTGAAATTTCAAACCAATATAATCGAAAGCCCCAAATTTTTGTAACCTCCAAACAATAGGTGAAGAGAATGAAGGGTAAATTCATGATTGATAAACAGTTAAATATTTTTCTGAATTATCAATTTTAACTGTCAAAATCAGATGTTTAGCTAAAATCTAAACTTCTGCTTTTTTTATTTCTATATTTGTGCCGAGTATTAACAGCTATTTTTAAATTTTTATAGATGAAAAACAACAGCTTATTTCTGATCTCCGGATTGGCGGCAACACTGTTTGCCTGTGATCCCATTAATGACATGCCCGACCCAGTTGCCCAGGATGGCTATCTTGGAATCACTGTTCCGGCGGGTTTTGATTTCTCCACCACCAAGGCAGTAACAATTAATTTGTCTGCTTTTAACAGGGATAAAATTCCCATACCTTTTGTCGTTTACAAAATTTATGACAACAACCCCCAAAAAGAAGGAAAGCTTTTACAAACTGTTCGTTTGAATGGGCAAGGCAATGCCACGATCAATATCGATCTTCCCAGTTATTTGGACCAGATTTGGGTGACCTCTGGGTACATAGGAGTGGAGCCTGTTGCCATCGTGCCTGTATCTGGCAGTCAGGTGAATTATAACTACGATGCTGCCAACCCGGGTATTTTGCCAGAGACTTATTTTGAAACTGATGGAACAAATACCAATGCCAGAATAGCTTCAACCAATGAAGATTTTCTCACACTGGGTTCATGGAACCGTCAGGGTAAACCTAGTTACCTTTTAGCCCCGGACAAAATTTCCAACCAACTGCTAAGGAATATCAATTCGAGTCTTCCGGAACAAAGGGATGTAAGAAATCACAATCCCAAGGTTTTGGATGATAAATACGCGAGAGAGTTATTTGTAAGTGAAGATGCAGATGTTTGGGTCACCTATGTACATACCGGGGGAGGTTACCGCAATACCGTTGGCTATTATTGGTATAAAAAAGGAGAAGCTCCCAAAAATGCTTCCGACATTAAAAATAGGACAATTATTTTTCCAAATGCGCAGACCGGGGTATTAACCTCTGGTGATAAGGTTAAGCTAAAAGGACCTTTGGACGGTGCTTTTGAAAAGGATACATATATCGGATGGTTTTTGGTTTCAAATGGTTGGCAGAAGGAACGCATCACCAACGGAAACGGGATTTTTTATGCCAATAAAGACCTGAATACTGAAAACAAAAACGTTTCTGTCAGAGACCAAATGGTGTTCTTGTACGATGCCACCGAGCAAATCTTGTTGATGGGCTGGGAAGATATTCGCAGAGATATGAGTGGCTGCGATCATGATTTCAATGATGTGATATTTTACGCTTCTTGGAATCCGATTACAAGTGTGGATTTGTCTGATTATGTGCCTATCGATACCAATGAAAAAGATAAGGACGGGGATGGTGTAGCAGATCACCAGGACGAATATCCAGAAGATCCGGAAAGGGCTTTCAATAACTATTCCCCCGGAAGAAATACTTTTGGTACGCTGTTGTTTGAAGACCTTTGGCCAAGTTTTGGTGATTACGACATGAATGACCTGGTGATTGATTACAATGCAATCGAAATATCCAATGCCAATAACCGCATCAAAGAGATCCAGTTCACGACCGTGGTTCGCGCTACAGGTGCGGGATTTCGCAATGGATTAGGCATTCAGCTGCCTGTCCCAGCTGACCAAGTGATACGTGTGGAAGGCACAAGGTTAAATACTGGATTGATCAAAACCTCGCAAAGCGGAGTAGAAGAAGGTCAAAAATTAGTGACAGTGATCATAATGGATGATGTGAATGCGAAACTACCGATACTGGCAAACGTTTTTCAGGAGAACCCCCACCACGCCGAAGACACGGTCACTGTGAAGATCGTATTCAAAGAGTCAATCAGAAAAGCTGACCTGGGTGCTGCTCCCTACAACCCATTTATGATTATCAATCAAGACAGAGGCAGGGAATTACACCTTATGAACAAGCCACCTACAGACCTAGTGGACACCAAGCGGTTTAATACCGCAGATGACGTCAGTTCCATCCGGGATGGTAAATATTATACAAGCAGTAAGGGGTTTAACTGGGCGCTACATATTCCCAACAGTACGCTTTACACGCTGGAAAAGGTAGATTTCACAAAAGCATACAGGAGGTTTTCTGATTGGGCAAAATCCGGTGGACAGTCCTACAAAGACTGGTACCTGGATGAAGATGGTCAGGTGAATTCATCCGTACTTTATAAAAAATAAGAAAACACGGGTGAGATTGATAAGGTAAAAACCTGAGTTCGATTTTTCGTCAAAATAGCAATACAATCATCCAGTTAAATTATTTCTGATATCGATTCTGGTTTAAAATCTGGGATGTCAGATCAACCGTTTTGGGGTTTTGGCGGGAATGGTTTGGCAGTATTGTGGGGCATTCGGCCAAAACGGGGAGATTTGGGCTATTTATGCCCTGCCTTGAAACCAAGGGCCATCAAATCGGTCACTCCGCTGGAGTTTTTGTGGAAGGTTGTTTTACGAAAGATTGGTTCTCGGATGGAATTTAGACAACTTGTTAATAGGGTGTTATGGATGCAAGTTAAGGTGTAAAAAACAATTAAATTCAGTTTAAAAGGGTCTTTCCATTGTTTGGGAAGACCTTTTTATTTCCATCCAAACGGGAGCGACTGCTCCGGCGAAATGACCCACTTTCGCAAAATGGCCTCGTTTGATGAGAGAAGGGCGTCAGAGGAAAATGGTGTGACTTTTTCGTTTTCCTTCGGGCAAAGTAAAATGGCCTACCATACATAATTACTTAGCAGGGCGTATTTTTTATTAGTTATCGGGGCAGGGTGTAATTGAGGATAAGATTGGTGTGGAATAGATTGACCTTATTATACACCCAGGCAGGCTTGAGGTTTTGCTGGTCCAAGGCGGTTTTACTCATCAGGATAAAATGAAAGTCCAGCCCTTCGATCCAATTTTTTGGAACGAATCGCAACCCCAAGTTAGCCTGTGCATATGCTGGTAAGGCGTATTTGTTTCTTTTTGGATCGGCAGGATCCGGTAGAAAAAACAAGCCCAGCTGGGTGTACAACCGCAGCGATTTTTCAGGGAAGGCATGCTGAAAATAAGTAGTGACTGCATCCACACGTCCCAATCCTTCGTTTCTTTCCCTGGGAATAAAGGTATAGAATGGATCTCTCCCCCATTCCCGGGGACTCAAATAGCGCCCACTTCCGTGAATTTTGGTATAATTCACATGCCATATACTCTTTTTGGATTTCAGCCCGATTCTTCCACTCAATATCCAGTGGAAATCCGCCGGATTTTTGTACCGCAGCCCTATTTCTTCATTTCCCCCATCTCCTATACCGTGTTGGACAGTGGCCTGAAGCCCGGTAATTCCCTGCATTGTACTTTGCGGTAAATCCCAGTTTTTATCCCATTGAGCCAGGTAGGCACTATAAATATTTTGAACCAAGGTATGGTTTAAAAGCAGGGAGGATGCTGATTTCAGATTAACTTTTAAATCTAAAACATGTGCAAAATCCACCAAGGTATTGCCAAAATAGGTAGAAGGCTGGCCAAATTCATCCCGGGCTACGGGATACATCCCGATACTTTCGCCCAGATTAAACCAGTTTCCCGTAGATCGGGGAGAAACCCCCCAAATTATGTGATGGCCTATCGAAATACGGGGACTCATCTGATAATTCCATCTGAACCCTTCCACATAGGTAGGACTCAACCTTCCATCCTGCGCGTTGATAAACGGCGTGTTTATTTCCATCCGGCCAAGCCTTGCCTGAAAGTTGGAATGGAGGTAATCCAGGTGAAGGTTACCGATTTTGCCAAAAACCTTCCTTTCCACGTGGTTCAAGTCAAACAGTCCAAGCTCATAGCGGTTTAAACTTGGTACCCGAGGGTCCACTGCCGTCAGGTCTGAGCTTGCCAACCGGAGAAATCCCAGGTATTCGGCTTTTACCTGAAAGCGATGTGGGAGCCTG
>Ga0105045_10006588_pt1 | contig 10287 bp, 8 predicted proteins | sample MAT02_FD_78089 | JGI IMG/M metagenome (GOLD analysis project Ga0105045, IMG submission 78089) | Freshwater microbial communities from Lake Fryxell liftoff mats and glacier meltwater in Antarctica - MAT-02 (megahit assembly) | ecosystem: Environmental > Aquatic > Freshwater > Ice > Liftoff...
AGTATTTTAAGCCCCAGAAATTATTGAAGATTGCTAGAGAAGCAGGTTTAGAAATCGATGAGATTTGTCAAGCCCATCCCCATTTGATTCATGCTGATGTGAGTGCCATAGTTGCTCGGCAGGAATTTGGGGTGGAGGATCCAGAAATATTGGGGGCGATCGCCAACCATACCCTCGGAAATCCCGGTATGGATCCCCTAAGTTGCATTCTCTATATAGCAGATACCCTAGAACCGAATCGAGGAAACACCCCAGAACTAGAACAACTCCGGCAAATTTCCTATCAAAATTTGTACCAAGCAGTGTGGCTATCCTGTGACTATGCTTTAAAATACATCTTAGACACGCGCAGTCTCATTCACCCCCGGACTATTGCTACGAGAAACTGGGCACTACAGATTTTTGCATCCCCACAACCCGACCCATAACCCGATCCTGTGACTAATCAAAAGCAAATTCTATAACTTGGAGATTTAATGCCAGAACAAGAACAACTTATTTACGAAGAATCTACCCTTCTCGATCAAAATACCGGAAACTTTCATAATGAGGACGATCGCAGCTATCAACTCGCTCAGGCGATCGCCCAAGCCGCCGATGAGCGCAAAGCTGGAGATATCTTAATCCTGCACGTAGGAGAAGTTTCTTTCCTTGCCGATTACTTTGTGATCGTCACCGGGTTCTCGAAAGTCCAAGTGCGGGCTATTTCTCAGGCGATCGATGCGGAAGTAGAAGATGAATTACACCAATTGCCTCTGCGGGTTCAAGGGCAGGCGGAAGGTAGCTGGGTTGTCAAGGACTACGGTGATGTGATCGCTCACGTGATGCTACCGGAGGAACGAGATTTCTATAATCTAGAGGCTTTTTGGGGGCATGGACAGAATATTCCTTTTACCTCGCCTCATGCACAATAGCAGCATACACAGGAGAAAATCAGGAGAAACCCCATGCCAGAGTCGTCGGTATCTGTTTGTCCCATCCCTCCAGAACAGCAACCAGTGAATGAGTATCAACAGCTACAGGATTCTTGGTTCTATAGCTGGGCAACTCTAGGATATTGGCAGTATAGCCGGAAGTTTTTTTGGCTGGGGCTAACTAGTGGCTTTTTGGCAGCTACGGTGGCAGCAAGTAGCTTTCCCCCCGGTCGAAACCTAGGGCAATTTACAGTCGCCACAGGCATGGGAGCCACCCTGATTCCTATTCTCGCTCTCCTGCGTTTATATTCCGCTTGGTGGTATGTGAGCGATCGCCTCAGCAAAGAAACCGTTTTCTACGAAGAATCTGGTTGGTATGATGGTCAGACTTGGCGCAAACCCACAGCCATGCTCACTCGCGATCGCCTCATTGCTAGCTTTGATGTATCCCCAATTCTCCGCCGTTTGGTAATTAGCTTTGGTCTGGCTGGGGCAATCTTAGTGGCCGGAAGTTTACTCTGGTGGTTGAAAATCCTCTAGAGATGCAAGGAATTTAGATCCTAGGGGTCTGCAAGATGAGATGATAAACCCAAACTTAAAATATCCATAATTCATGACTAGAGGCAAAAGAAATCAGTCCCCATCCTTGGAAGTACAACTACTCCGGGAAGGCATTATTGAATCTGTTCACCATGTCGAAGCAGTAATTTGTGACGATCGCGGGCGGGTGCTATCCACTGCTGGCAATCCAGAAACTGCTACCTTTGTGCGATCGGCTCTCAAACCTTTTCAGGCCATGGCAACTACTACTAGTGGCACGATCGAGCGTTATGGCTTGAGCGATCGAGATCTAGCGATCATCTGTAGTTCTCACCAAGGAACCATTGAACAATGTCGGCAAGTATTTAATATCCTCTGGCGTTGCGATATCGATCCCTCTGCCCTCCAGTGTCCCCAAGCTCCCGGACAAGAAAGCCAACTGCAATACAACTGCTCTGGAAAACATGCAGGCATGTTAGCCGTATGCCAACAACGCCACTTCCCTCTCTACAGCTACCTCCAACGCAATCACCCAGTCCAGAAACTGATTCTCACCAAAGTAGCAGAACTTTTACGGATGCCAGCAGAAGAAATTATCGGTGCTCAGGATGATTGTGGTGCGCCCACCTACTTCCTCCAGTTGGGGCAGATGGCTAGTCTCTATGCTCAGTTAGCCTCTGGTGCAAATCTAGATATGGAAAGAATTGTTCGAGCCATGACCCACCATCCTACTCTAGTGGCAGGAGTGGGAGAATTTGACACCGAGCTAATGCAGCTTACGGATGGAGAAATTGTTAGTAAATCTGGGGCGGAAGGAATCCAGTGTATTGGCAGAGTTGGCGAAGGGATGGGCTTGGCGATCAAATGTATAGATGGATCAAAGCGGGCCAAGCAAGCTGTAGCTATTCATCTCCTCCGGCAATTAGGCTGGATTACTACCACGGTAGCCGAAAATCTAGGGGAGAAATTTAGCAAACTAGGGGCGATCCAACGCTTAGACGTGCAAGGAGAATTATCTTTGCTTTAGCCTAGTTCCCCAGAAAGACTTCTAGAAAGACTTGCCGTAGTGTTGGAAAATTGCGATCTCAATTACTTGCAATAAAGAATGGCAAGCATCTAATTCCGAGCCAAAGAGACAGCTATCCGCAGCAAGACAGGGAAACACTGTCAAATTGCCAACACTATTAGCCGCTTGGGTCATGGCAGAGTCGAGGGTGATTATGGGTAGGGAAGCCAAAAAATTGTGAGCAGCCAACTGGTGGAGATAAGGAGTTAGCTCCTCAACTTCCTTGCCATTGAGAATCAGCACATCAGGATGCCAAACTTGGGTTAATAGTTCTGCTTGTTCTAGGTCATTAACTTCTAGGAGGCGGCACTTGATGCCGTGGGGGTCTTGACGAATTGCTTGGTTAAGTAAATTGCTCAGACAGGAAAAATCTGGTGATTGCCCCGGAGAAAAAGCAGCGGCTTGGGGGCTAAGGATGAGAATAGTCAGATTAACAGGGCGATCGTCCTGAAGAGTCCTATTTTCTACCTGCAACACTTGGTGTAAGTAGTTTCGCAGTACGGTTTGATCTACTGGCAAACTCAAGAAACCATCTGCTTGGTGGGCGTAGGCTTCCTGCTTTTCTGCTTGGGTTGCAGTGACGAGGATGGGGATATGCTGAGTTTGGGGATCTGATTTGAGGAGGACTAGGACATCCCACCCTGAAAGTAGGGGCAAGAGAGGATTGAGAAAACACAGACAAGGCTTCAGATGGCGGGCTTTTTCTAGGGCTTCTGTGCCGCATCTAGCGATCACTACTCTATAGCCTAAGGCTTCTAGATTTAAGCTCAGGTTTTCTGCGTATTGGGGAACGGGTTCAATAACTAAAACTACCTTTGATCCTTTACTTAATAAATTGCTACTAGTCCCCCCAGATACGGGCGGATGTTCTGCTGGTAGTAAGAGGGTAAATTGACTGCCGCGATCGACCTGAGATGTAAAGGAGATATCACCCTTGTGGAGCCTTGCTAAGCGCTGAGCCAAGACCAATCCTAGCCCTGTACCATCAAATCTTCGCGTGAGGGGGCTTTCTAGTTGTTGGAACTTTTGGAAAATTAAATGCTGTTTATCTGAAGGGATGCCAATACCGGTATCCCAAACTGTAAAGGCTATCCAGCCTTCCCACGAGCTAACGGTCAATCCGAGGGTTCCCCCCGGTTTTGTGAATTTGAGGGCGTTGGATAGGAGGTGAGAGAGAATCTGCCGTAAGCGGGTTTCATCGGCAATGACAGTTGTTAATTCTGGGGCAATTTTGAGAGTAAACTGCCGCTCTAGGCAAGGTTCTTCTGCTTCGGTTTGATGAGGGAGGATCCGCTGCTGGGCTTGGAGGTAGGCTCGATCGCACACTGCCGCAATACTAACTGGCTCCAAAACTAGTTCTACCTGTTCGGTTTCAATGCGAGTTAGATCCAAAATATCATTCACTACTAACATCAACTGCCGCCCACTTTGGTGGATCAAATTCACATAACGGCTCTGGCGATCGTTCAAATCGCCTAAGGACTGGTCTTTTAACAAACTAGATAAACCCAGTACAGCGGTCAAAGGAGTTTTTAGTTCATGGCTAATACAAGCTAAAAATTCATCCTTCAGGCGATTGAGTTGCACTAAGTCTAAGTTTTTGGCTACGAGTTCCCGCGCCACCTGCTGTTGTTCCGTAATATCTGTGGCAAGAATCAACCATAAGGCTTTCCCCAGAGAAGGCTCTTGCTCCTTATGGAGGGGAAACTTGACTAGCTGCCAGATGCGATCGCTAGTTTGCAGGCGTAGCAACCGAGGATCCAGAGTAGACTCCAAAGAAATTCCCTCTGTAGCTATAGATTTCTCCGAGGTATTGGGCGTTTCCAAAGGTTGCCCTACCATAGGAATAAATTGTTGCTCCTCAAAAAAATTCATATCTGTTCGCATAAGGAGGGAACAGTTGATCTGCTGTCGCCAAGTGAAATTTTGGCTAACTACCCCACCATCTTGAGTTTGCAGCATGAGGGGCAGAGGGAGTTGCTCCAAAAGTTCTACCAGTGCTGGATAGAGCAGACTGGGGGCAAGGGGCTGAGGAGCCATTTCTACAGCAGGGATTACTTGTAGACGGGGGGCTAAATAACGCAATAACTGCCAAGGCTCAACAATTCCTAAATATTTTCCCTCCCCATCTACTAACGCCCAAGTTTGCTGTTGGGGAAGACTAAGCTCTTGCTGCACCTGCTGCCACAGTTCCAATAAATCTCCCCGGTAAGTCAACGTGACCAAGGGTTCTAGGGGATAAGACCTTTGAAGTGCTTGAGATATTTGATCTGTTTTAGTCGTTGATCTTTTAGCCCTAGTAATATTTTTTCCCAAGGAAAAGGCAGAATTTGTTAGCAACTCCTGAGATGGTTTGGATAGTTGGTGGTACTGGAGTAGTCCTAAGGGTTGGTAATCTTTCCCTACCACCACTAAGCACGGCTGTGCGATCGCCCCTAGGATATTTTCCCAGCTATCACTATGCAGGGCTTCCAAGGAGAGAACAGGTAAGGGCTGTAGAAATTCTTGCAAACTGGGATGGAGACTAGACATGATCGTAAAAATTTCCTGAAACTGCCAATTTATCTGAAAGGCTAATCTGAGAAGCTAAAAGAGTAGGTCAATCTGAATGTACTTATAAACTAAAATTATTGAATTGGAGATGACTTGGGCATAATTCTAGAGAACCCTATTATGAACCGAAGCGTAGAGCATAGGGATAGTTGCGTAACTACAATTTACGACAGTTTGCATTTATTCAAATTAATGTTAAATATGTATAAGCGTAACTATAGATTAATTACCGCTTAATGTTAAATATGTATAAGCATATCTGTAGGTTAATTATCACCATCCGTAAAAGATTTGGTAGTAACTACTATTGTGACTTAATTTTTGGTTTTTATTGGTGATTAATGCTAACTCGGTTGTGTATCTGTAATTTTGTTTGTAATCCTGAATTATCCCAGAGTCTTAAGGCAATTCTGGGTAAGGATGATTACCATATATACAGTTTTGAGTCAGCCGAAGAATTTGGTGAGTGTGTCGCCAAAAGACAGCAAGAAATAGATTGTCTCATTTGTCAAGTCGATCGCCACCTCTTACCAGTAATAAATGGACTCTACGAGCAGGGAATTTTGCTACCTGTTGTTATTCTCTTTAATTCCTCTAGTACTGAGGAACCAATTAACCCCGAAACTACTCACCAACGAGCGACTTATCTCTTTCATCCTGCCGAAATTCACCTAGAGTTGCATCAAGTAGGAGAAATTAGCCTCCAAATTACTAGGGCGATCGCTCAATTTGTAGATTTTGCCAGTCATCTCCATCCTCCCCAAGCCTTTGGCAAAAATCAGCTCCCCGAAGACGAGAAAATTCGCAATTTTTTGATGCCTCACGAACTATCAGCAAAACTAAAAGCTAGGCTAGGGTACCTAGGAGTGTACTATAAAAGAAATTCCCAGCAATTCTGGCGTAACTTATCTAACAAAGAACAACAAAAATTATTAACTCAACTCCAAGCAGAATACCGCCATATTGTTCTCCAGTATTTTGCTGAGGTTGAAATGCTAAATCAAGACATTGATAGTCTGGTTAATCTGGCATTTTTTGCTGATATTTCCGTGCCTCAAATAGTAGAAATTCACATGGAATTAATGGATGAATTTGCTAATCAACTAAAACTAGAAGGTCGGAGCGAAGAAGTATTACTAGATTATCGCTTAACCCTAATAGATATCATTGCCCACCTATGTGAAATGTACCGCCGTTCCGTTCCTAGAGAAGTCTAGATGCTTGATCTTTGATCCGATCCTGAAACTATTGATGAGTGTTAATTGAATCCCAATTCTAAGTTTACTTATGACTATTCCCAAAAAAATCTATATTCTCAAACTCTACATTGCCGGAAATACTCCCAATTCAGTTAAGGCTTTGGCTACCCTCAAAAACATTCTAGAGAACGAGTTTCGGGGAGTGTATGCCCTCAAAGTAATTGATGTGATCGCTAACCCTCAATTGGCTGAGGAAGATAAGATCATGGCTACACCTACTTTAGCAAAAATTTTGCCTCCTCCTGTGCGTAAAATTATTGGTGATTTGTCCGATCGTGAACGAGTTCTAATCGGGCTAGAACTTCTCTACGAAGATTTGCAAGATCAGGAGCGTAACTTGAGGTAAAATTTAAGGAATTATTTAATTTTTGGCTGATTAATTATTAATACAAATTTTCTGTCAGAGCAAAGATTTTTGCTGGTTTATAAAATCAAATATTGGAGACCCTAATCATGAGTGATAACGATATAGTTGGAACTCCTAAACATGATACCAAAAGCCTCACAGTTCAAAAAACAAGAACGCTAATCGAGGGCTTTGATGATATTACCCATGGAGGATTACCTATTGGCAGGGCAACTATAGTCAGCGGTACTTCTGGAACTGGGAAAACTTTATTAGCATCTCAATTTCTCTACAATGGGATTGTTTCTTTTAATGAACCGGGAGTGTTTGTCACCTTTGAAGAAACCCCCAAGGATATTATTAGAAATGCCTCTAGCTTGGGTTGGAACTTGCAAACTTTGATCGATGAGGGTAAGTTATTTATTCTGGATGCATCACCGGATCCAGAAGGCCAGGAAGTAGTAGGGAATTTTGACCTTTCTGCCCTGATTGAACGCATAGACTACGCTATTCGTAAATACAAAGCCAAGCGAGTATCGGTAGATTCTGTGACTGCGGTATTTCAACAGTATGAAGCAGCCTCTGTAGTCCGCCGGGAGATATTTCGCTTAGTGGCAAGGCTGAAGCAGATTGGGGTGACGACAATTATGACTACGGAGCGGGTAGAAGAGTACGGCCCTGTAGCCAGGTTTGGGGTAGAAGAATTTGTTTCTGATAACGTGGTGATTGTCCGCAATGTGTTAGAAGGGGAACGCCGCCGCCGCACGATCGAAATCCTCAAGCTCCGGGGCACAACCCACATGAAAGGAGAGTATCCCTTCACAATTACCAACCAAGGTATTAATATTTTCCCCCTCGGCGCAATGCAACTCACCCAGCGTTCTTCTAATATTCGGGTTTCTTCCGGTATTGAAACTTTAGATAAAATGTGCGGTGGTGGTTTCTTTAGAGATTCTATTATTCTGACTACGGGAGCTACGGGGACTGGCAAGACGTTGCTGGTGAGTAAATTTATTGAAAATGCCTGTGTTAAAGGCGATCGCGCCATTTTGTTTGCCTACGAAGAGTCCCGCGCCCAACTTTCCCGCAACGCTTCTTCTTGGGGAATTAATTTTGAAGAAATGGAACAAAACGGTCTGCTAAAAATCATCTGTACCTACCCAGAATCTGCGGGTCTAGAAGATCACCTCCAGACTATTAAAATGGAGATCGCCGAGTTTAAGCCCTCTAGAATTGCGATCGATTCCCTTTCTGCCCTAGCTAGGGGAGTGAGCAATAACGCTTTTCGGCAGTTTGTGATTGGAATAACCGGCTATGCCAAGCAAGAAGAAATTACTGGTTTCTTCACTAACACCACAGATCAATTTATGGGTGCTCACTCTATTACTGATTCCCATATTTCGACCATTACCGACACTATTATCATGCTGCAATACGTAGAAATTAGAGGGGAAATGGCCCGGGCGATCAACGTCTTCAAAATGCGCGGATCAGCCCACGACACTAGTATCCGAGAGTATACCATCAGCCACAATGGCCCCGATATTCGGGATTCCTTCCGCAACTATGAACGGATTGTTACGGGTTCCCCCAGCCGGGTTTCAGTTAACGAAAAAAGTGAGCTTTCCCGCATTGTCCAAGGAGTTCGGGAAAAGATTGGGGATGATATCCTGTAAGATTCCTAGTCTCAGCTCTCCTAATCCCCCCTAAGATGTTCGCCAACTAAAACTAGAAACCATGGTTCCAAACTTAAAATCACCCCTCAAATATGCCTATTTTCCCGGCTGTGTCGCCCAGGGAGCCTGTCGGGAATTGCATTTATCAACGACAGCTCTGGCAACGGCTCTAGGAATTGAATTAGTGGAATTGAAAAAAGCTTCTTGTTGTGGTTCTGGGACTTTCAAGGAAGAATCCCAGCTTTTAGAAGACACAGTTAATGCGCGCAATATTGCCTTAGCAGAAGAACTACAACTCCCCCTATTGACTCACTGTAGTACCTGCCAAGGGGTGATTGGGCATGTGGACGATCGCCTCAAAACTGCCCAAACCGAAAATCCTGATTATCTTACGGAAGTTAACAATTTACTAACTGGGCAAGGTTGCTCTCCCTACCAAGGCAGTACGGAAGTCAAACATCTCCTCTGGGCGTTGGTGGGGGACTATGGTCTGGAGGAACTGCAAAAACGAGTGACGCGATCGCTCACTGGGCTTAAGTGTGCTGCCTTCTATGGCTGTTATCTCCTCCGAGGACAAAAGCAGTTACCCTTTGATGACCCTATTAATCCCCAATCTATGGAGAAGGTCTTTCAAGTTTTGGGGGCTGAACCTGTGTATTATCCGGGAAGAACCCAGTGCTGCGGTTGGCCCTTATCAAGTTACGCTACGGAGCAATCTTTCCGCATGGCGGGGGGACATATTCAAGCTGCGATCGCCGCCGGAGCCGATTGTATGGTAACTCCCTGCCCTCTGTGCCACTTAAATCTAGATTCTCGCCAACCTGAAGTTGAAAATGTAATCGGGAAAAAATTAGGGCTGCCAGTCCTCCATCTACCCCAACTAGTTTGTTTAGCTCTAGGTATTAGTCCAGAAAAATTAGGTTTATCTAAGCATATTGTGGCTACGCGATCGCTCCTAGACAAGTTAAATCCCATTTAAATCTAATCTAAAATAAGGATTTTTATGATGCTTCAGAACCGTAGGAATTCATTAGCTTAATGGCCTTAGCAACAGCTTCTGGAAGGAACACTACGAGGCAGCCCGGATTAGCTTGACTCAGGGCTTTGGCGATCGCCTCCTCTTCTTGCAGGATAGTTTCGTAGGACATTTTGGGGTTTTCTTGAGCAATACCCTCACAGACTAATTTGGCTACCTCTCCTTCGGCACGACCCCGCCGGTCTTGATCTTCTTTGACAATAATGCGATCGAAGATCCCCGCCGAGAGCTTGCCCAAATTAATCAGATCCTCATCGCGGCGATCGCCAGGCCCCCCAATTACCCCAATTTTTTCGCCTTGCCAGTTGCGGATAAACCCTCCTAAAGCCTCATAGCTAGCTGAGTTATGAGCATAGTCAATCAAAACATGGTAATCCTGAACTTCAAATAAATTCATCCGTCCCGGAGTCTGTTCTACAGAGGCTTTGAAGGTAGTTAAGCCTAAGCGAATAGTTGGTAAATCCACCCCCCGGACGTAGGCGGTCAAAGTTGCTGCTAGGGCATTAGCAATCTGGAAAGGAGCCATCCCTTTCATCGTTATAGGTATATCCACAGCTTTAGTGACTGGAAGGCGTTCATTACCTTGATAAATAACAATTGCTTCTTCTTCATAAATTGCTGCTACACCGCCACTCACTCTATGATTAAGGATAATAGGAGAATCTGTAGTCATAGAGAAATAAGCCACCTTACCCTCAACTCGCTCTGCCATAGCTACTACCCTAGGGTCATCAGCATTTAGCACTGCATAGCCATCTACATCTACAGTTTCAGCTACCACACTCTTGAGGTGAGCCATTTGTTCAATGGTATTAATATCTCCTAAGCCTAGATGATCAGCAGCCACATTCAAAACTACTCCTACATCGCAGGTAGCGAAGGATACGCCCGCCCGCA
>Ga0105045_10006589_pt1 | contig 10284 bp, 20 predicted proteins | sample MAT02_FD_78089 | JGI IMG/M metagenome (GOLD analysis project Ga0105045, IMG submission 78089) | Freshwater microbial communities from Lake Fryxell liftoff mats and glacier meltwater in Antarctica - MAT-02 (megahit assembly) | ecosystem: Environmental > Aquatic > Freshwater > Ice > Liftoff...
AGCGGAATGGTCACCATGTTCCGACGCGCGGCATCCACAGCCTTACGCACCGCTTCCGACACCTCGTTGGCCTTGCCCGTGGCAAACCCGACCTTGCCCTGTCCATCGCCCACCGCGACGAGCGCGTTGAACGAGAACCGGCGACCACCCTTCACCACTTTCGCGACGCGGTTGATGGCGATCACATTCTCCACAAGATCGCTCTGCTCGCGATCCTGCGACGGGCCGCGGCCACCATCACGTCCACGACCGTCACGCCCGCCGGGCGCACCACCACCTTCTCCGCCGGGGCCACGTCCACGACCACCGGGCGCACCGCCGCCCGGACCGCCACGACCACCGCCCGGTGCACCACGGCCGCCACCCGGGCCACCACGTCCACCACCCGGGCCGCCACGACCACGGCCACCGGGTCCACCACCACTACGGGCGCTGCCACCAGGCGCGCCACCGGTTCCTGCTGCGTTCGCCATGATCAGAACTCCAGGCCGCCCTCTCGGGCGCCATCTGCCACGGCCTTCACGCGACCGTGATACTGGTAACCGGCTCGGTCGAATACGACCTTCGCGATGCCTGCCGCCTTCGCCTTCTCGGCCACCTTCTTGCCGACCTCGAGCGCGCGCTCCGACTTCGTGCCGTTCATCCCTTCGTCGCCAACGGTCATCAGCGTACGCTGCGTGACGTCGTCCACGATCTGGGCATAAATGTGCTTCACCGACCGGAACACCACGAGGCGCGGACGCTCCGTCGTGCCGTTCACCGACTTGCGCACACGCAGGTGCCGGCGCTTACGCCGCTCTGCATCCGTACGCGGAATCGCCATCTTCGCCATTACTTGCCTCCCGCCTTACCGGCCTTGCGCCGGATAACTTCGCCCTGATACTTGACGCCCTTGCCCTTGTACGGCTCCGGCTTGCGGAAGCTGCGAATCTCTGCGGCCACCTGGCCCACGAGCTCCTTGCTCGCGCCCGTGATCACGACCGTAGTCGGATTCGGGGCGGCGATGTTGACGCCGGCCGGTGACTTGTACTCGATCTGGTGCGAGAAGCCCAACGACAGCAGCGTGCCATACGGCTTGATCTCTGCCTTGTAGCCGACACCCGAGATTTCCAGAATCTTCGTGAACCCCGTGGTGACGCCTTCCACCATGTTCGCGACCAGCGTGCGCGACAAGCCGTGCATAGCCTTGTGGCGCTCCTCGTCGTTCGGGCGCTTCACGAGCAATTCCGCTCCTTCCTGCGCGATCGTGATCTCGCCGGGCAAGGTGCGCGACAACTCACCCTTCGGTCCTTTCACGCTCACCGTGGTTCCTGCGATCGTAACCTCGACTCCGGACGGCACCGGAATCGGACGCTTGCCGATACGTGACATGTTGGCGGCTCCCTTACCAGATGAAGGCGAGCAACTCGCCCCCAGTATTGGCGGAACGCGCATCACGATCCGACATGATGCCCTTGGACGTGCTCAGGATAGACATCCCGAGCCCGTTACGAACGCGCGGGATTTCCGTAGCGCCGACGTACTTGCGCAAACCGGGCGTTGAAACCCGCTTGGTCTGCCGGATCACGGATTGCCCACCATGCGCATACTTGAGAATCACGCGGAGAACGGCCTTGCCGTCCTCAAGATCCACCGTGCGGTAATCCTGAATGAAGTGGTTCTCCTTCAGGATCCGCGCGATCTGGATCTTCATCTTCGAAACCGGCATGTCGACGCGGCGGTGCTTGGAAGCACACGCATTACGAATCCGCGTTAGCATATCGGCAATAGGGTCGCTCAGGCTCATGCGTTCTGACTTCTCCTATGGTATCCGTCCCAGACGGACCTGTAGGAAGGTGAATGGATTACCAGCTTGCTTTGCGCACGCCGGGGATCAGGCCGTTCAGAGCCATATCGCGGAGCGCGATACGGCTCAGACCGAACTGACGGAGGAACGCGCGGGGCCGGCCGCTCATGTTGCAGCGGTTCCGGACACGCGTGGCCGACGAGTCACGGGGCATGCGCGCGAGCGCATTGACTGCCACGATCTTCTCTTCGTCGGTGCTCTTCGGATTCGCGATTACGGCCTTGAGCGCCGCACGCTTGGGGGCAAATCGTGCCACCAACACCTTGCGCTGCGCGTTCCGCGCCAGCTTACTCGTCTTTGCCATCGATAAGTCCTGGTTAGGCCGTCAGGCCGCTGCCGCCGGCTGCGCCACCTTGGGCGTCACCGGCTTGTCGTCACCACGGAACGGCATGCCCAACTGATGCAACAACGCAAAGGCGTGCGCATCCTTGGTCGCCGAGGTCACAAACGTGATATCAAAGCCGTGGATCTGCTCGACCATATCATAGTTGATCTCCGGAAAGATCAGCTGCTCCTTGATGCCGAGCGTGTAGTTGCCCCGACCGTCGAACGACTTCGTGCCGAGTCCGCGGAAATCGCGGATTCGCGGACACGCCACCGTGACGAAGCGATCGAGAAACTCCCACATCTTCGATCCACGAAGTGTAACCGATGCACCGATTTCCTGCCCCTCGCGGAGCCCGAAATTCGCCACCGATTTCTTCGCCTTGCGACGAACCGGCTTCTGGCCCGTGATCAGCGCGAGCTCCTCGACCACCAAGTCGAGCACCTTCGGCTGCTTCACGGCCTCACCGACGCCACAATTGAGCACGATCTTCTCAAGCGTGGGGATCTGATTCGGATTACCGAACCCGAACTGCGTCGCCAACACGCCACGCACCGTGGCCTCGTAGTGGGCCTTCAAGCGTGGTGCCGCCACCGGCAAGCCGGCACCCGCATGGTCACGCTTTGTGAAGTCCTGCGCCTGACGGGTCTGGCCGGCCTTGTTGGCCTTGCCACCCTTCTGGGCCCCACCCTTTGCGCTCGCGCCGCCTTTGGCCGCGCCCGACTTCCCACCGGCCTTGCCAGCCGTCTTGCCGCCAGCCTTACCGCCGGCCTTATCTTTGGTCGCCATTGCTCGTTACTCCGGTCAGCGCGCGCGGGGAATGACTTCACCGCTCTTGACGCCGACCCGCTCTTTCGTGCCGTCTTTGTCGATGCGCCGCTTCGTGCGCGTCGGCTTGCCGGTTTTCGAATCGAGCAGCATCACGTTAGACGCGTGGAAGGGAGCCGCCATCTCGATGATGCCACTCTGCTCCTCCGCCGTACGCGCCTTGCGGTGCTTCTTCACGATATTGATGCCTTCCACCTTGATGCGGCCCGTCTTGGGATAAACCTGAAGGACTTTCCCCTCACGCCCCTTGTCGTCGCCACGCATCACGCGGACGGTATCACCTTTGGTGACATGAATGACTTCCCGCGACGCCTTGAGGGCATGACGCCCTGCGCCAAGACGCTGGCCACGGTCGGTCTTGTAATACACGTTCTTCCGCATCTCAGATCACCTCGGGCGCCAACGACACAATCTTCATATACCGCTTCTCGCGGAGCTCACGCGCCACGGGACCGAAGATGCGGGTGCCCTTCGGCTCCCCATTGTCGTTGATAATGACCACCGCGTTCTCATCGAAGCGGATGTAGCTGCCGTCCTTCCGACGCGTCTCCTTCACCGTGCGCACCACCACGGCCTTCGCGACGTCGGACTTCTTCACGGTCCCGTTGGGCAACGCATCCTTCACCGCCACGACCACCTTGTCACCAAGGCCGGCGTAGCGACGGCGCGTGCCGCCCAGGACACGGATCACCAGCGCGCGCTTGGCGCCACTGTTGTCCGCAACTTTAACCATCGACTCCTGCTGGATCATAGCTGATTCCCCTTAACGCGCGCGTTCGACGATCTCGACCACGCGCCACCGCTTGTCCTTCGACAAGGGCCGGGTCTCCATGATTCGCACCAAGTCACCAAGCTTCGCCGAGTTCTCCTCGTCGTGCGCTTTCAGCTTCCGGGTCCGCGTCACCATCTTGCCATACTGGGGGTGCGGCATGCGACGATCGATACGCACCACCACCGTCTTGTCCATCTTATCGCTCACGACCAGCCCGGTACGCAGTTTGCGCGCCGTACGATCGGAGGCGCCATCCTGCGTGGCGCTCGCGTTATTCATCTCTGACATCGGTCGAATTCCTGGTTAGCGGCCAGCGGCGATCTGTCGCGACGCGAGCACGCGTTCGCGCTGCACCGTCTTGAGCCGCGCAATGTCCCTGCGTATGCTGCGCAGCCGCAGCGGCTCTTCCAGCGTTTCCGTGCCACTGCGGAACTTGAGGCGGAACTGCTCCTCCTCAAGCTGGGCAATACGGGCCGTCAACTCATCAGCCGCCAGTCCGCGGATCTCTTCAGCCTTCATCGGTCACCGCCTCCTCGCGTGCGATAAACTTGGTCTTCACACCGAGCTTCGCCGACGCCAACGACAGCGCCGTTTCGGCGAGTTCGCGGGTGACGCCTTCGATCTCAAACATCACTCGGCCCGGCTTCACCACCGCCACCCACATCTCGGGCGATCCCTTGCCCTTACCCATGCGGGTTTCCGCTGGCTTCTTCGTGATCGGCTTGTCCGGGAATATCCGGATCCACACCTTGCCACCACGCTTGATGTGACGCGTCATCGCCACGCGACACGCTTCGATCTGACGGCTCGTGACCCACGCCGGCTCCAGCGCCTGCAGTCCGAAGGTGCCGAACGACACCTCCGATCCACGGTACGCGAGCCCTGTCGTACGGCCCTTGAACATCTTGCGGAACTTGACCCGCTTCGGACTCAGCATCTCTCAGCTCCTCAGTTGCCGGTCGAGTAGGTCTTGCCGCGACGATCTTCCACCACTTCGCCCTTGAAGATCCACACTTTGACGCCGATGGCGCCATACGTGGTCCTCGCCGTGCTCGTTGCGTAGTCGATGTCGGCGCGCAGCGTATGAAGGGGCACCCGGCCTTCCATGTACCCTTCCACGCGCGCGATTTCGGCGCCGCCCAGACGGCCGCCAGACTTCACCTTGATGCCCAGCGCGCCCATCCGCATCGCGCTCTGCACGGCCCGCTTCATGGCCCGACGAAATGAGATACGCTGCGAGAGCTGCGCCGCAATGTTGTCGGCCACCAGCTGCGCCTCCACTTCGGGGCGCTTGATCTCTTCCACGTTGATCCCGACTTCCTTCCCCGACAGCTGCGCGAGTTCGTCGCGCAGCTTGTCGACTTCGGCGCCCTTCTTGCCAATGACCACACCCGGACGACCCGTGTGAATGGTCACCACCACCTTGCCCGGCTTCCGTTCGATCGTGACGTCGGAAATTGCGGCATTCTCAAGGCGCGCCTTGAGATACTTCCGCAGCAGCGCGTCTTCCTTCAGCAGCGCCGGCATCTCCTTGTCCGCGTACCACGTCGAGCGCCAGCCACGCGTAATGCCGAGGCGGAATCCGATCGGATTAGTCTTCTGTCCCATTAGCGCACCGCCTCCGCCACGATAATCTCGACATGGCTCGTCCGCTTGGCGATCGGTGTCGCACGGCCCATGGCCGCCGGCATGAAGCGCTTCAGCTTCGGACCCTCGTTCACGATAGCCTTCGTGATCACCAACGCATCGACATCGAGCGACGTGTTGGCGGCACGGGCCGCCTGTTCCGCGTTCGCGACGGCACTGGCCAGCGTCTTCTCAATCTGCTTGGCCGCGTGCTTCTTCGAGAACTTGAGGAGAGCTAGCGCATCGTTCACGCGCTGCCCGCGGATCTGGTCAATGACCAGCCGCATCTTGTACGGCGACTGACGGGTCGTGCGCTGAATCGCGCGCGCCGTCGTGCCGGTCTTGAGAACCTTGGCCATGGATTACTTCCCTCCCTTGCCGCCGGACTTCTTCACGTCCGCCTTCTGTCCCGCGTGACCGCGGAAGAGACGCGTCGGCGAGAATTCGCCCAGCTTGTGACCGACCATGTTCTCCGTCACGTACACGGGAATGAACTTGTTCCCGTTGTGCACGGCGAACGTATGGCCAACGAATTCCGGGAGGATCGTGCTCGCGCGCGACCAGGTCTTCACGACCTTCTTCTCACCACGACCGCTCATGGCGATCACCTTGGCTTCAAGGCGCTCAGCGACAAACGGGCCCTTCTTAATGCTTCTCGACATATAAGTTCTCGGCTCGCCTGGCGGTTACTGCGTCGCCCGGCCGCGCTTGCGGCCGCGCACGATGAGACGCTGCGAAGACTTCTTCTTGTTGCGCGTCTTGACGCCTTCGGGCTTGCCCCACGGGCTCACCACGTTCCGGCCACCGCGCGTACGTCCACCATGCGGGTGATCCACCGGGTTCATCACTTCACCACGCACCTTCGGACGCTTGCCCAACCAGCGGCTTTTACCCGCCTTCCCGTGCGACAGCAGCTCGTGCTCGGCGTTACCCACTTCACCGATCGTGCCCAGGCAGTTGCCGTGCACCAAACGCATTTCCGTGCTGGCCAGCTTCAGGGTGACATAGTCCCCTTCCTTCGCCACCACTTGCGCGAACGTCCCCGCCGAGCGCGCCATCTGGCCGCCCTTGCCAATCTTGAGCTCGATGTTGTGCACCGAGGTACCAAGCGGCACTTCCTTGAGCGGCATCGTGTTGCCGGTCCGCACATCCGAACCCGGACCCGACACCACCGTGTCACCCTGCTTCAGCCCCTTCGGATGCAGGATGTAGCGCTTCTCGCCGTCGGTATACTCGAGCAGCGCGATTCGCGCCGAACGATTCGGATCGTACTCGATTTCCTTCACCACCGCCGGCATGGCGAACTTGTTGCGCTTGAAGTCGATCACGCGGTACATCCGCTTGTGACCGCCACCGATACGACGCATCGAGATGTGGCCGTGATTGTCACGACCACCGGACTTCTTCAGGGGCTCAACCAGCGACTTTTCCGGCGTCGATCGCGTAATCTCGGCGAAGTCCGACACGGAGCGGAAGCGGGTTCCCTTGGTGACTGGCTTGAACTGACGAATTCCCATGCGACTTAACCCTCGAAGATCGCGATGGAGTCGCCGGCACGCAGCGTCACAATCGCCTTCTTGGTATGTGGACGGCGGCCGATAGACTGGCCGACCCGACGCGCTTTGCCGCGCGCATTCGAAGTCCAGACGCCCGTCACCTTCACACCGAAGAGGCGCTCGATGGCCTCTTTGATAGTGTACTTCGTGGCGTCAGGCGCCACTTCAAACGTGTACTCGCCGCGATCCTGATAGGCAGCGGAGCTGCGCTCTGTGATGATCGGGCGCATGATGGTGCGAAAAAGGGTCGCCATCGGTTACGCCTCCGCCGTGGTCTGGGTCAACGCCGACGACTCGATCACCACGACATCCGACCACAGGATGTGGTAGGTGCTCGCGTCGCTGTAGGGAAGCACATACACCTGCTCCAGGTTGCGCGCGCTCAGATACACGTTCGACTTTACGCCATCCGTGAGCAGCAGCACCTTCTTGTCGGCCAAGCCGAGGGACGCCAGCAGCGCCGTGATGGCCTTGGTCTTCGGCGCGCTGTACTCCAGCGCCTCCACGATGACCACCGCGTTCTCGCGGGCGCGGGCGTTGAACGCGCTCTTGCGCGCCAGCGACTTCACCTGCTTCGGCACGATCTGCGTGTACTTCCGCGGGATCGGACCGAACACCGTACCACCGCCCGGCCAGTTCGGCGCACGCGTCGAGCCCTGACGCGCGCGGCCGGTGCCTTTCTGCTTCCACGGCTTCTGATTGCCGCCGGTGACCTGGCCACGCGTCTTGGTCTTGGCCGTACCCTGGCGCCGGTTGGCGAGAAACGCCTTTACCGCCTGGTGCATGACCGGCACGTTGACGATGCCGTCGAACATATCCGGCAGCTGGCGGCTCGCGCCCTGCTTGCCCTGCGCCGAAAACACCGGCGCTTCAAATGTCTGGTTGTCTGTCGTCATGTTCAGCTCTGCTTCCGCACGAAGACGATGCCGTTTGTCGGCCCCGCTACGCTGCCGCGCAGATAGATAAGGTTGCGCTCAGCATCGATCTTCTCGATGCGAATGCCGATGACCGTATGACGAACGTTGCCATACTGACCCGGCATCTTCTTGCCCTTGATGACGCGCGAGGGATCCGTACCTGCGCCGATCGATCCGGGCTTGCGATGCTTCGTGTTGCCGTGCGTGTTCGGACCGCCATGGAAACCATAGCGCTTCACGACACCCTGAAAGCCGCGACCCTTGGAGGTGCCTTCGACTTTCACCTTTTCACCGGCGGCAAAGATGGCCACCGTGATGGTATCACCCACCGCGTACGTCGGGGCCTCCGGGTTCTTCCCCGGGGCGTCGTCGAGGCGGAAGCTGCGGAGCACGGTAGGCGGCGCTTCAAGGCCCGCCTTCTTCGCATGTCCGACTTCTGCCTGCGTCGCGCGACGTCCGCGCGGCGTGCGCTCACCCTTCTTGCTCTCGCGGGCCAGGCGCTGCGCGCCGTAGCCAAGTTCGACCGCCGAGAAACCCGCCGCCTCCGTCGTCATCACCTTGGTGACGGGATTGGGCGCGGCCTCCACCACGGTGCAGGGCACCTGCTGCCCCTGCTCATTGAACAGCTGGGTCATCCCCAGCTTCTTGCCGATAATGCCGATCATGAAATCCTCTGAACCCGTACGAGTCGCGGCGGGGTTGCATTCCGCACCGTTGGACTGTGGAGGACAACGCCCTATGCGATGTCCTCTGTACCTCTACTGCACCTGCGACTACTCAACCTTGATTTCGACGTCCACACCGGCAGGCAGATCGAGCTTCGTCAGCGCGTCCACGGTGCCGGCACGCGAGTCGAGAATGTCGATCACGCGCTTGTGCGTCTTCAGTTCAAACTGCTCGCGCGACTTCTTGTCCACGTGTGGCGAGCGCAAGACCGTCCAACGCTGCGTCTTCGTGGGCAATGGGATCGGTCCTGACACCTGCGCGCCGGTTTTCTCTGCGGTGCGCACAATGTCGGCCGAAGCCTGGTCGATCACGGCGTGGTCAAATGCCTTCAGGCGAATGCGAATGCGGCCAGCCATCTGTAGTCCTGGTAGCGAACTTCCCAGATAACCGGTCGGCAGGTTGCCCCGACGACCGGTCACCCGGATGGTTCTTTGGATTAGGCGAGGATCGTGGTAACGACACCAGCGCCGACCGTGCGACCACCCTCACGGATGGCGAAGCGCAGCGCCTCTTCCATCGCGATCGGGATGATCAGTTCGATCGTCATCTGGATGTTGTCGCCCGGCATCACCATCTCCATCCCCTCGGGGAGCTCGATGGTGCCCGTCACGTCCGTGGTGCGGAAGTAGAACTGCGGACGATAGCCCTTGAAGAACGGCGTGTGGCGGCCACCCTCTTCCTTCGTGAGGACGTACACCTCGGCCAGGAACTTCGTGTGCGGCTTGATCGAGTTCGGCTTGGCCAACACCATGCCACGCTCGATTTCCTTCTTGTCGATGCCACGGAGGAGGAGACCGACGTTGTCACCGGCCTGGCCTTCGTCGAGCAGCTTGCGGAACATTTCCACGCCGGTCACGATCGTCTTGCGCTCGCTGTTGTAGCCGACGACCTGCACTTCTTCGCCGACCTTTACGATGCCGCGCTCGATACGACCCGTCGCTACCGTCCCACGACCCGTGATCGAGAACACGTCTTCGACCGGGAGAAGGAACGGCTTGTCCACTTCGCGCATCGGCTGCGGGATGTAATTGTCCAGCGCCTCGTACAGCTTCATGAACTCGGCCACCCACTTCGGGTCACCGTTGATCGCGTTGATCGCCGAGCCACGGATCACTGGAGCATCGTCGCCCGGGTAGTTGTACTTCGACAGCAACTCACGGACTTCAAGCTCGACGAGATCGAGGAGCTCTTCGTCGTCCACGAGGTCGCACTTGTTGAGGAACACCAACACCGAGGGCACGTTCACCTGGCGGGCCAGGAGGATGTGCTCACGCGTCTGCGGCATCGGACCGTCGACGGCGGACACGACCAGGATCGCGCCGTCCATCTGCGCAGCACCAGTGATCATGTTCTTCACGTAGTCGGCGTGGCCCGGACAGTCAACGTGTGCGTAATGACGGTTGGCCGTCTCATACTCAACGTGCGACGTGGCGATCGTCATGATCTTCGTGGCGTCACGACGACCCTGCGACTCGGACGCCTTGGCGACTTCGTCGTACGCGATGTACCTCGTGCCGTACTTCTCCGCCGAGATCTTCGTGAGAGCAGCCGTCGTCGTCGTTTTGCCGTGGTCGACGTGGCCGATCGTTCCCACGTTCACGTGCGGCTTGTTCCGCTCGAACTTTGCCTTGCCCATGGTTCGGTTCTGGTATTTGGGTAGTGAATGAGTGGGTGAGGCTTACGCCTTC
>Ga0105045_10006590_pt1 | contig 10283 bp, 12 predicted proteins | sample MAT02_FD_78089 | JGI IMG/M metagenome (GOLD analysis project Ga0105045, IMG submission 78089) | Freshwater microbial communities from Lake Fryxell liftoff mats and glacier meltwater in Antarctica - MAT-02 (megahit assembly) | ecosystem: Environmental > Aquatic > Freshwater > Ice > Liftoff...
ATGCGCCAACATATAAGATTCCTCGGCGCACGCGAAGAAAAATTCCGCCGACTTTTTGATCACCCTGTCAGATCTGAGCTGTCAGCTCTGAGCTCTTAGCTCTTAGCTCTTAGCTCTTAGCTCTCCTCACCCCCAGCAGCGTCACATCATCCGCCGCCGGCGCGCCAGCGGCGTGCGCGTGCACCGCGTCCATCACCCGGTCGAGTAACGCCGCGGCACTGTCCGCTGGCTCGACCAACAGCGCATCCGTTGCGTCATCACCCAGCAACAGCCCGTTCGGCGCGCGTGATTCCGTCACACCGTCCGTAAGCACCAGCAGCGTTTCCCCGGGCTCGAGCGTAAACCGCCCGGCGATGAACGGGATCTCCGGCAGCATACCCACGGCCGGGCCGGTGGGCGGTAACATCGTGCGCACGCCGCCGTCGGCGCGGATCACGCGCGGCGGTTCGTGCCCGCCGTTCACGTAGGCGATCTGCCCGGTGGCCGGGTCGAGGGCGCCAACGAACAGCGTCGCGAACATGTTCGCGCGGCCGTGCGTATTGGCGATATAGTCGTTGGTCACTGTCACGGCATGGAGCACGCGGGCTTTCAAAACGTCGAGTCCGCTGGCGCCGATCTGCGAGGACGCGGTGCTCCGGATGAGCGACCGGAACAGTGCCATAAAGAGCGCAGCGCCCACGCCTTTGTCGCACACATCGCCGAGCACGAGCGCCACTGATCCGTCGGGTAGTTTGAAGCCGTCGTAGAAATCGCCGCCCACTTCGCGGGCCGGCTCGAAGCGGGCGCCGAATTCGTACCCCGGTACCACAGGCAAAGCGTCCGGCAAGAAATCGCGTTGAATCCGGGCGCCCACTTCAAGATCCAGCTCCATGCGTTGCGTCCGCGCCTTTTCACGGTCGCGCAGCCACTTCTTCTCAAGTGACGCACCCACCCGTGCACGCAACAGTACGGGGTCGAACGGCTTCGACAGGTAGTCGTCCGCGCCAAGCTCGATGCAGCGCACTACCGTTTCGATTTCCGTGTTCGCTGAAATCATCAGCACCGGAACATCCCGCGTGCGCGTATTCGCTTTCAGCGCGGTCAGCGCCCCGATTCCGTCGAGCACCGGCATCATCACATCCAGCAGCACCAGGTCAAAGGCCCCCGCCTCGGCCAACTCCACCGCCTGCTGCCCGTTCTCGGCCATCGTGACCACGTGCCCCAGACGTTGCAGCCGCCGCGCCAGCAGGTCACGATTGACCTCGACGTCATCCACCACCAGCACCTGGGCCGGCGCACGATCCGTAGCGGTGGTCATGACGGATCACCCTGCGACGCCGCCAGCAGACGCTTGAGATACGGCAACTGTTCTTCGGCGGCGCGTTCGCCCTGCTCGATGAGATACGGGATATGCTGCGTCTCGGTGATGCCGATGCGGCGATCGAGTGCCGGCATGAAGGGCAGTACTTCCGCGTGGTGCGCCACACTGTAGAAGGCGAAGGTGGAGCGCAGCAGATGATTGGTGACAATAGTGGACGTCCGCCCAATGGCATTCACCAGCGACGTCACGTTGGCGTTCATGTGGCTTTCAAAGCCCATCGCCAGAATGATGTCGCAGCCCTCGCGGATCGCGATGTCGATTGGTAACGGGTTGGAAGCCCCGCCGTCTACCAGCAGCTGCCCGTTCACCTCCCATGCGCGTAGCAGCATGGGGATGGCGATGCTGGCGCGCACGGCGTCGGCGATCCGTCCCGATTCGAGCACCACCTTGTCACCCGTTCGGAAATCGGTGGTCGCGACCAACAGCGGGATTTTTGTGTCGGCGAAGGTTTGCTCGCCGAATAGCGATTGCATCGCCGACCACACCCGCCGGTCGTCCACCAGCCCTACCTGCTCGTGGTAACCCAGCACCATGGGTACCAGTGCCCGCGCCAGCGAGCGGTAGTGCAGCTTGGTGAAGAGATCTTTCCAGAGGACGAGTGTACGTGCTTCGGTCACCGCGGGGTCTTCGCCGAGTGCGATCAGCGCCGAGTAGATGGCACCACCGCTGCACCCGACCGCAATGTCGATGGGGATCTGCTCGCGTTTCAGTACCTTGAGCAGCCCCACCGCTGCTGTGCACTTGATGCCCCCCGAGCCGATCACGAGCCCTACGCGCACCCGGCGCTTCGCGTAGTTCCCCATGCTGCGCTCGCCGGTGACCGACATCGGCGGCAACGTCACGTGGCAGGGCTCGGTTTTGGATACGTCCCGGTGGTGGCCTTGAGCAGCCGTCGCAGATACGGGAGTTGCTCGCGCATTGCGGCTTCACCTTCATTGATGATGAGCGGCACCTTCGCGGTATCGAATAAACGGATACGTTGGGAAAACCGCGGCACGACCGCCAACACTTCACTGTGATGGGCCAGACCGTGGAACGCGAAGGAGGCTTTGAGCAGGTTGTTGGTCATGATGCTGCTGAGCTGAAAGGCAAAGCGGCCGCCCGACGTGATCTTTTCCTGATAGGGGCTTTCGAAGCCCATGGCCACGATAACGTGGCCACCTTCGCGGATGGCCACGCCCACCGGGAGCGGATCGGACAGAAAGCCGTCTACGCACACTTTTCCGTTCACCTCCCACGGGGCGAACGCAAAGGGCACGGCGATACTGGCTCGCACGGCATCGACGATCTTGCCTTCATTGATAGTGACCTGCTCGCCCGTGTGAAAATCCGTGGCGGTGATGAACAGCGGAATCCGGCAATCGGCAAACGTGGCATCGCCGAATGCCTGCTGCAGCCGGTCCATGATCAAGGTGTCGTCGCGCAATCCAAATCGCTCCGTGAAGCCCAGCAGCCGCGGAAAGAGCATACGCAAGAGCGCGGCGCGATCAGGCCGCGCGGTCACCTCGCGGGTCCACAGGCGCGTCGTGACATCGGCGGCGGTGGCGGCATCGTGCCCCAGCGCCATCGCCGCGGCGTAGACCGCGCCGCCACTACAGCCTACCACTAGGTCAACGCCGATCTGTTCGGCGTCGAGACATCGCTGGAGGCCGATCGCCGCCGCGCACTTCACACCGCCGGAGCCGATTACCAATGCCACGCCGGACCCGCTCATGACTCACTCATCGCGGAAAGCTGGCCACGGCGCTGTCCACATCCGCGTAGCACTTGAGGATGCTCGTGAAACCACTCAGTTCGAGCACGTGTCGCACGTTCGGCCGGATCTCGGCGAGTCGCAGATCGCCGCCGCGCTGACGCGCTTCCTTGAGTGTGGCCAGCAGCACCCGTAATCCGGCGCTGCTGGTGTATTCCACCGCCCCGAAGTCTGCCACGAGTCGCACACGTCCGGCGATCAGTTCGTCGTTGAGCGACGCCACGAGCGAATCGGCGGTGAGCGCGTCGATGCTGCCGGCCACGGCCACCACCGTCACGTGATCGTGTTGGACAATTGTCACTTGCATGGTCAGCCCGGTCCAGAAGGAGCAGCGTCAGCAGCGCCGCGCTTGATGAGCGTGAGTCGGTTGGACCACCGCTGGGCGGTGGGCGTAGCGCCGCTGTGTACCGGATCAGTGTTCGAGTCGTAGTGCAATTCGTCGACCATCTGGCGCACGAGAAACCAGCCGAGTCCTCCGATGCGTCGGTCCTGCCAGTCGGTGTCGAGGTCGGGCGGGGGGGCATCGGCGGGATCGAAGGGCGGCCCCTCGTCTTCTACCACGATAACGGCATCGATTCCTTCGCGGCGCACGGTGACGCGCACCGGTCCGGGCGGGGCACCATCGGTGGTGCCGTGTTCGGCGAGGTTGGCGCAGACTTCGTCCACTGCGAGCACGAGCGGATCCACCGCGCCGGCGCAACCGAGCGATGAAAGCGTACTCTGAAGAAACCGGCGGATGTCGCCGAGGCGATCAACGGTGAGGGGGGAGAGATCGATGGCGTGTGCGGGAAACTCGTGCATGTCATGACCCTCCACGGGGTGTGAGGAGCGCGTCCATCTTCTCCAACAGTTTGGGGAGATCGATCGGCTTGGTCTCGAAATCGTTGCACCCGGCGGCGAAGGCCCGGTCACGATCTTCCGCGAGCGCGTGCGCGGTGAGCACCAGAATGGGAATGGCGCTGGTAGCGGGGTTGGCCTTGAGCCGACGTGTGACTTCGAGTCCGTCCAGCACCGGCAGGCTCACATCCATGAGTACCAACGCGGGAAGTGCGGACTCCGTGATCGCTAACGCCTCCGCACCATCGAGCGCCAGCAACACCTCAAACCCTCGTCGCATGAGGCGTCGGCTGAGCATGTCGCGATTGAGGGCGTTGTCTTCCACCAGCAGAATGCGCACCGGCGGCGTCATGACGTGCCCCCTGCAGGCGGGAGCGGCAGCACGGGGATCTGAAACATGCGCGTCTCAAACGTGATCGGTTCGGCATCGTCGACCGCGTCACCGGCGGCGTCGTCGGTGGCGGTAGCACCCGGTCCCTTCACTGGCAGCATCACGGTAAAGGTGGAGCCACTGCCGGCTTTCGACTGCACTTCGATATCGCCGCCCATCATGAGGCAGAAGCGGCGACAGAGCGCGAGTCCCAGTCCGGTACCGCCGTGCTGATTGTGCGTCGTGGCGTCGGCTTGCGCGAAGGCCTGGAAGAGTCGGCCGAATTGTTCGCGGGTGAGTCCGACGCCCGTGTCTTCCACGCTCAGGGTGATCCACTCCTCGCCGTTTCGCCTGATTCGCTTGGCGTGGAGGGTAACGGTCCCCTTGGTGGTGAACTTGCCGGCGTTGGAGAGGAGGTTGAGCATCACCTGCCGCACTTTGCCGGCATCCGCGGTGAGATGGCCCACGCTGTCCTCCGTGCACACCACAAACTGATTGCCCTGCTTTTTCACCACCGGCGATGCCGTTCCCTCTACATCGCGCACCAGGGCGGCGACGTCAACCTGCTCGAGTGCGAGGTCCATGCGCCCCGCCTCGATCTTGGAGAAGTCGAGTACATCATTTATAAGAGAGAGCAGATGCTTGCCGGCGCCGGTGACTTTGCGCAGATCGCTGGCGATCTCCTCCGGCGACATGTCGGCCGCGTCCTCCTGCAGCATTTCGCTGTAGCCGATGATCGCGTTGAGCGGCGTGCGCAGCTCGTGGCTCATGTTGGCGAGAAACATGCTTTTCGCCTTGTTCGCGGCCTGGGCTCGCTGCTGGGCAATCGTGGCGCCATCACGCGCGGAGGCCAGCGCGCGGATGGTTTCATCGAGTGCACGCCGCTGCTGCTCGGCTTCGGCGCGAAGCGCCGCGAGCCGCTGGCGCTCACGCTTCCGGAAGTGCGCGGACAGCGTGATCGCCACCGCGATCACGACCAGAACCAGCGCGAGGAGTGCCAGTGGGAGAGGGACTGACATGGATCCGTTCATGAGGAAGGATGCCCTCCGCGCCTGCGGCACGGAAGGATGCAGCGAATGCGTTCTATGTCAAATCAGGCCAACCAACGCTCCGACTTCCTTGAAGGCGGCGATCACCGCATTCAGATCGTCGCGCGTATGGGCCGCGCTCACCTGACAGCGCACACGCGCCTGCCCCTGCGGGACCACCGGAAAACCGAACCCCGTTACGAACACGCCACGGTCGAGCAGCATGTCGCTGACCTTGATGGCGAGTGCGGTTTCCCCCACGATGATCGGTACGATCGGCGTGTCGCCGGGGAGAGGACGAAAGCCCGCCTCCTCAATGGCGGCGCGGAAGTAGCGCGCGTTGTTCTGCAACGTGGTGACCCGCTCCGGATGCGCCTCGGTAAACTCGATGGCCGCCAGCGAGCTCGCGGCCACGGACGGGGGCAGCGCGTTCGAGAAGAGCTGCGGACGCGACCGCTGCGTCATCATGTCGCAGAGCGATTCGGGGCCGGCAATGAATCCGCCGGCCGCACCACCGAGCGCCTTGCCGAGGGTGGAGGTGATGATGTCGACCTCGCCCATGACGCCGAAGTGTTCGGCGGTGCCGCGACCCGTGGCGCCGAGCACACCGGAGGCGTGGGAATCGTCCATGACTACGATGGCGCCTTCGTCGCGGGCGATCTGCAGAATCTCGGGGAGCTTGGCGATGGAGCCCTCCATGGAAAAGACGCCATCGGTCCAGATAATCTTGCGCTTGGCCCCGCTGGCGCCGCGCAGCTTCTCGCGCAGATCGTCCATATCGCTGTGCTTATAGACGCCGGTGGTGCACTTGGTGATCGACTTGGCCAAGCGGATGGAGTCGATGATGGAGGCGTGATTGAGCGCGTCGGACACCACGAAATCGCCTTCGCGGGCGATGGTGGGGGTGAGTGCTTCATTGGCGTTCCAGGCGGACACATACGACAATGCGGCCGGCGTACCGATGAAGCGGGCGATCGCCGTTTCCAGGGTGCGGTGCACGGTGAACGTGCCGCAGATGAAGCGCACCGAGGCGGTTCCGGCGCCGAATCGTTGCAGCGCCTCGATACCGGCCTGGACTACCGCCGGCTCGTTGGCGAGCCCGAGGTAGTTGTTGGACGAGAGCACGATGACCTCGCCGCGCCCTTCCATCCGCACGCGGGCGCCCTGCGGCGACTCGAGATGATTGAGGCGCTTGTAGGTCCCGGCGGCCTTGAGCGCGTCGAGTTCGGACTGTAGATCGGACGTGAGCGACATGGGGGGCGTTGGAGAAAATGCGACGGCGGACGCGACTACAGCTGGAAGATGATCTTGCCGGCTTCGCCGCTTTTGATGAGGTGCATCGCTTCGTCGAACGCTTCGAGCGGAAGACGATGGGTGATGACCGGCGTAGGATCGAACGCGCCGGAGCGGAGAAACCGGCTCATCTGATGCCAGGTATCGTACATGCGCCGTCCCACCACGCCATAAATCGTGAGACCCTTGAAGATGATTTCGGTGGCAAAGTCGATGTCGATCGGTTTGGACGGTATGCCGAGGATGTTCACACGACCGGCGGGCCGCGCGAGCGCAAACGCCTGATGCACCGCGCTCGGTACACCGGACATTTCAAGCACCACGTCAGCGCCGTGTCCGTCGGAGGCGGCCATCACGGCGGCCCGGGCATCGTCGGGCAGGACCGCATCGTGGGCGCCCATGCGCCGGGCCAGTTCGAGTCGCTTGGGATTGATGTCGGTGGCGATGATCCGCGACGCGCCGGCGGCTTTGCAGATGCCGACCGCGAACGCGCCGATCGGTCCGCACCCAGTGATGAGCACGACGGCGCCCGGAATGTTGGCGGTGAGTGCCGTGTGGAAGGCGTTCCCCATCGGGTCGTGGATGCCGCCGATGTCGTAGCTGATCGCGTCGTCGAGATGCCAGACGTTGGTGGCCGGCATCGCGATGTATTCGGCAAAGCAGCCATCGCGGTCGACGCCGATGATCTTGGTGGCTGGATCGACGTGGGCGTTGCCGGTTCGACTGAAGAGTGAGCGCTCGTCGACAATGTGTCCCTCGGCGGTCACGCGGTCCCCGACGCTGACCGTTGCCACGAGGCTGCCTACCTCGACCACGTCGCCGGCAAACTCGTGGCCGACGACGAACGGCGGCTTGCAACGACCGGCGGCCCAATCGTCCCATTCGTAAATGTGGACGTCCGTTCCGCAGACGCCTGCCGTGCGAACGCGAATGAGCACTTCGTCATCGCGGATGGTGGGAATGGGGACATCCTTGAGCGTGAGCCCTTTGCCCGCCGTCAGCTTTACCAGCGCTTTCATGTAGCTCCAAGAGAAAAACCGGATCGACGATCCGGGGAGAGTCGGACGTTCAGCAGACAAAAATCGCACCGCAAGCGGGCGCGTGGAAGGAGGCTCGTGTTTGTTGCGTTAGTGTAATCGCGCGCGTTCTTTATACGCGCTATTGCGCGTTCGAATTATCCACGCGTATATTCGCGTGAATTCAACGACTTGCGTAAGATCTCCACATTTTCGTTTTCCCCGTTTGCGTAGATGCGTAGTTTCGGGGCGCGCTGTCCTCAACGGTAACGCGTGGCCATAAGCCGGCACGAGTTTCACCCGCAGTTCTGCGTCGCGAGAGCGACCCCAAGTTATGCAGCTGGCCAGCTCTTCCGGCCCGCTGCGGAATCGCCGTCGCTGATCGCGCGAAAGCGCGGAGCGTCGGCCGCTGGCCCGATCGCGTTGAGCATCGCCATCCGTCGCGTTACATCGCGCGTGGCTCCGCCCCAAGGCCTGTCTCCCCTCAGCTGTTGGTCCGGTCCGTTCGCGGTCCGGGCGCCCCACTACGCGAGCTTTCTGGAGGAGGCCGCGTAGCACACTGCGATGCGGCGCATGCGCCGCTGATGGTGTGCGCTCACCTTTCCACCGGGGGAAAGGGAGCACGAATAACCTCCTCGAACGGAGAGTTTGATCATGGCTCCTGCCAAGAAGGCCGCCAAGAAGGCGGCAAAGAAGGGTGGCCGTAAGGTCGCGAAGAAGGCCGGCCGCAAGGTCGTGAAGAAGGCCGCCAAGAAGGCCGCGAAGAAGGGCGCCAGAAAGGTCGTGAAGAAAGCGGCCAAGAAAGGCGTGAAGCGCGTAGCGAAGAAGGCGGCCAAGAAGGGCGCGAAGCGCGTGGCGAAGAAGGCAACGAAGAAGGGCGCCAAGCGGGTCGTGAAGAAAGCCGCGAAGAAGGCGGCCAGGAAAGGCGCCAAGAAGGTGACGAAGAAGGTCGCGAAGAAGGCGACTCGCAAGCCGGCCAAGCGCGCCAAGAAGGCCGCGCCTGCTCCGGCCCCGGTTGAGGCGTAAGCACGCCGCTCCTGTGGTTGCAGGATGTACACACGTGAAAGGCGCCGGCATGTCTGCCGGCGCCTTTCACGTCTTCGTCACCGCGCGTTGATTACGCCGTGGAAACCAGACAGGGGACCGCATCACGGGCAAGCACGATCGGCGGCAAACTGTCGATGTCTGTATCGGGCACCGAACCCCACACAAACGCTGAGAAACGCGTGGGTAATGCGACATGCCCGCCATCGGCGATCACGATACCAATGGGCTCGCAATCGGAGCGGAGCGTAGTGAACTGAGGATTGATACGCATGGGTGAGCCTCCACCCGGTGTCTGGACACGCGTTGCCGCGCAGGAGTACCACATTGATGGTACGGTCACACGGTGGGTAGTGCACAGCGGGTGCCAGCGGGTGTTGATTCGCAACCCATTGAAAAACATCCACTTACAAGAAAACCGCCGACTTCGTGTAGTCGACGGTGTCCTCGGGACACGTCACTCGATGCAGCGGAGCGTGTCGAAGTGAAACGCCTGTGTTGTTGCTAGGCGACCGCGAATTCCTTACGGGCCAGGAATGTGTCGCGACGTCCGGCGCTGTGCTCCACCGAAATCGTCCAGCCGCGGTAGCGCGACGCCAGCTCCTCGAACGGCATGCCCTGTGCGAGACTGTCGGTGCCAGCTGCGATCGTTTCCACCAAGTGCACGCCACCATCGGCGGTGGCGCTCTGGAGCACCTGGATCACGCGCGCGCGGTCTTGCGCGTCGAGTCCGGCAAAAGCCGACGGCGAACAGACGACCGCATGCAGTTCAACGTCCGGCGACCACGCGCCGAGGTCGGCGCAGTAGCCCCGAATGCGCTGCGTGAGGCCGGCGGCTTCGGCGGCCCGTACCACGCGCTCCACGGCATCGTGCGCCGGCTCGATCGCCGTGACCGCACAGCCACGTGCCGCCAGAAGCAACGCCGGCCCTTCGCGCTCCGCGCCAGCCACGAGCACATGGCGGTCACCCGAGTCCGCCAACGCGCGAAAAAACACCGCGTTGGGGTCGATCCCCCAGTGCTCAGGCCGCCGGTACTGCTCAAGCGCCTTCAGGCGACGACGCTTCCACGTGGCGTACGTGGGCAGGCGAAGACGCTTCGCTATCAGGCGGTCGACCTCCTGCCACACCACGATCTCGGTGAGCGTGATCTGATCCTCACGCATCAGCACCGCCACCGCCTCGTCGCCGATCTTGAGCAGCGCGCCGCGCGACACCGAGTCTTTGTAATCCTCGATTTCGCGCTCGACGTACAACTCGTATTCGTACTTAAGTGATCGGGGCGTATGGATGGACGATTCCCATGTGTGGAAGAATGTGGATAAGTTGTGGGAGCTCACGGGATCGCGCAAGAGCGTTTCCTTCGCTTTTTGTGATATTCTTTGCTGCAACTGCAACAAACGCAAAGGATTCCCCAAACGCACCATGCCAGAACTTCCCGAAGTCGAGTATGCGGCCCGTCGGCTGCGTGAGGCCGTCCTGGGCCACACCATTGCCCGGGTGCGGGTACACCATGCCTCGCAACGCCGGGGGCTCCCAGAGACCGCCCAGCGGGCCACCGAGGGGCTCACGATCGACCGGGTC
>Ga0105045_10006591_pt1 | contig 10282 bp, 10 predicted proteins | sample MAT02_FD_78089 | JGI IMG/M metagenome (GOLD analysis project Ga0105045, IMG submission 78089) | Freshwater microbial communities from Lake Fryxell liftoff mats and glacier meltwater in Antarctica - MAT-02 (megahit assembly) | ecosystem: Environmental > Aquatic > Freshwater > Ice > Liftoff...
CGCCAGCGACGGATTCAGCAAGACCGTCGCTGGCGCTTCCGGCTAACAAAGACATTCTTCCGTCTCAGAAAACTTTCAAACTCTTGGAACCATTATGCGGGTAGGGATGCCACTGCTAATCGTGTCGCTTGCACTTTGTGCGAGCGCACGCGCGCAATCTACCATCAGCCCGCCGCCACAGTTACCGATCATTCCGCAAGCGCCCATCTTCCCGAACATCGGCGAAGAAATCCCTCCGCTGCTTCTCACGCTGACAACCGAATCGCAAGAGTTGCCGAACGGAACGCCGGTATCGCGTCCGTTGCAAGCGATTCAAAGAACAGGAGCACCGACAGAAACGGTTGTCCGCGAGTTCGCCATGAACGCCGCGCCGCAGAAGGTCGCACGTTCTCATTCCGCGTCTTGGTACGATTTCGACACGTTATTGTTCTGGAGCAAGGGCCATCAGTTGCCTTCACTCGCTATTGGTACACGAGCGGGGAATTCGCAAGTGCTACTCGGGTGCCCGCAACCCTCGTTGTTCGATGCCGGGGGGCAATTCAAATACGGCTTTACCAACGAGAACGCACGCGCGTTTGGCTTTGAAGCGAGCTACTTATTCTTCAATGCCCGGAAGCAATACGACCCGATCAGCCGGGGAATCAGTAGCCACTGGGATGAACTCGCACGACCAGCAATGAACTCCGATCTGGGAATCGGTGAACGCATCATTTTCGGTTCGCCGAACATGGTGGGGAATCTCGATGCGATCCTTTCCACACGAGTAAGAAGTTGGGAAGCGCTGGGGCTGTGGAACTTCGCGCAGGGGCTACGCTTCCGCATTGCGGGTGAAGCGGGCTATCGTTACTTCAATCTTTCCGAGAGCGTGCAACTCGATCAAGTCACGATCACGACAAGCAGCGCCTCGTTCCCGCAAACCATACTCGCCACGGATCGCTACGATACCAACACATCGTTCCACGGCGGGCAACTGGGACTGCGTGCGGAATGGGAAGAGGGGCCGTTCAGCGTGGAATTCAACGGCAAAATTGCAATAGGTGCCAGTGTCGAAACAGCGACGCTGCGTGGGCAGTCGGTATTCATTCCGCATCTTCCGTGGTATGCGCCGAGCGCGAGCGATAGCGGCGTTTTCATCACGCCCAGCAATCGTAACCGCACGGACCGCAACGCGCTCGCGTGGCTTCCCGAAGCGGGCCTGAAATTGAAGTACCGCAGCGGCGAACGGATGTTGTTCACGATGGGCTATCGTTTCATCTACCTCAGCGATGTCGTGCGGCCCGGCGACCAAATGTGGAATGGGCAACCCCTCGACGACAGGTTTCGCTATGCCGATGATCGCCCACACATCCCGCTCATTCGTAGCGACTTCTGGCTGCAAGGGCTGACATTGGGCCTCGAACTACGATATTGAACTGCATCATTCACACCAGGAATTTCACCATGTTGCCGGAAACTGTATGGCTCATGCGGCACGCGGAAACAACTGCACCGCACGTCTTCAACGGTGCCGAATCGGATGTACCCCTCAGTGAACTGGGCCACAGGCAATCGCACGCGGTTGCGGATTGGTTTGCCGAAAAGCGCCCGACCGCGATTGTTTCTTCCGGCATGATTCGAGCGATTGAAACCGCACGGCCCATCGCAGCAAACTGTGGAATTCCTCACACGATCGAGTCGCAATTGCACGAGCGCCGCATCGGGTCGATGTCGGGGATGTCGTTCTCGCTCACCGAGGGGCCTTGGGTCGGGACACTGAACGAGTGGACTGCGGGGAACGCTCACTTCACCACGCCTGGGGCGGAATCGTTTCACGAACTGACGGAGCGTTTGCTGCCGGCTTGGGATCGCGTCGTGCAGGCGCACCCTGGTGGTCGGCTCGTTATCGTCGCGCATGGCATCGTGGTAAAGACGTTACTGCTCTTACTGCTCGAAGGGTGGGACATCACCGGTTGGCATCGCCTAGGGCGGATCGAAAATCTTTCGGGTGCCGAGCTTCGCCCTGCAACGGCCGGACGATGGCTTTCCGAGAAGTTATTACAGGTTCCTGAAGTTTTGCGTTCCGTTGTGCAAGCTACCAAGATTCCGATTCAAACAAGTGGAATGAAGTCCGAAGCCTGACCGGGTAAAATGGGCTTGACATGAATCATTTTTTTTGGATGCCAATCTTCATAATCTCGACGTTCCGATGAAGTCCTGCGATCGGCATAACCGATACTTCTTGCCAGACGGGTCGCCCACCGATCGTGTGGATGAGATCGTCACGCGGAGGCGAGTTCATGACTGGCCAAGAAGAATCGATGGCAGCAGCAATTTCCACAACCGAACTCGATGCTCTCCGGCAGCAGCTTCTCCAAGCTCAGCGGCTCAGTAGCGTTGGGGAACTCACTTCGAGTGTCGCACATGAGTTTAACAACATCTTGGCAACAATCATCAACTACGCAAGAATCGGTATGAAGGGGCAGAATACGCCCTCGCAAACGCAGGCATTCGAGAAGATACTGCGTGGCGGACAACGGGCAGCAACCCTCGTGAATAGTATGCTCGGATTCGCCCGCAATAACTCATTGCACCGCGAGCCGACCGATATTGTTTCGGTTGTCGAAGAAGTCCTTTCACTCACTGAGAAAGATCTGAGCAAACACCGCATTCAACTCGAGAAGCGATTTCATGGCCGCCCGGTGGCTGTCGTGGTGCCCGGCCAGATCGAGCAGATTCTGTTGAATCTGGTGATTAATGCCCGGCAAGCGATGACGAATGGCGGTCGGCTTCGCATCGAGGTCTCCGAGAACGAGACCGGCGATACCGTGGAAGTGAAGCTCGCCGATAACGGCGTGGGAATCCCTTCCGAACATCTCCGGCAAATCTTCGAGCCGTTTTATACCACGAAGCAACCCGATGATAACGGCCGTGGCGGAACGGGCCTGGGCTTGAGCGTTTGTCGGCAGATTATCCAACAACATCAGGGACGTATTCGCGTGGAAAGCGTGGCTGGGAAAGGCTCCACGTTTACGGTGAAACTCCCGAAGCGATTAGCCGATGACCGAATTTGTTGAAGTGGCGATAAGACAGACCAAGGTGAAGCGACGGCCCAACAAGGCCGTCGCTTTTTGCGTTGATGGCGGGTGAATCGATTTTCCTGGGCTTAAATCCCATTCTGCGGAAAATCGAAATTGCTTCTGCCCTATCCGTCAAAGTCGGCAACTCTTCTCAAGTGGTAGCATCGTGGCATCCGATAGTTTCGATAGGGGCACAATCCGCCCCGGTGGGGGTGGCCAGGATGAGCGATACACACAGCTTACTTTCTCGTATTAGTTCGTTCCGCGAACGCTTGGCACAGATGCCACTGTTGCGCGAAAGTAGTCAGCAACTTTCCACAGAATCGGCACCCGATTTTTCCACGGCTTTGCTTCAAATGAATCCGCAGGCTCAGAAACAAAACCTGCAATTGGAAGTGCCAAGTTCGGGTGCGAATCTCCCGCCGCATCTCACGCATCGCGTGCGGAAACTCTTGCACGATGCCCGCGAATTGCTGATGGCTGAACGCACCATCACAGACGATCTCTTCTTCGCCCGTCTCGCATCGAACCCAGATACCGCAACCTGCGGCGAACCGTTGGTCGCGTTTCATAAGCATACTATTGCAGCCACGGATTCCGCGTTGCGGCTCACGCAATCGTTCCCGGCCTCTGCGGAACATCAATCGCGGATGTGTGAAGGGCTGGAAACGATTCTGCTCAGCATCCGCGAACGCCTCACGATCACGTATCAACTTCTCGAAAATCGGCGGAAAGTTTGGGGTCGCATCGAACGGCTTACGCGGCTGCTTTGCGATTTGCATTCTCGCCGGCTGGTTGCTTTTTCGTCATTTACCGAGATTGCCGACGAGATTATCACGGAAGCTCGGCAGGGTATTCCTCTCGTGTTTCATGAAGCCGGTGCGCAATCGGTGGCGCGATGTGTTGCGGCCCACTCGCTCACGGTCGCGGAAGTGGTGGCGCGCATCGTGGAACACGATTTTGAATGGCGATCGAATCCGATCGTTCCGGTTTCTGCAGCATTGATTATGGACGTGGGCATGTTGGGCGTGCCCGGTGAGATTTATCATTCTGAAGCGGAATTTCGCCCGCAGGATTGGTCCGAGGTCGAGCCTCACGCGCTCGCCGGGGCCGAACTGCTCCGCAGTGTGATGCCCGAGATTGGACCTATCGCCGATGCGGTCGCGGCACATCATGAACGGCTCGATGGCACGGGTTACCCGCGCGGCCTCACTGCGGATCGGCTCGCACCGCTCACGCGCTTACTCGCGGTGGCGGATGTCTACGCGGCTTCAGCTTCGGATCGCCCGCATCGGATTGCGCGTGAACCCCGTTCCGCGATGACCGAAGTCCTCTTGATGGCCGAGCAAGGCCGACTCGATCACGACTTCGCCGAGATGCTCACCCACTTGACACTTTACCCGATAGGCACCATTGTGGAGTTGAATGATGGCCGCATCGCGGTCGTGGTTTCGGTTCATGCGAATCGAACCGGAATTAAAGCGACTTCACGCCCGGTGATTTCCGTACTCACCGATACTCTGGGTCAGATTCTGCCGAGGGCGGAGGTCGTCGATTTGTCGTCGTCCGAGATTGGTGGTATCGCTCGTGCTTTACCGCGTGCCGAACGCCGACGATTGTTCGCGGAATCGCACCCGGAATTATGTTACTGAAAGTGGCGTGCAGACTTGGCGGACCGACCTCCACCCCTCATTAAATATAGAGTCTCCGCGAGCGAATAGCGTAAGACCCTGCCCAATTGAGCGAACACCATGTTGTCTTACTTGCGCGCGACCCGACACCCCTGGCCGTGCCTGATGTTCCTCTTCCCGCTGTTGCTCGCCTACGAACTGGGCGTGATCTTCATTGGCGGGGCGGATGCGAATGCGCTGCGGAATGGTGCCGATGTTTGGGTGCGTCGCAGTTTGAATTGGTATGGCATCGATCAGATCTGGGTGCCGCCTCTCGTGCTGCTCCTTGTGCTGTTTGTCTGGACTTGGTGGCGTTGGAGTGATCGCCCACGCGAACCACTCGCCGCCTGTTTTGGAATGGCAATCGAGAGTGCCGTCTTCGCGGGGTTGTTATTCCTGGTGAGTCGCAACTTTCGATTTCTGGTGGATCAATCCGGGTTGAACGAACATATTCTTAATCAGATTCAGTTTCAGGCACCGGCTGCCGGGCAATTGATTACATTCGTCGGGGCGGGGATCTACGAGGAAGCGTTATTCCGCCTCGGCTTGTTCCGAATCATCTCGTTGTTGTTGCGCGTGGCTTTGCCCAATTGGTTCGGGAAGTTGATCGCGGCCATTCTCGCGGCTCTCGCATTTGCGGCAGCGCATCATATCGGCGAGAATAGTGAGTCGATTGTGCCGATCGTCTTCTTCTTCCGCACGATGGCCGGGCTATTCTTCACGCTGCTCTATATTTGGCGGGGCTTCGGCATCGCGGTCGGGGCACATGCGGGTTACGATGTCCTTGTTGGTGTTGCGGTCGCATAAATCGAAATGGGCTTCGCGCAAAGTTTTTCATCATCGACGTTCCCCATCTGAAACGCGGAATTCGCTTGACAGATTTCAGCGACTTCGCCATAAAGCCGCAGTTGAATAACGGGGGAGTATCAGATGGAACGCATAGTTGGGTTCATGGTCATCGCACTGGCGATGCTCCAAACGGGTTGCTCGACGATGAACAACACCGAGAAAGGTGTACTCACGGGCGGGGCAATTGGTGCGGGCCTCGGAACCGCGCTCGGTTCGATCTCGGGGAACCCGAAAACCGGGGCTGTGGTCGGTGGGTTGCTCGGTGGCGGAGTCGGCGGGTTAATTGGCAACGATGTCGATAAAGTCGAAATGCGCGATCAAGCCGTGCGTCAAGCGGCGAACGATCAAGCCTATTCCGCCCAACAACCGAATCGTTTGTGGGAAATCATCGACCTAACGAAACAGGGCCACGATGAACGAACCATCATTAACCATATGCGTAAGAACCAGATGCGTTTCGATTTGAGTATCGTCGACTTGAAGACCTTGAAAGATAACGGTGTCGCGCCGGGTGTGATTAACGAAATGCAGACCGGCGGCGGAACGATCGCGCTTCCGCCGATGCAATCGCCGCGTACGGTGGTCGTGCGCGAACAAGTACCTGTCATGGTTCCTGCCTACGATCCGTATTGTGTTCAACCTGTTTATGTGGTTCCCCAACGTCGACCCGCGATTGGTGTAACCTATGGCCACCGCTGGTAAATCATTCTGAATGATGGGAATGAGAGCGGCAGATGAATGTCTGCCGCGTTGTTGCATTCAGCCTATGGCTATCGCTCGCACTTCTCGGTACACTTCTTGCACTTGCCTTGCTCCCCTTCCGATTCCTTCCAACAGGAAAGTTTACCATGAATGCGGCATCATTATTGATTGCAGCGTTTTGCCTCGCGCCCGGCGCGGAACTGAAAATCGGCCCAGCCGATTGGCCACAATGGCGCGGGCCGAACCGAGATGGCGTTTCCCAAGAAACCGGCTTGCTGAAAGAATGGCCCGAGGGTGGACCGAAGAAACTCTGGACCGTTTCCGGCTGCGGTGGTGGCTACAGTTCTCCGGCCATCGCGGGCGGCTTCATCTTTGGTTCTGGGAAAGTCGATGGCAAAGAAGTCATCTGGTGTCGCAAGGAAGCAGATGGCTCCCAGGTTTGGGCAACACCCTTCGCGGATGCGAAGAAAGTGGGTTACGATGAAGGCGTTCGCAGCACGCCAGCAATTCACGCGGGGAAGGTCATCGCGGTTGGCGTGGGCGGCGAAATCGTCTGCCTCGATGCGGAGAAAGGCAAAATCCTGTGGCTGAAGAACTTCACCAAGGATTTCAAAGGCCGCATGATGTCTGGCTGGGGCTACAGCGAATCGGTGTTGATTGATGGCGATAAAGTCATTTGTACACCTGGAGCGGATGCCGCTGCGGTCGTGGCGCTCAAGGTTGCAGATGGTTCCACGATTTGGAAATCGGCAATCGAGAAATGCGGTGGAGCGGGCTATGCTTCGCCCGTGAAGATGACGGTCGGCGGAGTCGATATGTATGTCACGTTGCTGGGCAAGAGCGGCGGGGTCGTCGGTGTTGATGCGAAGACTGGCAAACTGTTGTGGCGCTACACCAAGATCATGAATGGCACGGCAAATATTCCTACTGCCGTGGTGAAAGATAATCTCGTTTGGTGCAGCACAGGGTACGGCGATGGCGGTTCTGCATTGCTCAAGATCTCGGGCGGAGGGAGTGGATTCCAAGCTGAAGAACTCAAATATTACTCATCAAAGGATTTGCAAAACCACCACGGTGGCATGGTGCTTGTTGGTGATTATGTGTACTTCGGCAATCGCCACAATAACGGCCACCCGGTTTGTGTGGAGTTGAAGTCCGGCGAAATCCAGTGGAAAGAAAGCCAAGGTGCCGCAGGCGGTTCCGGTTCAGGCAGCGTGGTTGCCGCGGATGGCATGCTGATCTTCCGTTACGAAAATGGTAAGGTGGCTCTCGTGAAAGCGAACCCGAAAAAGTTTGAAGTGATGGGTTCGTTCAAGATCCCTGAGCCGAGCGGAAAGCCGAGCTGGCAGCACCCCGTTGTGGCGAATGGCAAACTGTATCTGCGCGATCAAGACAAAATGCACTGCTACGACATCAAGAACCCAGGCAGCTAATTGGCTTTACTGTGTGCCTTGTTTTTTGAAGTGAAATACGATTCCCGCAAGATCCAACTGAGTTTCATCGACTTGCGGGAATATCATTTGAAAGACCTGATGAAGCCCATTCTCGCTGAGCTTGTAATAATTGAATTTCCCATCTCGTCGAAAAGCAATCAGACCTGCATTTTTCAGCTGACCCAAATGATGACTCACTGCCGGCTGCGATTGCCCCAAGGCTTCGCCAATGGCAGATACGTTCAATTCACCTTGCTGCGAGAGCAAATACAGAATGTGCAGGCGGTGTTCATCCGCGACGCTTTTGAAGAGTTGCGTGAGTTCTTGAAAACCAGGAAAAACCTGGGGGCGCGAACGAGGAGAATTCTTGCTCATCGAGTGATAACCCACGCGGATACACCTGTGCGATTCCAAGTTACTGATAGCAAATGGAAGTGATCGTTTCGTGAAGATGAGAAGAAAGTAGATGGTTTTTGCAGATGCTAACTCAAGTGCGTAAGCGGAACGCCACAGAATCGGCGGGAAGTGTGAAGGTTGCAAGAAATCGCTTGGCAAGGGGTGCTATCAATTCATGGTGCTGGATAGCATGACTTGGTTCAGTGGTCTCTCATTTGTCGTTCATTATTGAGTAGGTAGTTGAATGAAACATCCTCATTCCCGATTCGCGTTTACGCTCATCGAATTGCTCGTAGTCATCGCGATCATTGCAATTCTTGTTGGCTTACTGCTGCCTGCCGTGCAGAAAGTGCGTGATGCGGCGGCCCGAATGAGCTGCCAGAATAATCTTAAGCAGATGGGCCTCTCGGCTCACTCCTTTGAAGGTACCGAAGGCCGCTTTCCCTCGGGTTACACGCAAGACCGCATCAATGCGGCGGGGCAGATCTGGCCGGGCACCGGTTCTACATCAGGCTTTTCGTTTCAGGGCCATTCCGCCCACTACTTCTTGCTTCCGCACCTTGAGCAGGGCAACCTGTTTCAGACCATGGATGCGAGAGTGCCGTTGAACAACAGGACCGGCACCGCCGGCGTGCTTGCAGGAACTAATGTGAAAACTTACGTTTGCCCGAGCGATACCAACGTGGCCACCGGCGCGCCGCTCCCTTTCCCATCCACAGGCACACCTACGGAATGGTACGGAGCCACGAGTTACCGCCTCAATGGCGGTTCGCGGCCGATCTTCGCAACCTCCGCCACCAATGACGGCATGTTCATGGCGACCGGTAGTTCGGCACGCAAGGCTTCCACCGCGCCAGCTGGTGTTCAGGTTCGTTTGGCGGATGTCCTTGACGGTACGAGCAACACGATACTTTTCGGCGAAATGACGCATACCGACACAAACTTCGACAGCTTCACCACGGCTGGCGGCTGGAATAGCGGCAGCACCTGCGCCGGTTGGTCGCGCTGGTATCCGTCAGCCGGCGACATTGGCCAAGGCAACCTGATGTTCGGGGCGTTCGCACCCATCAACTATCGCACGCCCTTCGCCTTTGGCGGTCCTGGGGCACCCACCGCCCAAAGCGGGTGGTTCGTATTCCAGGATCAGCGACTGAGTTCGCTGGGCAGCAACCACACCGGCGGCGCGAACGTCTGCTTCACCGACGGCTCGGTCCGATTCCTGACCAACAGCCTCCCGCAAGCCACGCTTTCGCTGCTCTGCCAGCGGGCCGATGGCCTCGTGATCTCGAACTACTAACCCAGAAGGTGCCGCATGATTCGCACGATCCGCTTTGCCCGTTTCGGCATGCTTCTGATAGCGGTTTTACTCGTGTCTACCTCCGGGTGTGGTTCCCCGAGTGCGAAAATCACACCTGTCGAAGGCATCGTGAAACTCGACGGGAAGCCTGCGGGCGGCATCATGGTTCAGTTCATGCCGGACAGCACGCGCGGCGGAAATGGCCCAACATCGTTTGCCGTCACCGATGCCGAAGGCAAGTTCAAATTGAAGACCTATGAAGGCAAGGATGGCGCCGTGGTAGGCCCGCACTTAGTGATTCTCATGGATAACGAAGAAGATCGCCCCGCTCAGGGGACCGTCTCACGCAAGCCGATCAGGCTCGCTACACGTTATGGCGTAGCGACACCCGGCCAGCTTTCAGTCGAAGTGCAGGAAAGCGGTGCCGCGATCGAACTCGCTGCTACCGCCAAGTAGTCTGTGACCCTGCGAGAACCGCATCACCGTAACGCGTGGCGACCCAGAACTTACGCAATAAACATGAGCGGTCGACGTGAGTCCAATGCCACCAACTTAAGCTTTTGGAAATCGCAAGGTTTGGAGTTCATTAGTCTTGGTGCTCAGACTGAAAATTCGCTACTTTATGAACAAAAACCAGCCTTTTTGCCTCTACCCTTGAGGGAGAGGCCGGCGAGCTTAGCGAGCCGGGTGAGGGGTTCTTATGTTAGCCGGAAGCGCTAGCGACGGTCTTACGGAATCCGTCGCTGGCGCTTCCGGCTAACGAAGAAAAAACATCAAAACCACCCCTCACCCGCTTCTCGTGCTTCGCACCAAAAGCGACCTCTCCCACAAGGGGAGAGGTGAAAAGGGTTGCTGGGAAATAGGATTGTTTTGGCCTTA
>Ga0105045_10006592_pt1 | contig 10281 bp, 7 predicted proteins | sample MAT02_FD_78089 | JGI IMG/M metagenome (GOLD analysis project Ga0105045, IMG submission 78089) | Freshwater microbial communities from Lake Fryxell liftoff mats and glacier meltwater in Antarctica - MAT-02 (megahit assembly) | ecosystem: Environmental > Aquatic > Freshwater > Ice > Liftoff...
CGATGCTGGAGTCACAAGACGTACACCGAACCCTCGTGGGCCAGCGCATCCGCCGCACTTCTTCAAAGCATTTCCGATCGTCCATCAAAAGCAGAAGTGTCAGCCCCATCCTTGGCATCCATCAACCAAGCGGTACGCGAGTAACCCAAAACTATGGGTTTACCCGATTCCACTACAATTCCGCAGATCGGACCAAGCAAACAGACCTCCCCGGAACGCCGGATGAGCCTCGAAGTTTTGCGGTAAACTCTAATGCTCGAAAGCGTCTGGGCCCACGATGCGTTTCACGTTCTTGAACGCCTGGTTGTTCGCAAGCTCAACGATCATTCGGGACGGTCGATCGGCCCTGCTCCAAATCGTGGCTGCATTGTGAGTGACGTCTCCTGATGCAACTCCACTCGTGATATTGGGCAGCAATCGATCCTAAGTGATCTCATCGCTAAAAAGGGAACCGCTGCGGGTCGCAACATGGGCACCGACGCTAAGCTTGGCCAACAACGCATTGAAACGACGGCATTCCATCGAACTTGTCATGTTCGAACTCTGGAAGTGAAACGGGAGGTGGGGTGGAAATAGGAATCTTGTAACAAAACTCGGGACAATGCTCCAAAAATACGATCCTATCGAGAATGTCCTAACCAAGCAACTCGCTAACCACACGTGCAGGCTCCACACCTGTCAATTTGGAATCAAGCCCTTGAAACTTATAGGTGAATCGCGTGTGATCGATGCCCAACTGATGCAACAGAGTGGCGTGCAGATCATGTACCGAGACTCGATTCTCGACGGCATGGTAACCCAATTCATCTGTTGCCCCGTAACTTATTCCTGGCTTGAACCCACCCCCCGCGACCCACATCGAGAACCCAGCCAAGTGGTGATCGCGGCCATTTCCCTGCGCCATGGGAGTTCGGCCAAACTCGGAACCGAATACGACAATTGTGTCCTTGAGCATATCCCGTTGTTTTAGGTCCATAAGCAATGCGGCGGCACCGCGATCCACCTCGGCGGCTGTTCCGGAGACGTGTTCTTTGACGCTGCCGTGATGGTCCCAATCGCGGTGATACAATTGAATGAACCCGACGCCCCGCTCGGCCAATCGCCTCGCCAATAAACAATTCGAGGCAAAGCTGCCGTCGCCACCTTTCGTACCGTACATCTCTAAGACGTGAGCGGGCTCATTGCTGATATCCATCAAATCCGGCACGCTCGTTTGCATTTGGAAGGCCATCTCGTACTGGCTGATTCGGGTTTCAATCTCCGGGTCGCGACTGCGATCCGCCTCGATTCGATTCAGAGCAGAAACGGCGTCCACCAAATCGCGTTGCTGTGCTGGCGAGACTCCATTGGGCCGATCTACGTACAGCACTGGACTGCCCGTGCTGCGGAACTCGACTCCTTGGAATCGGCTCGGCAAGAAACCGGAATGCCATTGTCTCGCTGCAATGGGCTGGCTCTGACCGAACTTGCCAGTCGAGACCATCACGACGAAGCCAGGCAAGTTTTGCGACTGAGCTCCCAGTCCGTACAACAACCAGGAACCCATCGCGGGCCGCCCAGAGTTCATCGAGCCTGTATTCATGAACGTGTGCGCCGGGTCGTGATTGATGGCTTCGGTATGCATCGAACGGATGATGCATAAATCGTCAGCGCACTTGCCAGCAAGCTCAGGCCATATGGTTGCAATCTCGTGACCCGATTCCCCCCATTTCTTGAAGGGGTGCTGCGGTGCAAAGCAGTTGAGCTTGGCTCCCTGCAACTGAGCGATTTGCTGACCTTTGGTGAAGGACTCGGGCATCGGCTGGCCATTTAGATCGACAAGCTTAGGCTTGTTGTCAAACGTATCCAGGTGGCTCATTCCACCGGCCATGTAAAGCCATATCACACGCTTCGCTTTCGGGGCAAAGTGCAAGGTCTTGATTGCACCCTTCATTCCTTGAGAATCGTCAGCCCGCAATCCATGGCCACCGGATTGACCAAGCAAGTTCGCGAGCGCCATGGAACCGACACTCAAACCGGAGCTACGCAAAAACGAACGGCGAGCAAGGGATGATGGTAACAGCATGTTCAGCCTCAGTTCCGTGTAATAGTCTCGTGAAGATTCAACAATGCCCTCGCGACACTCGTCCACGCTGCTAGTTCTGTTCGATTCAAGTTCGCTGGGATCGGATAGTCGCCTACTGAAAGCAATTTGTTCGCGCTCTCAGCGTCCGCGGTGTACTCAGAGCGATGTTTATTGAGCAAAGACATCAGCAATAGCGATTCGTTGCTCGCAACTTTTCGACAAAGAGAATCTCGAATGGCCCACTCGATTCGTTCCTCATCGGTGGATTTCCCGCAATTCAAAATGCGTTGAGCAAATGCCCGAGCGGACTCAACGTAAATCGGATCGTTGAGCAGTACGAGCGCTTGGAGAGGTGTGTTGGAACGGGTTCTCTCGGCAGTGCATTCCTCCCGTCCGGGCGCATCAAACGCCAACAGCGACGGATGGAGATACTGGCGTTGCCAATGCGTATACAGACCGCGCCGATAAAGTTGCTCGCCGACGCCCATTTGCCATTCGCGTTTTGGAAAGTTCAAATAGTCCCAGTAACCTTTGGGCTGAAACGGTCGACCATTATTATTGCCAATAGACTGTACGAGCAACCCACTGATCGCCATCGCATTGTCCCGAACGAACTCGGCATCGAGACGCCATCTGCCTTGATGGGATAGCCATTTATTATACGGATCCTTTTCGGGAACCTCGTCGTTTGGCTGCGACGACAGCTTGTATGTTTCCGACATGACCATCGACTTAACAACGCGTTTGATATCCCAACCGGAATTCATCAACTCCAAAGCGAGTGAGTCCAACAGTTCCGGATGCGTCGGCCAATCCCCTTGTGCGCCAAGGTCGTCGAGTTTACGAGATAGACCATAGCCGTAAAAGAGCTTCCAGAGACGGTTCACAATGACCCGTGAAGTAAGTGGGTTATCGGGCGAAACAATCCACTTCGCAAGGTCCATGCGCGTGAGTCTTCCCGACACGTCAGGTCGTTTGCCTAGAACGGATGGGATTCCAGGCTCGACTACTTCGCCGGATTCGTCCATCCAATTGCCACGAGAAAGGATGCGGATCAATCTCGGCTCCACACGCTTGGTCACAAGTGTACGTGGAACTTTCTTGTCTATGGTTTCGAGCTCCTTGTTCCAACGCTCTAGCTGATCCCGATCGGCTTGCAGTTCGGGTGCAATGGTGCGATAGTGCGTTGCGATTTGTTCGCGCTGAGCGTCGGTTCGATCCGCTGGTGCGATCTTCAACAGGCTCTCGATTTCAACAGGTGCTCCGGCAGATGCAGAGACGGGACGGGCCGCGTTGGTCATCGAAATTCGGAAGCGGCCGAGGGTATGCTTTGGGTTATCGAGGTTTTGCTTGAGCACCAACTTGAGCCCTCTTCCGTTGCTTTTCGGTGCGTCCGGAGATAGCTCGAACGCTGCATAGTTCGCTCGCCCTGCCTGCTCCATGACAGCCCATCCCCATGTCGGACCTTTCACGTCCCGATCAATTGCGGCGGCGACCGCCCACTTGCCATAGGGATTACCACCTGCAGCTCCGACTTGTTCGTAAGTCGCAGTCGCTCTCTGAAGCGGGATCAATTCTGCTGCTAGTTCTGCGGCAGGCTGCTCCGGCGATGCGGTTTTATCTTTTTCCGTTGGAACCTGCCAATACGCTTCGAACTCGCTTAGAACGAAGTTGCCGTTTCCAGCTCGCCCCGGTCCCTTGTTGGGCAGCGAATCGTGCGGCAACACTTCGATTCGAATCGCCGTGAATTCAGGTAGGTCGCTAAACAGCAATTCGTAAATGTCGGTATCTGGGTTCTTACCACTGACTAGAACGGATGAATCCTCCTGCACGGCCAGCTTGGCACCCTTCGTTGACTTTGCTTCCAGCGGTTTGAGAGTCGCCCACGCAATATACTCCGATTCCCATTTGGCTTGTGAAGTCGCTAGTGCACCCGAAGGCGTTTCCAAAAATTTCCGAAGGTCGGATATTTTGGTGGACAACTCATCCATGCTTCTCTTTTGTTCTGGTCCTGGAACAGGCATTTCGGGGCCCCACGGATCCGTCTTGCTTCCTGCGTCGTAGAGCCCCTTTTCTTGAATGTCGGCAAAGAAGGCTTCGAGTTGATAAAACTCTTTGGTAGGAAACGGATCAAATTTATGGTCGTGGCATTCGCAACAACCAAAGGTCACACCGAGCCAAGCACCACTCACGTTGCGAACGCGTTCCGATATGTACTTAGAAAGATACTCCTTTGGCTGAGCACCACCCTCGGCACTCATCATCCCAAGTCGATTGTACCCCGAGGCAATGAGTTGTTCAGTGGTAGGTTCAGGGAACAAGTCGCCAGCAAGATGTTCGATAGTCATCCGATCAAACGGTTTGTTGCTATTGAACGCATTAATCACGTAGTCGCGAAATGGGGTAACCGGAACCGGCTGGTCGCCGTGGTAGCCAACACTGTCCGCGTATCGAACCAAGTCCAACCACCACACCGCCATGCGTTCACCATATTGAGGCGAATCAATCAATTCATCGACAAACTTTTCGTAAGCTTGATCGCTTGGATCGGATGCAAAGCGTTCAACCCATTCCGGTTTCGGAGGCAGCCCCGTCAAGTCAAAGCAAAGCCGGCGGACGAGTGTGCGTGCACCTGCTTTCGGCGATGTTGCGAGGCCTTCTTTGCGGATGGCAGATTGAACGTATCCATCAATGGCATTCTTCGCGGGAGGAGTATCGTCAACTTTGGGAGCTGGAGTATTGCGAATAGGCTGGAAGGACCAGTGACCTTCCCATTTTGCTCCTTGTTCGATCCATAGACGAAGCAATGCGCGTTCGTGTTCTGAAACATCTTTGCCAAACGCCGGCGGCGGCATTCGAGTCTCATTGTCTGTCGACTCGATACGACGAATCAATTCGCTGGCGTTGGGATCGCCCGGAACGAGCGGACCTGGCTTGTCCGTGTTGCCATGGAGACCATCCATGGTGTCGAGTCGGATTTCCGCTTCCCGTTTGTTTTTGTCAGGACCATGGCAGGAAAAACAACGGTCCGAAAGGATAGGTCGAATATCTCGATTGAATTCGATGCGATCGGGTAGCGAAATTGGGTCGGCTACCGTCGACAAAAGCACGAAAAAAAGAAAAATCGAGTTCATGATTGGGCTGTCACAGAAAGCAACCTGGAGGGGACGGTCGCAGTCGCAACCAAAATAATCTGAATGGGATTATCGTTGAGATGCTTCTGAGAAGCAAGCAGGAGGGATGACTAATCACAACCCGAAGCTTGAGCGAGGGGTAACGAACTCCTCGCTTACGCTTCGGGTTGTGATTAGAAACGAAGCGGCGGTTATCTTTTGACCGTAAAACAAAAAAAGCACACAGCGATTCCGCTATGTGCTTTCCGATTGAAACTTCGTCAGTCTAAAAACTACTTTTTGACTTCGAACTCAGCGTCGATTGCGTCATCGTCACTTGGGCTCTTCTCTGGCTCGCCAGCCGGGGCTGGGCCGGATTGGGCACCTAGCGTCGAACGGAACGCTTGAGCGGATTGATCAAGCTCAGTCGTAGCTGTCTTGATCGCGGCTGCGTCATTGGTAGCAATCGCATCGCGAGCTTTCTTGATTGCTTGCTCAAGAGGTTCACGATCCGAATCGCTGAGCTTGTCGCCCTGTTCCTTGATCGCTTTTTCGAGACCGTGAATGGTGTTCTCGGCTCGGTTCTTGGCTTCGGCTGTTTCGACAAACTTTCGGTCCTCGTCCGCGTGTGTCTCGGCTTCGCGTCGCATTCGCTCGATTTCGTCTTTGCTCAAACCGCTGGATTGCTCGATTTTAACGCTCGATTGCTTGCCGGACTTAAGGTCCTTGGCTGATACATTGAGTATACCGTTTTGATCGATGTCAAACTTAACTTCGATTTGAGGCATGCCACGCGATTGGGCGTCGATTCCCTCGAGGTTGAATTGGTCGAGCAAACGGTTCTGCTGAGCCATTTTTCGTTCGCCTTGGAAGACGCTAACGGTAACAGCTGTTTGCCCATCGGCAGCAGTGGAGAACGTTTGCTTCTTTTCCACAGGAATGGTCGTGTTTCGTTCGATAAGTGCTGTTAGAACACCACCTTCGGTTTCGATGCCGAGAGTCAACGGTGTTACGTCGAGCAACAAAACGTCGCGTCGATCGCCGGATAGAACGGCACCTTGGATGGCCGCTCCAACCGCTACCACTTCGTCTGGATTAACCCCTTGGTGAGGTTCCTTGCCGAAGATTTCCTTGACGATTTCGCGAACCTTAGGAACACGAGTCGAGCCACCAACGAGGACGACTTCATCAATGTCCGACGGCTTCATCTTGGCATCTTGCAACGCTTGAAGAACTGGCTTTCGGCATCGTTCAATCAAATCATCTACAAGCCCTTCGAACACGCTGCGGGTGATCGTCATCTGCAAGTGCTTTGGACCTGTCGCGTCAGCAGTGATGAACGGCAAGTTAAGGTCGGTTTGCGGTAGGCTGCTGAGTTCCTTCTTGGCCTTTTCGCAGGCTTCCTGGAGGCGTTGTAGCGACATGGGCTCTTTGCGAAGATCGACGCCTGTTTCCTTGACGAATTGGTTTGCAACGTGATTGACCAAGGCCTGGTCAAAGTCGTCACCGCCCAAGTGAGTATCGCCGCAGGTGCTGATGACTTCAAAAACTTTGCTGTTGTTTTCGTCGTCGTTGCTCATCGCAACTTCGAGAACGGATACGTCGAACGTACCGCCACCCAAGTCAAACACGATGATCTTTTGGTCTTTGGTCTTGTCCAAACCGTATGCGAGGGCGGCCGCGGTTGGTTCGTTGATGATTCGAGCGACTTCGAGGCCGGCGATCTGGCCAGCGTCCTTGGTTGCTTGTCGCTGAGCATCATTGAAATAAGCAGGGACCGTGATAACGGCTTTGCTTACTCGGTGGCCGAGGTACGACTCAGCAGCTTCTTTTAGCTTGCGAAGAACCTTGGCCGAGATTTCTTGAGGCGTGAATTGCTGGTCGCCGATTTGAACTTTGACGTACTCATTGGCGCCACCCACGACTTGGTAAGGGACCATCTTTTCTTCGGATTCGACTTCGGAGTGTCGTCGTCCCATGAATCGCTTGACCGAGAAAATGGTTTTTCGCGGATTAGTGACCGCTTGTCGACGAGCAGGCTCGCCTACGATAGCTTCGCTCTTATCGGTGAATGCGACGACGCTAGGTGTTAGGCGATTCCCTTCTGCATTGGGAATTACCTTGACTTCGGTTCCTTCCATCACGGCTACGACCGAGTTGGTCGTTCCTAAGTCGATGCCAATAATTTTTTCGCCGGATGCCATGAATGATTCCTCTGGGTTAGGATGTGGAGGGTGGTCTAAGAATGTATTTTTAAGGGGTTTTTTAGGTCTTGGCCGACCGAGCATGCTTTGAATGCAACTGGTGTGCCAATAGTGCCGCAACAACTGGAAGTCAATGCATAAGTCGTTTCAATGAAACGCTTTACGATCGAATCGGCGTTTCGAAAAAACTTGCCGTTCTCGTTCTTAGCGAGACAGAACGCCAAATTGACAGAAGAAAAACCGCCCTCAACATCCAAAATCAGGACGAAACGAATTGCAGGATAGACTTTCAGAAATCGATGCTCGTATTCTAGATCTTGCAAAATCGCGATGCGAGTTGCTGGCTGAAATGCAGAAATTGAGTGACAAAGAAGGCACGAATTTTGGATCATTGCGTGCAGCACAAGCCGCCGTTTCCAACTCTGACCAATCGGATTTTGCTCAACGACTACAGAGATTCATATCCGGGCTTACGTTTCAGATTGCGGTGCGTCGCACATCGATTGCTTACCTGGGGCCCGAGTTTTCCTACTCCTATTCGGCCGCCGCCAAATTTTTCGGAGCCATCGACAATTTGGTGCCTGTCAATACGATCGGAGCCGTCTTCGAAGAAATCGCGAGCTCGCACTCGACCTACGGTGTCGTGCCAATCGAAAACTCGACCGATGGGCGCATTGTCGATACGTTGACGATGTTCATTCGCAAGCCGATCCGAATCTGCGGTGAGGTCTTGCTGCCCATCCATCACAATCTGCTGGCCAAGGGCGATCGCAAAGACATTCGCGAAATCTACAGCAAGCCGCAAGCGTTTTCGCAATGTCGCGAGTGGCTGACCAGTCATCTGCCAGATGCTCGATGGGTCGAGGTTGCAAGCACAGCGGTTGCGGCCAAGATTGCGTCGACCACACCTAATGCCGCGGCGGTCGCTTCTCGAGAAGCGGGCATGCATTACGGTTTAGACATCGTCGCAGAATGCATCGAAGACAACCAAGACAACATCACACGCTTTGCGATCATCGGCGATGAAAAAGTAGCAGCCACTGGGGCCGACAAAACCTCACTGATGTTCCAAGTGCCTCACCAACCTGGCGCTTTGGCAGATGTCATGGTGATGTTTCGCGACAATGGACTCAACCTAACTTGGATCGAATCCTTTCCCGTTCCAGGCAAAGCCAACGAGTACTTTTTCTTCGTCGAGCTGGAGGGGCACGAATCGCAAGCGAAGGTTCGAGCGGCTCTGGATTCGCTTGCCAAGACAGCCTTGAGACTCGATTTCCTGGGGTCGTATCCCAAGGCAAGGAGCTGATAGGGCAAGGGGAGAAGAGCACATTGGTTTCGCTCTAAAGTTCGAGAAAGCGATTGAAGACACTCGCTCCACTCTACCACCGCAATAGAGAAGTTCCCCATGAGAGTCCAGCTCCGAATCCGCAAAGCAGGACCACATCGCCACGTTTTAAAAGTCCCTGGCGGTTGGCGTCGTCGAGAGCCATCGGAATACTTGCGGCCGAGGTGTTTCCGTACTTATCGAGGTTGACGAATACTTTTACTTTTGGAATTCCGAAGTGAGCTACCGCTGCGTCGATGATTCGAACGTTGGCTTGATGGAGGATCACGAGATCGACGTCGGCAGGTGTTAGGCCTGCTGCATCCAAGACGTCCAAAGCGCTTTCGGCCACAACTCGGACGGCCCATTTGAATACGGTTCTGCCATCCATGGCCAAAAACTGGCGTCCCCGTTCGAGTGACTCGGCAGTTGTCGGTTCTCTTGATCCGCCCGATGGTACGCACAAAGCTTGCGTATCACCTTCGGAGCCCAACGTGAATCGGATAAGTCCGTTTGGCTTGTTTGGGCTTGGGCTGCAGGGCTGCAACAAAGCTGCGCCGGCTCCATCGCCAAAGAGCGGGTAACTCTTTATGTCGCTGGTGTCTACGGTTCGGCTCATGACTTCGCAACCTACGATCAGCGCATTGCAGGCCGAACCACTTCGCACAAACTGAGCACCAGTTACTAACGCATACATGAATCCAGAGCAAGCGGCACTTACGTCAAAGGCGGGTGCGATGCAGCCCAGTCTTCTTTGCAGCAAACAAGCGGTGGATGGAGTCACATGGTCTGGAGTCATCGTAGCGCAAATTACGAGATCCACTTCGGACGGGCTGACGCCTGCACTTTCAAGGCATCGAATTGCGGCTTCGTAGGCCAAGTCGCTGGAAGCCTGGTCATCAGCCGCTTTTCGTCGCTGGAGAATGCCTGTTCGCCGAAGGATCCAATCGCTATCGCAGCCGAGAGCCGAAAGATCTTCGTTGGTGACAATTTGATCGGGAACGTAGGAGCCAGTTGCAACGATTGCGAAATCTGGGCAGGTACCTATGCGGCTACGCCCGCTGTTGCTAAGGGAGTTTTCTGGAGAAATAGTTGAGTCAATCGTCGCCAAGATTTAAAGAAGTCAGAGGTAGGAGGAAAAAAGGCAACCCAGGGGCAAGATCGTCCCGTAAACTGCGGGTCCGAAAAAGTAGCCGATCGCGTGAATACCAACGTTTTGTTTAGTGCACGAGTATAACAACATTGCCAAATGGCGAAGTGTTTGGCTAGGCTGCAATCCGCTCCAAACCCAGTTAATCTTTCCGGGCTAGGCAAAACAGAGAGGGAAGGCCAATTCGCGGCAATTAGTGTCCCTAATTTTATTGACAAGTATTCAACAATTTCGGCCCGGACATCCTTTTGGGGGGTGACTAGTGGCATAGTGGCACGTTAAATTGAGTTAACTTGCGAGCCGCAGGATTGCACTTTGTATGTGCGATTTTTTGCCTTTAAGCACGGCTCGATTCGTAAACTCCAACCATAGAAAGTGCTGATGTTGCGATGTGCTTACTAGCCATTCAATATCGCGTGGTTTCC
>Ga0105045_10006594_pt1 | contig 10279 bp, 7 predicted proteins | sample MAT02_FD_78089 | JGI IMG/M metagenome (GOLD analysis project Ga0105045, IMG submission 78089) | Freshwater microbial communities from Lake Fryxell liftoff mats and glacier meltwater in Antarctica - MAT-02 (megahit assembly) | ecosystem: Environmental > Aquatic > Freshwater > Ice > Liftoff...
AGGGGGGCTGACTACACTGTAGGGATCAAGGGCAATCAACCGAATCTTGAAGCGGAGGTGCAAAACTTTTTTGAGCAGGCCAAAGAGGTTAATTATGAGGGAGTAGAGGGTATCTCCCTTATAGAAACTTATGATAAAGCGGAAGTGTACAGAATTTTGTGTAAATCAATTTTGGAGGACAGAATTAGACTGGCTTCCTCAAAGAGATACATGGCATTTACAATCCCTTATAGAAGTTCGTTCAGAGCGAATAACAGGAGACAAGGTCGAGACAGCAATACGGTATTATGGATCAAGCAGAAAGGCAGAAGCAAAGATGTTCGTAATTTGGATCCGTGGCCATTGGGCTATTGAAAACTCCCTTCATTATGTAATGGATGTTGTATTTAGAGAAGATGCTTCCCTAAGTGATGTTGGATATAGTGCAGAGAATATGGCTCTAATTAGACGCCTGGCTACGAATATCATAAGGACATTTGACCCAAAAAGAGGGATTGCAGATGCTAGACGAAATGCAACTTATGAACCTAAATACTTGAGAGGATTATTGAACAAGGTATTTGTCAAATAATTTTCATCAGAATGCCCTGTGTTATTGGTAAGAAGATTATAGCTTTTTTTAATAAAAGCGTAGCCTATGTGAGTTTGTTAATTTGTAACCTATGTGAGTTTCTGTTGGAGATTTGAGAGTTTAGAAAAAAACACCCGTCGGTTTACTTTAAACGTTGTTAGTAATTAAAACTATGGAAGGAAAACGGCAAATAATTGCCGCAATCCAAAGACTTCGTCCGGTCTGTTAGAGATTTGAGAGTTTAGAAAAAAACACCCGTCGATTGATTTTAAACGTTGTTAGTAATTAAAACTGTGGGCGGAAAGCGGCAAATAATTGCCGCACTCCAAAGACTTCGTCCGGCCCGTTAGTTACTCGTCGATTAGCTTTAAACGTTGTTAATTAGCCCCCAATATCGCCGATAAGATCGTCACGGAAAACCACTCGACAAGCACTTCTAGCAGCGGAGTCACTTTTACCCACCATTTCATTACCCACGCTTCCGCCTATCCCACTACCCGTCACAGAGAGCATTGCCGACACCAAATTCACACATCCCGCATAATCCCCATTCTTTTCTTTCTTATAAGTCTTTGCTAACTCTCTCGCAGCATCGTTAATGCGTTGCTCCCGCTCAACAAAATCCATCGCATTTAACACATCATTTCCATACGAATTCAATAAATTTAACGCAGGGGGTTTGGAAATATCGAATCCAGGCATATCAGGTGTCCATTTCATAATTGATTCTCCTTTTAGAACGATTATCCCCACCATAAACAAGACAAATAATTTTTTCAAACAGTTTACTCAGTTAAATCTTTTCGCGTAGTAAAAAATTTCTCTTTCCCTTTAAATAAAAACACTATAGGTTCAGGAAAGGAAATTTCACCATAATTACCAAGGAGGACAAAATGGCAATGTCAACCACAACAATTACGGGAATCGGTTGTCAACCGCCCCTGAATTCGCAACGTTTTCCTTCGAGGGCGTCTGAATCGCCTTGTTTCTGGCGCTACCTATCTTCTTCTGTGGTCTCCGCCCCAACAAAAGTCTGGATGACTTTCCAAGATTACTGGCGAGACAAAAAAAATGAAATAACGGAAATCATCCAAGGTATTACCACTAGTTGTGGTGTTGCAAAACAGCAACTATTTGCGGATGCTTTCTTTAAAAAAGAATACGATGCTTTACGACCTGAACTGAAAGCAGTCTTTAAAAGGTTAACGCCTAAAGACCAAGAGGTTTTTTTAAAGGCTGTCGTTGCTAAAGGCATTGAAGAAAACAATTCTAAAGTTGTTAATCGAGCCCTGCATTTTCTATCAAACGAGGAGCTGAAAGAGTTACTGCAAAATATTTATACTCAAACTCTAGATATATCCGATATAGCAGAAAAAATTTGCGATCGATTTGATAGCCTTTACAAGCATCGCAGATCAACAACAAATGCATTTATTCATAATGAGTTTGTAAAAGGCAAATCACTAGCCAAAAGATTCATTTTTAATTGCATTAATACCTTATTGGCCGCGACCCATTTATTCGATCTTGATTACGAACCCGAAGGTTCATGGGAAACCACTCATCAACTGACGATATATGCCCAAGTTTTAGCGCTACCTGTCGCCGTTTTTTGGGGTATTCATCGGCTCGTTCCGAGCTGGTTAAAAGCCGGAACGATCTTTGCTTTGACAATGTTCTCCTTGGCAAGCGCCTTATATGCTTACATCAAATGGATTCAGCCCCCCCCTTCCAAACTTCCTTATGGAGCCACTAATCTAACATTACAAGCTGAATGTGAAGTTTTTGGCGCTGTGATTGGCCGTGACCGGGAAATAGATGCTCTAATCAGTCAACTAGTGCTGAGTGCTCAACAGCCGAGACAACACCCCCTTCTCGTTGGAGCTACCGGAGTGGGCAAAGATGTGATTTTAAGAGGATTAGCCTATAGAGTTTCTGTGGGTGATGTTCCTGACGTGCTTAAAGGCGCTCAAGTGTTTCTCATTAACATGGCTAATTTGTCTGCTAATCAAGGAATTGTCGCTCACGGAAATATCACAACATTAAATCATTTGAGCGGAAAAATAGGCCACCACAAAAACAAAACTGTGGTATTTCTCAATGAAATTCATTCTGCATCTGCCAATGAAAATCTTACAACTCTAACAGGGCTATTATCCTTGCTGGACGACTCGGCTGAAAGCTTACCTCTTTGCGGGGCGGTAACATCTTTAGATAAATTTGACCTTATTAAAGATCAGATGGCCCTGATGAGTCGTTTTGCGGGCAAATATCAGACGATTAATACGATGGATGAGGGTCAAACTCTGGAGACTATGCAGGCAACAATGGAAAGGAATTATCCAGAAATTGGTATAACAGAAACGGTTCTTCGCTCAATTTTCAGGGCTTCTCAAGGGGTAAATAATGAATCCGAGATTGTCTTGCAGCCAACGCGGGCAAATTCGTTGTTAATAAAGATTTGCAGTGAAGTCCACAAAAAAACGGATGGGAGTACTATTACACCACAAATCACGGCACTTGAAGAAAAACTTGGTGCGTTAAAACGTGATTTAAATAATGCAACTCATTTAGAACAAGTTGTTATCGACACTAAAGTCAAAGGAATACAAGACGGGATCAAAGCGACAGCCAAATCTATAAAAGAGAAAAAACTCGAGCTTGAGGAATTTAAGATTAAGGTCGAAAAACATCGCCAAATAAAAGCGCGTCGCATGGAAGCAAGAAAGACACTATATAAGATTGCCACATCGCTTAAAGCTAAACCCAAAGTCCTCCAGAAAGAACTTGAGCTTTTATTCCATGAATTTATTCTAGCTTCGTCCATTACAGAAGCCGCAAACAACTTTGCAAAGGAGCACGGCCTGGAAACGAAAGTGACTGAAGAAGATGTTCAGCGTGCTGTCGCACAATATGCAAAAAGCGCAAGCGAGCCAGTGCCTGCGGCACCTTTGCTAATGAACGGAGAGATCTGACGAAGATCGCGGCAATTTTTTTTGCCGCTTTCCGCCCACAGTTTTGATTGCTAACAGCGTTTACGCAAATTATCTAGACGGACTAATCCCATAAGATTTAACGAAGTTCTGTAAACAAAAAACTTTGGGCGAAAAGCGCCAAAAAAAATTGCCGCAATCCAAAGATCTTCGATCAGGTCGGTTCAATAATTAGTGCTGTTTTATAGGCTTTTATGCTATATCTTCCCCCTAAATGAACGGGATTTATTATGACTCATCACGATTATGAAGCTCTTTGCCAAGAAATTTGGCACCATGACAAACTCTACTACTCTGACAACTCCCCCATCATCACCGACCAAGAGTATGATCTCCTCTACAAGAAACTGGAAGCCGTCGAAAGCAAACACCCAGAATGGATCAAGCCATCATCCCCCACACAACGTGTCGGAGAAGTTCTCACAACAGGCTTCCTCTCTGTTCTCCACAAAACGCCCATGCTTTCACTTGCTAACACCTATAGCAAAGAGGAAATCGAAGATTTTATCAAACGCATCCAAAAACTCACAGGAAAATCTGATTGTTCCTTCTCGTGCGAGCTAAAAATGGATGGCATCGCCGTCTCCGTTCTCTACGAAAAAGGCGTATTCATCCGCGCAGTCACCCGCGGTAATGGCAAAAAGGGCGATGATATTACCGCCAATATCAAAACCATTGCATCCCTCCCCTTGCGCTTATACGGGAATTCCATTCCCAATACCCTGGAAATACGGGGTGAGGTTTTTATGCCCCACAAAGCCTTTGAGAAGCTTAATAAAGAACGCAAAAGTGCAGGTGATGACCTGTGGGCAAATCCACGGAATGCCGCTGCGGGGTCTTTAAAACTATTAGATCCTCAAGAAGCTTTTAAAAGACAACTCGAGGTCGTTTTCTATGGAATCGCCGCAGAATCCACTTTAGACATCGCAAAACAACACGAACTACACGATCGCCTCCGCAGCTTAGGCTTGCCGACACTCCAACACAAAACGCAATGCCGCAATCTTGATGAAATTTTGGGTTTTACAGAAGAAGTCAGGGAATTACGCATTAAACTTCCTTTCGACATCGACGGGGTTGTGATTAAACTCGATGACCTCCAGCTCCAAAAAAAACTGGGAACGACCGATAAAAATCCGCGCTGGGCGGTGGCTTACAAGTTTGCCGCAGAACAAGCGATGACACGAATTACAGCGATTCTTGTGAATGTGGGACGCACAGGCGCGCTCACACCTGTAGCAGAGATGGAACCAGTTTTCGTTTCAGGAAGCACCATCGCAAGGGCAACGCTACATAACGAAGATGAGATCGAGCGCAAAGACATTCGTGTCGGCGATACCGTGTGGATAGAAAAAGGCGGAGATGTCATCCCAAAAGTTGTTTGTGTCGATCTGAATAAACGGCCACCGGGAAGCCAAAAATGGGTGAGGCCCACGCATTGCCCAAGCTGCGGCAGTAAGGCCGTCAGGATGCCTGATGAGGTAGCATTACGTTGCTTAAACAGCAAAAATTGCCCAGAACAAAGACTCAGATACATAACCTATTTTGCTGGGAAAGATGCCTTTGATATCGAGAACATGGGCGAAAAAGTAGTCGAACAACTCTTTCAAAAGGGATTTATTCGTTCCCCGTCCGACATTTTCATCCTCACCGAAAATCAACTTTTTCAATTAGACAATTTCAAAGAAAAATCCGTTCACAATCTCATGACAAGTATTGATAAGGCGCGCCACATTGATTTAACACATTTCATCATGGGCCTCAGCATTAAACATATTGGAACCGGAACGGCCGAATTTTTGGCAGAAAAATCAGGGGATATTTCCGCTCTTATCGCCATGAGTAAAGAGCAGCTTCTGGAAATTAATGGGATTGGTGAAATCGTTGCTTCATCAGTCGTTGCTCATTTCGCCGATCCTGACAATCTAAGCGAGCTCAATCGCTTACTTGAAAACGGAGTTCGCCCGCAGCAGGTGCAAGTTGTCAGTTTCGAAGGACATGCTTTTAAGGGGAAAACGTTTGTATTAACAGGAACCCTTCCTACATATACTCGGGACACTGCTGCAGCCTTGATTAAAGCGCGCGGAGGAAAAATCGCGGGGTCGGTCAGCAAAAACACCAATTATCTTTTGGCCGGAGAATCGGCAGGGTCAAAGCTCGACAAGGCTCAAGCTTTAGGCATAAAAATTCTCAGCGAAGAAGAATTTAAAAATTTGATTTGATTTATGAAATGTAGGTGTGTATGGTCATGCTTTACCGCGCACGGGTATTTGGTAAACTTTTGACTTATTTGGCAGTCGCAGCAAGTCAAAAATTCACCAACCTGCCCGTGCGCGGCATAAAGTAAACCATTAACCGGAGTATTCTTATGAGGCTTATTAAAAGTCTAATTGTGATCAGCTGCGTTGGTGTCCTTTTCGTGGGATGCGAAAACAACGAATATAAAGAAAAGAAAGAAGTCAAAACAGTAGAAACACAAACAACAGAAATAAAAAGCACTCCTTCGCAAAACGCACACACCGGCGCTACAACGGTTGAAACAGCGTTGAAGGCTCATTCGATTGTTCATCCGACCGAAGGCAATACAATGTCAGGTAAAGTTACATTCACTGAAACCGGTGATCTTGTATTGATCGACGCAGATTTTGAGGGGTTGAAGCCCGGCTTACATGGATTCCATGTGCATGAAAAAGGCGATTGCAGTGCTCATGATGGCTCTTCAGCCGGCGGACACTTCAATCCGACGCACAAAAAACACGGGGGACCTGATAGTGCAGAACGTCACGTTGGCGATTTTGGTAATCTTGTTGCTGATCAAGATGGAAAAGCGCATTACCAACGGATGGATAGCTTAATTAAATTAACAGGTCAAGATAGCATTGTCGGCAAATCCATTGTTGTGCATGCGGATCCTGATGATTTAGAGTCACAGCCTGCAGGTAATTCCGGTGCTCGTATTGGCTGTGGTCTGATCGAAAAAATGAACTAGCAAGAACTGAATAAAAACACAGCGCAAAAAAAAAGCAGGACATGAGTGACCGGGGCAGGATACGAAGAATAAGTGTACCCGCTTATCCTTCGTATCCTGCCCCGGTCACTCATGTCCTGCTTTTTTTTGCGCTGTGTTATTTTTATTGCTATTTAAACTAAATTGTTGTAGTATTGACCCTTAATATCAATCAAATTTTAATAAAGTTTTTGTAAATTGAAGGATTAATCATGGGTTTGCCAGGGCTTGGACGCAATATAAGTGCTAGAGACAGCGCACGCCCCTGTGAACCACATGCCATGCATGGGATCGTCAAAAACCCTCATGCAAAAGCCCCAAAACTCCCATTAGACAGCATCACAAAAACAGAAGACGCTGACGAAGCGATGCTAAAAAAATACCTCGATGAACAAAAAAATCCTATCTTGCTCACGCTTCGCCTCGGAAAATTTGTCTTATTGGGCCTTTTTTTACCTTTTCACTTCACCTTCTTCAAGATCCCCAAACTCCTCAAGAAGCACATTATCCCGTATGCTGCCCGAGCAATTAATCAAATAGGCTCAACTCTTCAGCAGGCTCTAAACCGATTAACCAAGCAGATGATAGAAAAACTATCCTTTCTTAAAATCGTTAAAACCTACTCCCAAAAAATCAACGAAACCACCGCTGCACTTTTTCGAAAAACATTAGAACCCGCAAAAGCTGCAATGGAAAAAGTTTTAACTCCTCCTCTAAATATTCTGAAGAAAACCCTCGAAATTGCTAAAGCCAGGTTCAATCAAACAACCGTCTCTCTGGCGCTACTTTTTAGCAAAGCCAAAGCTGCGGTTAAGCCAAAAAAAAGCTCCCGTCTCAACCTGAATAAGCCCCTAGAAAATCTACAGACTCCAAAACCTTCTAAAGCCGAACAGTTTTTAAACAAATTAAAAACTGCTCAGAACCACCTTTTAGCTGGTTTAAAAAAGATGCCACCTACCTCTCTCGCCTCAAAAATCGCGAAAAAGATAAGTGCTGTTCAAAATATGGCAGCGGATGCTCTCAAAAAACTCACAACTAAAATGAAGGCAGGTACTCTTTCCTTGGTGAAACCCGTCGCAGCCTTCTTTTCCACGCAGTTTACACGTGTTTCAGAACATGTGAAGCACTACGCGGCAATTATTCAACAAGCTATTGTGCCGCCACTTGTGATGGTTAAAAACACGATCGCTAATTTCTCCAAACAAGTTGTTTCTGCCGTTAATTATCCATTTGTCGTGATCAAAAGTGCTTTAAATCAAGCGCAACAATTTGCCAAGTCATTCTATAATGCCTCAATTCAAATGCTAAAAGTACATGTGTTAGAAACCGCTATAAAACCGCTTATGAACCTTCTAAAACGCCTACCTAATAATTTACTAGCCCTGTCTTCGCAAATACTAAAGAAAATTTTTTCCACTGTTAGTAATTATCAAAAACAGGCTAAAAAGCATTTCTCAAAAGCGTTGCAAATAACAAAAGAAGCGGCAGTAAAATGTGCGAGAAGTGTACTCACGTTACCTCTAAAAGCATTTAATCTGGGAAAAACATTCTTGCAATATCTCGCGCTATTAATGCGCATCCTATGGGCTTTATGCCGCTACATGGGGAGAGAACTCCTCACGGAATTGCGCACCTGGAACTAAAATGCACATTATCTTAAAAACGGCAATTCAAGGCGATAAAGCAAAGCAAGATCTGCATTACTTTACCACCTTGAATTGCCGTTTTTAGGATAATAAAATCATTCTTTTCTCTTTTATATCGAAAAATTTTAAAGCATTACTTCTTCATGTTTTGCAAGTCTATTATAATCAACAACAAACAAATAAATATAAAAAAAGAGTTGTCAAATTTACAAAAATGATTATCTTTAGGTTTAGTGAGTTTTGTTAATCAAGTAGTGCTTCTACAGAGTACTAAAGTAAACAAATATCTCACGTAAGTATTACTTAGTCACGTGACAAGTATAATACTTACGCTTTAATCAAACGTTTGCAAAGAGTAAACGTAAACAAATCTAAACCGAATTGGTTAGGAGAGTGCTATGAAAAAATTTTTTCAACTAGGTGCAATTTTTGCAGGCCTCCTTATGACACAATATGGATATACACAAAACTCAGTCTGCTGCGACCCACAACCAACACAATGCGTCCCACAGCCAGATACAGAATGTGACGAGCAATACAAACTGTTCTGTCACCAAGAACCACGTTATTATAACGATTGGAAATGCGTAGAAGAGCAAGTTTCTTGTACAAAGAAATGCTGCCGACAAGTTCCACAATACTACCAAGTAGCAAAATGCAGACAAGTTCCTCAGTATTACAATGAAACTTTATGCCGCTATGTACCAGAGTATTACGATGTTCCAGAAACAAAATGCGTAAAAAAATGGGTTTGTGAGAAAAAATGCGTGATGTGTCCAAAATACTATTGGAAACATACACGCGACACTAACGCTCAATACGCAAGACCATCTTCTTCTTGTCCTGCCCCATGTGAACCATCTTGTGAAATGTCAGGTTACGGAGCTGCAAGACCAAGCACAAACTGGTCACATAGCGAAAAAACTCGTGATGGTGATCGTGGAATGGATTCATCGACACAAGGTAACTATAACTATGCAAGACCAAGCACAAACTGGTCACATAGCGAAAAAACTCGTGGTGGTGATCGTGGAATGGATTCATCGACACAAGGTAACTATAACTATGCAAGACCAGGCTACAATGCTGGTGGAATGGATTCATCTACACAAGGTAGTTCTAGCTACGCAAAACCAGGCTACAACGCTGGTGGAATGGATTCATCTACACAAGGTAGTTCTAGCTACGCAAAACCAGGCTACAACGCTGGTGGAATGGATTCATCTACACAAGGTGGTTCTAGCTACGCAAAACCAGGCTACAATGCTGGTGGCGTAAATTCAAATATGAACCAAACAACTAACCCTGCTATCCAAGCACGTTAATCGTTAGGTAAGTGTCTGTGCAAAGGGTAAGTAGTTCGCTATTTACCCTTTTTGCTTTTAAGGGGCTCGAAAAGAAAAGAGAGAGCACAATTAGGTCTGTAAGAGTTAACAATTGAGCTAAAAGACGCAAAGAGGCAAAGAAGAAAAAAGCAAGCTGTAGTGGACCTATAGTGGACCCCAAAAACTGGACACGATTTGAGTAAGCATTTTGCGCGTTTTTAACCCACAATTACTTTAATTGAAGGTTTTTATGGAAAAAAATTAAAACGCCGCGATGCAGAGCTCAAATTAAAAGTAGCTTTGGAGTCAATAAAAGCAGAATTATCGATTAGTCAAATTGCGTCAAAATATGATATTCATCCCAAGCAAGTAACAGATTGGAGAGATCAACTTCTTCATGAAGGAGAATTGATTTTCAAACCTAAAACTTCCTTAAGAAGAACAAAAACGGATCTTGAAAAAGAGGACCTCATTCAAAAAATAGGCCAATTGGCAGTTGAAATTGATTACCTAAAAAAAAGCTGACTCGTTGAGTCTAGCTGATAAAAGAAGTTCCGTATGTAAAGAAAAACTTCTTTCAATAGAGACTCATTGTAGCTCGCTTAGCTTATCTCGTTCGAGCTACTATTATGAGCCTGTAGCTGATTCAGAGCTTAATTTAGAGCTTATGCAGCCATTCCCAGCGGGAATGGCTGCATAAATTTTTAGCCAATAATAAAATCGATCAAAAATATGGA
>Ga0105045_10006595_pt1 | contig 10278 bp, 10 predicted proteins | sample MAT02_FD_78089 | JGI IMG/M metagenome (GOLD analysis project Ga0105045, IMG submission 78089) | Freshwater microbial communities from Lake Fryxell liftoff mats and glacier meltwater in Antarctica - MAT-02 (megahit assembly) | ecosystem: Environmental > Aquatic > Freshwater > Ice > Liftoff...
CCGGCCCCGGTGGTTAAGGGGCAGGAACTGGGCCGGCTTGAGGTCTCCGGCCGGGGCGTGCCGCCGATGACCCTCCCGCTTTACGCTGGCGCAGATGTAGAGCGCCTGGGCATGCTTTCCAGGATTCCAGCCGTGGTAGGGCGGCTTCTTGGGGGTGGGACTTGATTCCTCGGTTCATCACACTGGAAGGTGGAGAGGGCGCAGGAAAATCCACCCAGGCAAAAATTCTTAGCGGCTTTCTTGTGGAGGTAGGGATTTCGGTCCTAAGAACACGGGAGCCTGGTGGCGCCGCCGGAGCAGAAGCAATTCGCGACCTTCTGCTCGCCCGCTCAGGCTGGGACCCCGTGGCCGAAATGACTCTGCATTTCGCAGCAAGGCGCGAGCACTGGGCGCGCAGCATCCAGCCCAGCCTGGCAGCAGGCAGTTGGGTGGTTTGCGATCGGTTCTATGACAGCACACTCGCCTATCAGGTGGCCGGGCAGGGCGCTCCAAGGGCATGTTGGGAGGCCTTACGTGAGGCGACGCTGACTGGTATCACGCCGGACTTGACCTTGTTGCTGGACTTGCCAGTGGCTACCGGCCTCGCCAGGGCCGGTCATCGAGGTGACACAAATCGGTACGAATTGCTGGGCAATGCTTTCCACCAGCGCATCAGGGATTCGTTCCTGGCCCAGGCCGCGGCCGAGCCGGCCCGCTTTGCCGTCATTGACGCAGCCGCGCCGGTGCAAACCGTCAGCGCCGCCATCCTGACCGCCTGCCAAAAGCGCTTGGGTTTGCTGTGATCCCGCCCGTCCCCCGCGCCAATCCCAGCCTCCTCGGCCATGATGAAGCTTGCGTCGGGCTGGCTTCAGCAGCGCGTAGCGGAAGGCTGCACCACGCCTGGCTTTTCTGTGGACCGCCTGGCATCGGCAAAGCCACGCTCGCCTATCGCTTCGCGCGCTGGCTTTTGGCCGGGCAACCCCCTGGCGCCGCACCGCTGCATGTGCCGGAAAATGATCCTGCCTTTCGCCGCGTCGCGGCTGGCAGTCACCCGGATTTGATGGTGCTTGAGCCTCAGTCCGAGCCCGGCAAACGGCGCATCATCAAGGTGGACGAAGCGCGCGCTGCACGGGGGTTCCTGAATTTCACGGCAGCAGAGGGCGGCTGGCGCGTTGTCGTCATGGATGAGGTGGAGGCGATGGAGGCTGCCTCGGCCAACACGATCCTGAAAACCCTGGAAGAACCACCCCCCCGGACCGTCCTGTTGCTCGTGACCGCATCACCCGGCCGGCTGCTGCCCACAATCCGCAGTCGATGCAGGCGCCTGGACCTATTCGCCCTGGACGAGCCGCTGATGGACACCTTGTTGACCGATTGGCTGCCGGATCTGCCGCGCATCGACCGCCAGATCCTGATTCGTCTCGCTGAAGGATCTCCAGGTCGCGCGCTGCAACTTGCCGAGGGGGAGGGGGTGGAATTGGCCCGCCTGGCTGAGGCAGTGCTGGAGAACTTACCTGCAGGAGCTGGCGCCCATGCGCTTGCAGACCGAATCGCCGGGCGGGATGCAGCGCTGGCCTTTCCCGCTTTCTTCACCTTGTTGCTGAGGCAACTCTCCCACGCCGTGCGCGAGGCGGCGCGTGGTGGTCCCATGGCAAGCTGGTTGGCTGTCCGTCCTTTGTCTGCCTGGGTCGAGGCCGCAGGCGCAGTCGCTTCCCTGGTCCAGGAGGCTGAGCGCCTCTCACTGGACCGACGCCAGGCTGTCCTGGTGGCCATGGACACCTTGCGGGGGCGCTAGAGGCGCTTCATAGGTCGCGTATGAGCCCGATCTATTTAACCACCCCCATCTATTATGTGAACGACAAGCCGCATATTGGCCACGCCTATACGAGCTTGGCGACCGATGTTCTGGCCCGCTGGCATCGGCTGTCTGGACGGGAAGTCTATTTCCTTACCGGTACGGATGAACACGGGCAGAAGGTGGAAAAGGCGGCCCAGGATGCCGGCGAGGAGCCTCAGGCCTTCACCGACCGAGTGAGCCAAGCCTTCCGTGATCTCACGGTCACCATGGGCTTTTCCAATGACAGTTTCATCCGCACCACTGAGAAGCGGCACCACGAGGCCTGCCAGGCGCTCTGGAACCGGCTGGAGGAGCGCGGGCAGATCTACCTTGGTGCCTATGAAGGCTGGTACGCCGTCCGCGACGAAGCATTTTACGGCCCCGATGAGCTGATTGAGCGGGAAGGGGTCAAATACGCGCCCTCGGGCGCGCCGGTGGAATGGGTGACGGAGCCATCATACTTCTTCAGGCTCTCAGATTGGTCCGGCAAGTTATTGGAATTTTACGAAACTCAACCGGACTTTATCGCCCCCGTAAGCCGCCGGAATGAGGTGGTCAGCTTCGTGAAGTCGGGGCTCTCGGACCTTTCCATTTCGCGCACATCTTTCCGCTGGGGTGTTCCGGTCCCGGGGGATGACGCGCATGTCATGTATGTCTGGCTCGACGCGCTCACAAACTACATTACGGCGTTGGGTTATCCCGATGAGAAGGCAAAGCTCTGGCGCTTTTGGCCAGCGGATGTTCATTTCGTTGGCAAGGATATCCTGCGCTTCCATGCCATCTATTGGCCGGCATTACTCATGGCAGCCGACCTGCCGCCGCCTCGCCGCGTCTTCGCACATGGCTGGTGGACGAATGAGGGCCAGAAGATCAGCAAATCCCTGGGGAATGTGATTGACCCCGTGGCCCTGGTAGAGGAATTCGGCATTGACCCAGTGCGCTACTACCTACTGCGCGAAGTCCCCTTCGGCCAGGATGGCGATTTCGCCCGTTCGGCGTTGGTAAACCGATTGAATGGCGAACTGGCCGATGTGCTGGGGAACTTGGCCAATCGAACACTTTCACTGATCCAGCGGAATTGCCAAGGGCGGTTGCCCGCGGCCGCAGAACCATCCGGCGCGGATGTGACGCTGCTCACGCCACTCGACGGTTTGGTCGAAACTGTCGGCAAGCTGCTCGAAAGCCAGCAGTATCATCTGGCTCTGGAGGAAGTTTTTGCGCAGGTGAGGGGGGCCAACGGCTACATCACCATTCAGGCGCCCTGGGCTCTGAAGAAGACGGATCCGGTGCGAATGACCGAGGTGCTACGCCATCTGCACACTGCCTTGCGCGCTTATGCCACGGTGCTGCAACCCTTCATGCCGGGCAGCATGGGCGCGCTGCTGGACCAATTGGGCGTGCCCACCGACGCGCGCGATCTGTCGGCGCTGAACGCAGCTTTGGCCGAAGGGACAATGCTTCCTACCCCATCGCCCTTGTTTCGCAAGGTCGAGAGCGCCGGATAACCATTTGATGATCATAGATAGCCACTGCCATCTGGACTATTTCTCCGAGGCCGAGATGGACGAAGTTCTGGCCCGTGCTGCCTCTGCCGGAGTGGAGCGGATGGTGACGATCGGGACCTCGGTTGCACAAGCTACGGCTGTGAAAGCGCTTGTCGAGAAATACCCGCAGGTCTGGGGCACGGTTGGCGTTCATCCGCATCGCGCGGCCGAGGGCCCCATGCCCAGCGTTGCCGATCTGGTCGCGTTGGCTGACCATCCGCGCATCATCGGGATTGGCGAAAGCGGCCTTGACTACTTCTACGACAAGGCGCCGCGTGACGTTCAGCAAGAAGGCTTTCGCCGCCATTGCCGTGCCGCACGTGAAACCGGACTGCCATTGGCAATCCACGCACGGGACGCCGACGAGGATATCGCACGAATCTTGGCTGAGGAACGGGAAGGGGGCGACTTTGCGTTCCTGCTGCATTGCTTTAGCTCCACCCCGCAACTTGCTGATAAGGCTGTTAAGATGGGGGGTTATATCTCCTTCTCGGGCATCCTGACCTTTCCCAAATCTGTTGAATTGCGTGAAGTTGCTGCCAGGCTTCCGCTGGACCGTCTATTGCTGGAGACAGACTCGCCATATCTGGCGCCAGTGCCATTCCGCGGCAAACGATGCGAGCCTGGCTATACTGCACATACGGCCAGGGTTCTCGCCGAGTGCCGGGGCGTAAGCCTTGAGGAAATAAGCCTGGCCACGACGAACAACTTCCATCGCCTCTTCACCAAGGCCGCATGAGGCCAGCCCTTCGCGTCACGCTTTTGGGGACTGGGCCATCCCAGGGCGTGCCCGCAGTTGGTGGGGCGGATGGGCGCGGAAACTGGGGTGAGTGCGACCCGAATGAGCCACGCAATCGCCGTGGCAGGACCTCGGCGCTGATCGAAGGCGCCGATGGCAAGCGGCTGTTGGTGGATTGCGGGCCGGATTGCCGGGCTCAGCTTCTTGCGGCCGAAACTGCCCATCTCGATGCGGTGATGGTCACCCACGCCCATGCAGATCATCTGGCCGGCATTGATGAATTGAGGGCCGTAAATCGCGCCACACAGCGGCCACTGCCAGTTTGGGCCTCGGCCGAGACCCTGGGTGAGCTTCAGTCCCGCTTCGGATACGCCTTTGGGCCAGCAACGAAAGGCTTCTACCGTCCTGCGTTGGAGCCAAAAATCGTGGCGGCAGGGGACCACCTGACTTTGGGCACAACAGCGATCGAACTGCTGGAGCTGGACCACTTGGTCATGCGTCCGCTTGGCCTGCGGATTGGGAGATTTGCCTATACCACGGACGTGATTCGCTTCCCGGAAAAGAGCTTCGCACGATTGCAGGGCCTCGACACTTGGGTCGTCAGTTGCATGACGCCTGGTCTCAATCCGGCGCATGCGGGCCTTGATCAGGTTCTGGCCTGGTGCCGCGAGTTGCGGCCGCGTCGCACAGTACTGACCCATCTTGGCGACCGAATGGACTACGCCAAAATCTCCGCGCACCTGCCAGAAGGCGTGGAACTCGGCTTCGATGGCCAGCGACTGGAGATCGAGCCATGAGCAATCCACAGGCTTTTCCACAGCGCTGTATTTTCCATAATAATCATTATGCGATAATTTCACCTGTGCACAACCGGAGACAGCCATGACCAGCCCCGCCCCCTCAATGGCCGCCCTCCTCGATGTGATGGCCCGCCTTCGTGATCCCGACAGCGGCTGCCCCTGGGATACCGGCCAGGATTTTGCTTCCATCGCGCCCTACACGGTCGAGGAAGCGCATGAGGTGGCGGATGTAATCGCGCGTGGTCCCGAACCGGCACCATTGCTGGACGAACTCGGCGATTTACTGCTGCAGGTCGTCTATCATGCGCGGATGGCTGAGGAGCGCGGCTGGTTCAGCTTCGACGATGTGGCCGCCGCCATCACGGCCAAGATGGTCCGGCGCCATCCGCATGTCTTTGGCACCGGTGAGATCGAAAACGCTGATGCCCAAACCGAAGCCTGGGAATCTCAAAAAGCCACCGAGCGCGCGGCGAGGGCCGAGACAGGCGTATTGGCCGGGGTGGCCCAGGCGCTACCTGGCTTGACCCGGGCGGCCAAACTCACGCGCCGGGCTGCGCGTGTGGGTTTTGACTGGCCAGACGCGGCGTCTGTCCTGGCTAAGCTGGATGAAGAGGTCGCGGAATTGCGGGCTGAGTTACCGGCGGCCGACCCGGTTCGCCTGACGGATGAGTTGGGAGACCTGCTCTTTGTGATGGCGAACCTGGCCCGCAAGCTGGATCTGGACCCTGAGGCCTGCATCACGCAGGCCAATGCCAAGTTTGAGCGACGCTTCGCGGCCATTGAGGTTGCGCTGGCCAAGTCTGGCCGGAGCCCAGCAGATGCGACCTTGGAGGAGATGGAACAGGAATGGAATCAGGCAAAGCAACGAGGTATTTAGTCCCTTCAGGAAAAATTCCTAGTGCCGTACATAAAGAATAAAAGCCTCATCCCAAACACGAAGTGGGTACTTCCCCTTCGGCCCCTACGCGTTCGTCTGCCCGGGCCAAAGCCCGCCGGAAGCGGGGCCGCCCAAAGCCGGAAACAGATCACCACCGTACCCGGCCGCCTGAGGGATGCGCAGCAAGGTGCCCCCTGCCCCATCCGAAATCGGCTCGGGCATCACAGTGATGATGGTGGACGCGGCAGCCGCCAGCATTGCTTCCTCGGCTGAGGCGTGGCGCGCCAGGCGCAGCAGGTTCAACCGCGTGGGGAAAACCAGGGTTCGCCGCTTGGCCTGCGCCTCGAATATCGCCACCTCTGGCCGGATCCACAGGGCTTCAACCGCCTCGCGGCCATCATGAAGTGCTTCCTGCCCTTCAGGGGCGTGCGCCAGGAAAAAGTGTGTATCAAAGCGCTTTGGACTGTGTGGCGGCGTGATCCAGTGCGCAAAGGGCGTCAGCGCCGCATGACTGGGGCGGAGGCCTCGTTCGTGCAGATGCGTCAGGAATTCGTTCTCGGCCGGGATTTCGGGGCCGGGCGGATGCGCCATGAGGATGCCGGATTCTTCCCACGCCTCGCGGATCGCGGCGATTCGAAAGGCGCCCAAAGGGTCCTCGGGTGGTGCCAGGGCGGAGTCGGTGCTCTCCACACGGCCTCCGGGAAAGACCAGCGCGCCGGCGGCGAAATCAACCTCTCGCGCCCGGGCCACCATCAGCACCTCCAGCCCTTCCCTCCCGTCTCGCAGCAGGAGGATGGTGGCGGCGGGGCGGGGTGTGACCGGGGTGTTCATGGCGTGCAGTCAAGCCCAACCGGCGGCGCAGGGCTACTCCGCCCGGATGTTCCCATCGCGGATGATCGGCAGCCAGACCTCGTATTCGCGGCGGATGAAGGCTGCGAATTGCTCCGGCGTGCCGCCCACGATGCTGCCGGCCTGCGCACGAAACACCTGCTCGCGCACTTCATCCATGGCGATGATTTTGGCGAATACCTCGTTGATCCGCTGCACCAACCCCGTATCCATGCCCGCCGGCGCCATGATTCCGTGCCAGACGGCGGTGTTGAACCCAGGCAGCGTATCGGCGAGGGCAGGAATGCCCGGCAGTGCTGGCGTGCCCCCGGGCGCGCTGATGGCGATGGCCTTGGCGCGCCCCTCGCGGATCATGTTCAGCCCGGAGGAGACGGTGGGGAAACCAAATTGCGCATCGCCGCGGATCAGCGCCGTCACCATCTCCGCTCCGCTGCGATAGGGCACATGCACCATCTTCAGGCCGGCCCGCTTCAGAAAAAGCTCCATGAACAGGTGGCTGCCATTGCCATTCCCGGCCGAGGAGAAGGTGAACCCATCGGGTCGCGCGGTCGCGGCGGCGATGACCTCGGCGGTGGTATTGGCGGTGACGGAGGGATGCGCCATCAGCACGGCAGGCAGGTTCACCAGGTGAATGATGGGTGTGAAGGCCGTCATCGGGTCATAGGGCAGGCTGCTGTAAAGCAGCCGACCAATCGCGTTTGCGCCGATGTCGGACATCATGAGGGTCAGGCCATCCGGGCGCTGCTGGGTCACAAAGGCCCCGGCGATGGTGCCGCCCGCACCGGGGCGATTCTCAACCACCAGCGTTTGGCCATTCGCGTGCTCGCCGAAGCGGGCGGCCACGGTGCGGCTGAGCGTATCAACCGCGCCGCCCGCGCCGAAGGGCACGATCAGGCGGATCGACCGCTCAGGCCAGGGGCTTTGCGCCAGGGCAGGTGTGCAAAGCGCTGGTATGGCAATCCCGGCGGCCAGGAGGCTCCGGCGTTTGATCAGCATCATGGACGTTGTCTCCGTATCAGCCCATTGAGTTGGCAGGCCGTCTTGATCTGCGCTTTGCCCTGCCCACACTCATCATGCAAGCTTCTCTCATGCTCGAAGGATTTCACTGTGTGACCTGGTCTTTGCTGGCGCATGAACCTGAAAGCGGCAGTTTCGCGGTGGCGGTCACCACCTGCGCGCTGGCGGTTGGCGCTTCATGCCCTTTCGTGAGGACGGGCGTGGGGGCGGTCTCCACCCAATCCATCACCAACCGTTATCTGGGGCCGGCCGTGCTGGACGCCATGGCGCGCGGCCTCTCCCCGGCTGCTGCCATTGAAGGCTCGCTGGTTGGCGATGACGGAAAGCATCTGCGCCAGGTCCACGCGCTGGACCGCCATGGCCGATCCGCCGCCTGGACGGGCGAGAATTGTGTCGAATGGGCAGGCCACCGCTTTGGCACGGGATGGTCGGTGGCTGGCAACATGCTCTCAGGAGAGGCGGTGATCGCGGACACGATCGCCAGTTTCCTGGCCCGTCAGGACCTGGCCATCCCTGAGCGCATGGTCGCTGCCCTTCAGGCCGGGGAAGCGGCGGGTGGCGACAAGCGCGGCCGGCAATCCGCGGCGTTGAAACTCGTCACGACTGAGGATTTCCCCGATATCGACCTGCGCGTGGATAATCACCCCAGTCCGCTGAACGAATTGGAACGTCTGATGAAACTCTGGCGCGTCACGCGCGGCCCGGGCCTGCGCGATGCGCCAAGCCGGGCGCATCCTTCGGGCAGCGTCAGCCTGGACGCGATGGAGGCTAATTGGCGCAGGCAGGGGTTGGACCTGAAATTCCGGCGCTAGGCCGTCAGCGCCGCTTCCACCCGCAACGCCGCATCGAGCGCGGCGCGCCCCTGATCGCCGGTCGCCTCATGCGGCGCGCCGTCGAGGATGGCCGCGATGAAGGCGGATTGCTCGGCTTCCAGGCTGTCGTGGTCGGTCCAGCTACGCTGTGCCAGGCTCCAGCCGGGCATGGCATCCACGGCTGAGCCACCATCGGGGGCCAGGAAGTCCAGGCTTCGGGCCAGGAAATCGACCCGCATCTCGCCCTCGGGGCCTAGCGCGCGCAGCTTGCGCTCCAGCCCGACCGCCACGCGGCTGGCCGTGACTTGCGCTTGCGCGCCATTGGTGAAGCGAAGTTGTGCCACGGCCCAATCGGGCAGCGCCGTCATAACCGGCCCACCCACGGCCCGCACCTCGACCAAAGGTGCCGGCACGAGGGAGAGGATCAGGTCCAGGTCGTGGATCATAAGATCCAGCACAACCGAGACATCCAGGCTGCGCGGCCGGAAGGGGGCAACACGAATCGCCTCCAGCGACATCAGTCGCCGCCCGCCCAGATGTGCGCGGATCGTGCGGATGGCGGCCGAATGACGCTCGATCTGGCCGACCATGAGGACCCGTCGCTCGGCGGCAGCCAGCGAGATCAGCCCATCCGCCTCGGCCAGATTTGCCGTGATGGGCTTCTCCACAAATACATGCTTGCCCGCGCGCAACGCCATTTCAGCCAGGCGGGCATGGTGGAGCGTCGGTGTCGCAATGATTACGGCGTCGCTGGCGGCCAGCAGCGCTTCCGCTTCCAGGGCCGGGCAGCCGGCCTCCGCCGCGACCAGGGCCGCCCGTGCCGGGTCGGGGTCATGCAGCCCCGCCAGCTTCGCGCGTGCCGCGCCGCGCAGCTTGAGGGTGTGAAACCGGCCGAAATGGCCCGCGCCAAAGACGCCGATCCGAAGGGAATTCATGGCCCTGCACTATCCTTTCCCCGCAAGGCTTGCATCCCCCCCTCCCGCTCGTCATGTTCCGCCGAAATAGGAAGTCGGGACCTGCTGCCGTCATGATGTATTTCGCGCGCTGGAAAACGGCCGCCATCCTTTTCGTTTGTCTCCTGGGCACTCTGGTCACCCTGCCCAACCTGCTGCCGCGCTCGGCTTTCCCCGATTGGGCGCCGGTGCGGCAGATTGCGCTGGGCCTCGATTTGCGCGGCGGCTCCTATCTGTTGCTGGAGGTGGACACCTCCGTCCTGCTGCGTGAGCGGCTTGAGGGCCTGGTGGAAGGCACGCGCCGGGCGATGACCCAGGCCAATCCGCGCATTTCCTACACGGGGCTTTCCTCGCAGATCGAGCAGCGGCGGATGTCATTGCGCATTACCGATTTGGCGCAGCGCGAAGCAGCGCTCAGGATTGTGCGTGAATTGGGCAATGCGGTGAATGTCGGTGCTGGCACCCAGCAATCCGATATCGATGTGTCCATCACGTCCGATGGCCTGCTGACCGCGACGGTGACCGAAGCCGGCCTGCGCGCCAAGGCGACCAGCGCGGTGGAGCAATCCATCGAAATCGTCCGCCGCCGCATCGACGAGACGGGCGTGGTCGAAGCCACCATCGTCCGGCAGGGGTTGAACCGCATCCTCGTGCAACTTCCAGGTGTGGAAGACCCCGACCGGATCAAAAACCTGCTCGGCCGCACCGCGCGGATGACGTTCCATCTGCTCGATGAATCGGTGAACATGCAGGCGGCCACAGCGCCGCCGGGCATCATGTTCCTCAATGGTGAGCGCGAGGGCGAGCGCTTCCCCGTTCGCCGGCGCGTCGAGGTGGATGGCGCAAACCTGACCGACGCCCGCGCCAGCCA
>Ga0105045_10006596_pt1 | contig 10278 bp, 10 predicted proteins | sample MAT02_FD_78089 | JGI IMG/M metagenome (GOLD analysis project Ga0105045, IMG submission 78089) | Freshwater microbial communities from Lake Fryxell liftoff mats and glacier meltwater in Antarctica - MAT-02 (megahit assembly) | ecosystem: Environmental > Aquatic > Freshwater > Ice > Liftoff...
TAATTATTTATATTTTATATAACTCACTAATTACTTAACTATTGGCGGCGTTTCAAATGTATGGAACGGTGCTGGCGATGCTACTGTCCACTCCAGTCCATGCGCCCCTTCCCATGGGCTTGCGCCTGCTTTAGCACCACCATGAATGCATTTAACTACAACGTAAATAAATAGAAGCTGACTTAGACCCAACGCAAATGCCCCTAATGATGAAATTTTGTTGAATTCAGCAAACTGCAATGCGTAGTCAGGAATACGGCGCGGCATACCGGCTAAGCCAGTAAAATGCATTGGGAAGAAAGTGATGTTGAACGCAATAGTGGTCATCCAAAAATGTAATTTACCAAGTTTTTCGTCATACATGTGGCCAGTCCATTTTGGTAACCAGTAATAAACACCACCCATAATCGCCATTGCAGAACCAGAGAACAATACATAGTGGAAATGTGCCACTACGTAATAAGTATCCTGCAGTTGAATATCTACAGGTAGTATAGAAAGTACTAAGCCACTTAATCCGCCCAAAGTAAACAAGAAAACCACAGCTATAGAAAACAGCATTGGTGTTTCAAAGGTCATTGAGCCTCTCCACATCGTTGCTACCCAGTTAAATACTTTAACGCCTGTAGGCACTGCAATCAACATGGTGCTATACATAAAGAACAACTGACCTGCAACAGGCATGCCTGTTGTAAACATATGGTGTGCCCACACAACAAACGAAAGTATGGCAATGGCAGCTGTTGCATACACCATAGAAGCGTAACCAAATAGTGGTTTACGTGAGAATGTAGGAATAATCGTTGAGATAATACCGAATGCTGGCAAAATCATAATGTAAACTTCAGGATGACCAAAGAACCAAAACACATGCTGAAACAAAACAGGATCACCACCACCAGCTGCATTAAAGAAAGATGTACCGAAATGACGATCAGTAATTAACATAGTCAGAGCGCCAGCTAACACGGGCATTGCAGCAATCAACAGATAAGCTGTGATTAGCCAAGTCCAAACAAACATAGGCATTTTCATCAGTGTCATACCAGGGGCACGCATATTAAAAATAGTGGTAATAATATTAATTGAACCAACAATAGATGACACGCCCATAATGTGAAGCGCAAGGATACTCATATCTACCGACATACCACCTTGAATCGAAAGTGGTGGATACATTGTCCAACCACCCGCAACCGCCCCGCCCGGCACAAATATAGAAGCTATTAATAAAATTGCTGCTGGTATCAACAACCAAAAACTCATATTGTTTAGTCGCGGGAACGCCATATCTGGCGCACCTATCATCAATGGCACTTGCCAGTTAGCGAATCCAACAAATGCAGGCATAATCGCACCAAAAATCATAATAAGGCCATGCAAAGTAGTTAAGCGATTAAACTGTAGCGGTTCAATAAACTGTAAACCAGGCTGAAAAAGCTCAGCTCTAATGCCCATAGCCATCGCACCAGCAAACATAAACATAGTTAAACTAAACCAAAGATACATCGTACCAATATCTTTATGATTAGTTGAAGCTATCCAACGCATAATGCCTGTTGGCTGGCTATGTCCGTGGTGTTCGTCGTCATGCGCTAAAACTGCTGTACTCATTTCATTCTCCTGAAAACTAAAGTGAATTTTTAAAATTATACTTAATATTTCGATTAACGAGATGCCTTAATTTGCGCAGGCTGAACAATTGAATCAACCACTGCAGAATTGCCTAAAGCTTGACGCGTGTAAGTAATAACTGATGCAATTTCAACGTCATTTAATATAGCTTTCCAAGATGGCATTACACCCTTACCGTTAAGCAGCCTATCAATATGGCTGTCAGGCAAGTATTTACCATCTGGACCAAATATTGCACCTAAAGCGATCTTACTACCACTAATTGCGGGGAATGCAGGAGGCATGCCAGCACCATTTGCCTGGTGGCATACTGCACAGTTTTTTTCATAAACTACCTTGCCGCCTGCTATCAATTCATCTTTAGTCCACTCTCTGTCTGCGCCTGCGTTGGCTAAAGCAGCTGCTTCTTTCTGCGATGCAACCCAAATGTTGTACTTTTCTTCTTCCACCGCTTCTACAACAATAGGCATATAACCATGTGCTTGCCCACACAATTCAGCACATTGACCGCGATAAACACCTGGCTTATCTACTTTAATCCAAGCTTCTTTAATAAACCCAGGAATAGCATCTTGTTTCACGCCAAATTCGGGAATCCACCAAGCATGGATAACGTCTTTCGCGGTTATCAATAATCTAACTTTTTTATTGATTGGAACTACCATTGGGTTATCTACTTCCAAAAGATAGTTTTCGCCTTTTTCAGCTTTGTTATGAATTTGATCTTCTGGAGTTGACAAGGTGCTTATAAATTGAACGCCTTGGTCTAGGTAATCATATTGCCATTTCCACTGCATGCCCGTAATCTTAACGCTCATGTCAGCAGCGCTAGTATCTTTCATAGCAAAAATAGTTTTAGTTGCTGGAAAAGCCATTGCAATCAAAATAACCGCAGGAATAATAGTCCAAACTATTTCTACAACATGGTTTTCGTGAAACTGCGCTGCTTCATGGCCTACTGATTGACGATGTTTGAAAATTGAATAAAACATGAAACTGAAAACAAGCACAAAAATAATCGCGCAAACCCACAATATGATCATATGTAAATCATAAATTTGACCTGCAATTTCAGTGGCTGGCGCCCTAAGATTTAGTGCGTACTCAGCGTTAGCACCACCTGAAACTAAAGACATTAAAGCGCTGCCTAGCGAGAGAATGATTCTCTTATTCATAACTTAACCCACCCTAAAAATTGTGACCAATTTAAATATTAATATTGCACTAGCTAGACGTGGTTCAACTGCTTTATGTTTGATAACTGGCGTAATCATGCGTCAATCTGAAGTTCACTGCGCATTGATTTTATACTAAATTATCAAAAATATTGAACTAATCAGCTATAGCCTATGCCTTAAATTAACATAAGCTTAATTTGTTATCAAGAAAAATGTAACAGAAATGTTACATTTCGTACAACCTTGAGGCAAATTGGAATTTAAAATACTGGTGCCCGGGGCCGGAATCGAACCGGCACGCTGTTGCCAGCGCGGGATTTTGAGTCCCGTGCGTCTACCAATTCCGCCACCCGGGCCTTTTTGGAAAATACAGCAACTCACATTGTTGTATAATTGCGGACTCTATTATAACAAGCTCTAAGACTTATGCGTACACAAGATTTCGATTTTTATTTACCTGATCACCTAATTGCCCAACATCCAACCGCCGATAGAACTGCAAGTCGAATGCTGCACCTAAATGCGGATACGTTAATTAATCGTCAATTTTCTGATTTACCAAACCTAATCAATGCGGGTGACTTAATAGTATTAAACGATACGCGCGTCATTAAAGCACGGCTATTTGGTACAAAAGAAAGCGGCGGCAATATTGAAGTGTTGATTGAGCGCGTAATTAGCGAGCATACTGCTTATGCGCACATTAAAGCTTCGCGTGCGCCTAAAGTTGGTAGCAAAATTACACTAGCCAATGTAATAGACGCCGAAATTACCGCACGGCATGACGACTTGTTTGAATGTCGTTTTTTAAATGACGATTCCTTACTTAATTTGCTGGAGCAATATGGTCAGCTACCCTTGCCTCCTTATATTACTCATACCCCAACAGCTGAAGATGAGGCGCGTTACCAAACTGTTTTTGCCAAAAATCTAGGCGCGGTTGCAGCACCTACGGCTGGATTGCATTTTAATGATGAAACTTTAACTGCATTTAAAAATAAGCAGATAAGTATTGCTTATGTTACGTTGCATGTTGGCGCTGGGACTTTTCAGCCTGTACGTGTAGATAATATTAGCGATCATCGTATGCACAGTGAGATTTATGAAATTCCTCAAGCAACGATAGATTTAATTGAGAAAACTCAACACAGCGGGGGAAAAGTGACTGCGATTGGCACAACAGTTTTGCGGGCTTTGGAAAGCGCCGCACAACATCGCGATGCATCTAATGCACTAAAAGCTGGAACGGGTGAAACAGATATTTTTATCACGCCAGGTTATGAATTTAAAGTGATAGATCGTCTGTTTACAAACTTTCACTTGCCAAAAAGTACATTACTCATGCTAGTGTCTGCATTTGGTGGCTTGGACCAAATTAAAAAAGCTTACGCACATGCGATTGCAAACAAATACAGATTTTTTAGTTATGGCGATGCAATGCTCATTGAAAAACAGCAATATTGATATTTAGCAATCAAACATTGAACAAATTATAACGTCCTTTAGACTAATAAATTATAAATATCAATAATTTCAACCCAACGCCCACTAAAATAAACGAGATTACTCATGCGCTTTTCTAGTTCAATACTTTTTGCTTTATTGTCAGCTGCTATCATCAATCAAGCAAACGCAGAAATCCTACCTGAAGCAGTTGTTGGTATAAAAATTCCACTCGCGCAAAAACCAACTACTCGCCCAATGACGGTTGCACATATTGGCGGTTATAAACGTTATTACATTGCAGACGGCGGCTTAGCGCCAATGATTAGTGAATATGAAGCCGCTCTGTCAAAATCTCTGATACACGCTTATGACGATGAAGGTAAATATATTAGCTCTGCAAAACCAGGCTACGATAATCGTTCACTTTATTACAATCCAAATACTGCCAAGCTTGAAACGATTACTTACAATGTTTCTAGCGATGTAGGCTTTTCACCCAACACTGGTATTTTTGCGATTGAACTCACTGAAGCGGGTGATTTAACTGACAAATCTAGTGATGTTTTTGGCTTTAATCCTGCGTTTGGTGATGCTGCAACCATGCCGAGCTATAATCCAGAAACGAATCAATATTATGCCAAGCAAGAACGAAGTAATAAAGTATGGGTAGTGGATGTTAAGTCTCGCGAAAAAGTGGATGAGGTTTTATTAGATTTTGCAAAAGCAGGTGTAGCGCATGATGAGATAAGTGATCATTACGTGGGATATAGCGGATTAAAAGGCGAAGAGTTTGTATTGCTAGACATTGATAATAAAGCTGTGCTGATTTTTGATATTTCGGGTAAATATGTGGGTAAAAGTGAACTACCAAAAAACTTAAAACTACGCTCACAAAATCATTTTAACGGCACTGGTTACACTAATGACATGTTGTTTGTTTACCATGAACCCGAAGGTGAATTTGGAACTTATATCGGGTTTAAAGTACTTAAATAAATTATTAATTAAAGTAAACATAACAAAAAAACCCGCATCTCTTTTTTAAAGTGCGGGTTTTCTGTATTTACTATAAAAACTTAACGGTTTTTTATAAACACATTTTAAAACTTTACTTCCCTATCGCTGCAGCAAGCTTTCCAAAAGCCATTCCGAATAAAGTACCAACCACGGTTGAAAGTATGACTAGCAATACTGGATTAGTTAAATCCATTGCTGAGACACTGCCTGCGCCAGTTGTTTGCAGCGCATAAGCCGCAGTAGCAGCATAGCCATACACATTAGCCGGCACTAAAGACAATAAGCTTATTCCTGCGACAATCACTAAAAAGAATACAGTGAATGCAATATACACTGCTGGGCCAACAGCACCAGGCAAATTAAGCGGATTAGCGCCCACTAAAGCTAAGGCAACACCTGCAATGACTGCACCGTAAGACATACCAACGATGCTTTTTGCAATGCGGCGTTATCAGCAACTGTGTGAAAGTAACAAGCCCAAGCTATAAAACCTTCCCAAACTAATAACTTAGCGTCACCATCACCAGTGCCAAATGGACCTAAAGCTAAAAATGCCCGAACACTCCCCCCTAAAACAGCAATACTTAGTGCTAATGCAGTTAATTTCGACATACTTTTTTACCTAAATTGAATTGAGTAGTAAGTCGACGCGAACAACAGCGAAAAGCGTGTAGAGCATGTTATAAATGTATGAGTTGCCCTACAACATTTTTAACGCTAGAGGGTTACTAAAAGGTTTTCACAGAAATGTAAACTTTTTAGCACCAAAATCTCGCAATGCGATTTTATAAAATGCATTTTTTCGTGATTTAATTTGAAATTTGACCAGCTACTGAATTTGACAGTTGATTGGATGCTGCGCTTGTGAGGGGATTTAAAATTAAGATACTTTTCACAGCACTAGGTTTATAATCCCAACTTTTACGCCATGCACCAAGCACTAAGTTTGGATATTGAGGCTTACCTAGACTACCATTATAGCGACCAAGCGCACGATATAAATCGCCACGCTCAATATCCAAATAATGTCTAAGAATAGTGCATCCATAACGTAAATTCATTCTTAAATGAAATAAATTATGATCTCGCGCACCAATACTGCGCACCCAAAATGGCATCACCTGCATAAATCCGCGCGCCCCTACTGACGACACGGCATATTTTTTAAAGCCACTTTCCACCTGAATTAAACCCAAGACCAATTGCGGGTCTAGTCCAGCTCTAGTGGCCTCATAATGCACTGTACGTAAAAGCTCTTCACGATAGCCCATATCTGGAATACGCTTTTTTAGACGGTCAGACATATCAGTCAACCAAATCTCACCTTCGGTTTTTGATGCAAATAATAATCTGGGCGGCCCTTGGTCGCTTATGCTGCGTTGCATCAGCGATTTTACGCTATTGGAAAGCGGCTCTTCGCGCTGTGAACCAGCGTAAGAATTGCTAGCAAATGCAATGATTACTAGCGAAATACATAGAATAAAAAAATGTTTGGATGGATTCAATTGCCGATTCTTTTATATAGTGTTTAAATTTAAAACCTTTACTTAGCAACTCTTTGTAAAAACTGCACCAAATTATTCACTGGCATGCTTTGCGCTTCACTAGCTACGCGTGATTTATACTCCACAACACCTTCATTTAAGCCACGCTCGCCTACTACAACACGGTGTGGAATACCTATTAAATCCGCCTCAGCAAACATGACTCCAGGTCGCTCGCCACGGTCATCTAATAATACATCTACGCCTGCAGATTGCAACTCGTCATATAACTTATCTGCCACAGTTTTAACTAATTCAGATTTTTCATAGCCAATTGCACAAATGACAATATTAAATGGCGCCATACTATTTGGGAACACAATCCCGCGCTCATCGTTACCTTGCTCAATTGCTGCGCCAACAATACGTGATACACCAATACCATAACAGCCCATTTCCATCACTTTTCTTTGTCCACTTTCGTCTAAATAAGTTGCGTTCATTGCTTGTGCATACTTAGTGCGTAACTGAAAAATATGCCCTACTTCAATCCCGCGACATAATGACAACACACCTTTACCATCTGGGCTTGCGTCACCAGCTAATACATTACGAATGTCAGCCATTGCAATTGGCTCAGGCAAATCACGGCCAAAGTTTACTCCAGCCAAATGCAGCTTAGGTTTATTCGCACCGCAGACAAAATCACTCATCATCGCGACAGTTTTATCGGCAATCACTGTGATATTTTTGCCTACATTTACTGGGCCAATAAAGCCTGGTGGGCAACTTAAATAAGCGCGAATTTCTTCTTCAGTTGCAAATCTAAATTCCGCGACGCCTGCTACCTTAGCTAATTTCACCTCGTTCAAATGGTGGTCGCCGCGTAGTAATGCTAAATAAAATTGGTCTCTATTAACTATTAAAGCGATTGCTTTTACGGTGCGTTCAATGCTGATACTCAACAGTTTAGCTACATCATCACAGGATGTTTGCTTGGGCGTATCGACTTCACGCATTGATTCATTCGCGTTAGCACGGCTTGTATTTGTGTTTATCGCCTCTGCCAATTCCACGTTAGCAGCATAATCAGACGCTTCGCAATATGCTAGCGCATCTTCGCCAGAATCCGCCAACACATGAAACTCATGCGATCCATCACCACCAATTGCGCCAGTATCGGCTTTTACTGCTCTGAATTTTAAACCTAAGCGTTGAAAAACATTGCTGTAAGCTTGATACATAATTTCATAAGTTTTTTCTAGCGACTCAACATCAGTATGAAATGAATAAGCATCTTTCATCATAAATTCACGCGCGCGCATGACGCCAAAGCGTGGGCGGATTTCATCACGAAATTTAGTTTGAATTTGGTAAAAATTAAGTGGCAATTGCTTGTAGCTACGAATTTCCTTGCGCGCAATATCCGTAATCACTTCCTCATGCGTAGGGCCAAAGCAAAATTCACGTTCATGGCGATCTTTAATTTTAAGCATTTGTGGCCCAAAAACAGCCCAACGGTCAGTTTCTTCCCACAATTCTTTTGGCTGCACAGCTGGCATTAAAAGCTCTAACGCGCCTGCTTTGTTCATTTCATCGCGCACAATTGCTTCAACTTTGCGCAGTACGCGAAGCCCAAGCGGCATCCAAGTGTAAAGCCCGGAGCCTAAGCGTTTAATGAGTCCAGCACGCACCATTAAAATATGGCTCTGCAGTTCCGCTTCGTTAGGAACTTCTTTTTGGGTATTGAAAAAAAACTGGGATGCGCGCATGTGAGTATTATCGTTTAATTCAAAAGTCGGATTTTACAGCGATTAAGTGCTTTAGTCAGTAAGCGTGGCTTTAATTGGCGTTCAACTTAAGCGTTTTTGCTTCACGTTTTTGCATCATTGGACTATTATTTGGAATAAAGCCTGATTTCCATACCCGAAAAGGCACAATGGTGGCTGGCGAGGCATTGTCATAAAACCAACTATCTACTGCAAAACGTTCGGTGCTGGCATTTTCATGAATCACCGCTGTAGTGTGCGGCCAACAAGTGAAGAAGAAATTACGCGTGCGCATATCTTCAACGCTATGCAGTTTAATTAAGCCTTCTTGTACCATTAGGCGCAAATAGGTGGTGGTATTAATTGCTTCGTCGTTACAATCCATCTGGCCTGAATATGCAGAGTTATCAAACGTACCCGCGCGATCTGTACTTGTATTAGTTTTTTCACCAACGATTTTTTCAAACATACCGACGGCTTTTTCTATGTATTTGCGCTCTGCGTTTGCATCGTTTTCTTCAGAAGTATTGGCTGAGAATATTTGCGCGATTTTTTTCCATTCCTTTACAGTTAGCGCAACTTGATGACTCTCTGCGCAGCCACCGCCACTACACACTTCAAACTGGTCTATATGTGGTGTGCTGTCGTAAATGCGGGTTATGTCAGTCAACGCAGCTTGAGCTGTTAAAGCATTACTTAAAATTAACGCAATAAATGTACATATGAAAAATTTATAAAACAATCGGAACATCGCTCAATTCATTGTTATTTTTGTCATTAGCTGGGTAATGTTGTTTTAATAATGCGCTAATTTCCTTAATGCCGTGTAGCACTCCCGTTTCAAATTCGCCCTGCCTAAAGCGTTGCTCCATTGCTTTACCAATGGCTTCCCAAGCTTGCTGACCAACGTATTTGTGTATACCGCGGTCAGCCAAAATTTCGAAATCATGGTCCGCTAATAAAAAGTAAATAAGTATCCCATTATTTTGCTCGGTATCCCAAACGCGCAAGTTTGAAAAAACTTCAATTGCACGGCATTTGGCAGATTTTTTTCGCAATAACTCAAGTATGCTTAAATTAGCTTCTACCGCAAAACGAATTTCGCCAAAATGCTCTGTTTCACTTTGCGCAATAGCAGCCTGAATATTGCGCATTGCAGATTTAGGAAAATGCTGATGTGCCTCTATAGGTAAAGTAAAAATATGTCTGTAAAAACGGGTTAAGTTTTTGCGATATTTACTTAAAAAAGAAACTTGTGTTGCCATTTACCAACCTCCAGACGCGCCGCCGCCGCCAAAGCCGCCACCACCACCTGAAAACGGGCCACTACCACGCCCACCAAAACCAGCACCTAGTCCGCCCAATTGTCCAATACCGCCAATGCCTGCGAGCGTAACCAAAAATGCAATCACGCCGAATACAATCGCCATCAGTATTCCACCGCCTAAAATCCACGCCAGAAAACCAATCGCACCCCCAGTAAATGTGCCACCTAAAAATTCGCCAAAAATACTGCGCAAAATACCACCAAAAACTAATCCGCCAATCAATAATAAAGGCAACATATTTTCTAGGTTAGTACTAGCATTCTGCGCTAAAGGCGCTGGTAATTTCTCACCATCAATTAGCTTCAAAATAGTATCAATTGCATTATTAATACCACCATAAAAGTCGCCTTGCTTAAAGCTTGGTGACATCACCTCCGAAATAATTTGTTTGGCTATTAAATCTGGAATCGCACCCTCCAAA
>Ga0105045_10006597_pt1 | contig 10276 bp, 8 predicted proteins | sample MAT02_FD_78089 | JGI IMG/M metagenome (GOLD analysis project Ga0105045, IMG submission 78089) | Freshwater microbial communities from Lake Fryxell liftoff mats and glacier meltwater in Antarctica - MAT-02 (megahit assembly) | ecosystem: Environmental > Aquatic > Freshwater > Ice > Liftoff...
CTGACGGTTGAGACCAAGGTGAATCTCAACCGCCAGGCTGTTGCTCGCTCTCTCTACAGAGTGATCGCGAGTGGGGTGGCGAATGACGTAGTCACTGCCCGCCGACTTTTACTACGGGTTACCACCCCGTTGGCAAGTACAGCAATAATCCACTTGATCACCTCCTTTGAAAATATAGGAAGACAAACCAGGTTCAGGTGCCAACCAGAACGAACCGGATTCGTCAGGAAGGGAATATCGCGACGCGTCATCGCAATACACTGTCGCCATTATTGCTGCCGACCGAACCTCAGACAAGTGTGAATTCCATTAAAAGATAAAGTCTTTTCCGATGGATTTCGAAGCCGATCCTATGTCGCAGGAAGGTCAATTTCATAGAGAATCACGATCAATATGTCGTTGCCTGAGAACGAACTCATTGATTGACTAGCCGGAGAATTAGAACTTATATTCCCGGTAATCGTTATCACTCTCGCACCACTTTTCCTAATCCATCGATTGATCTCTTTCTCAAACTGGTCACGTTCACTTTCGATGCTCTTGAAGATCTTTACTTGTTGCATAGTTCACCTGTTGCGGTCCATTCCTACTATCATTTTTTTTTCATGTAAACGACGCGAACAATAGCAGGCGGACTAGAGTCTAAAATCCTTGCAAGGATGATAAAACGATCGCCGCTAGTTACTTCTTTCGCATCGAAGTCTTTCAACTGCACCGTCGCCGGCCCCTTGATACCGTCGCACTTCATCATCCAGAGATCCTTTTCTTGAAACACTTCCCCTTCGGCGAAAAGCCCTTCGTGGGTGCGTTTGGCATAGCTCAACCAATTCGGCGCAACGGAAGCCATCTCTGTTACCAGCCCCGATGCAATCACCGCATTAATCAGCTCGGTTGTTTCGGGCTGTTTTATATTCTGCGTAATAGTTGCAACTTTCCCGATCGAAGCATAGAGAACTGACTTGTTCAACTTCAACTGGTTCGCAGTACCATCGTTGGGGAAGTCGGTAACAACTCGCAAAGCCACTTCTGCTTCGTCAATCGCAGCGGTTAATTGGGGCGAGGCAGCCGGCACAAATGACACCGTTGAACTTGGTTCGGACGCGGGTAACTCAATTGCAGTCGGGCTTTCGCCATCGGGCGCTGTCACCATGTCGTCCAGCGAGTTAGTCGATGACACGACTGGGACGCTTGAAATCGCAGGAGGCAATTTTTCGGTGGTCTCAACGCTACTCACGTTGCTGCTCGGAACCTTCGGCGGATCCGAGGTTTCCCGCTGAGGTTGTACGGCGGTCGTGGTGTCCGTAGAAGCCGTTTCGGTCATCAACGCGTCAAGGCTGGCCATGGTTGGCGTTTCCAAGTTTGGCTTCGGCGATACCTCATTGGTCGTGGTTGCGTCTTCCGATACATCTGAACTCGGTACACTTAAATCCGGGGAGCGAGGAACGCTTTTTGTGGGCGAATCCATCTCCAGGTCGATGCCGTACTCGATCTCCGCTGGCGCGGCACGGTCGCTAACGGTTGGCGCGAGTTGCTTCGGTTTTTCGGCTGCGAAAGCGTCCACTGGAAGTCCTTCTTGACCAGGCAAATTGACCGACGGCGAACGATCACTATCATCGTTCCGCTGCATCGGTTGGCTTGCCGTGACCTTTATCTCTTGGCCATTAAACGGGTAGAAGCCCCAGTCAGGCTTTTGACCTAAAAGCGTCAATAAGCCGCCTGCTAATGGCACCGCCATCAGGCCTCCCACGACGACGCCGATCGCGGTCTTAATCGCCGAACTAGACTTCTTTGCTCTTGGTTTCGCGGTTACATGTGTTTTCGAAAAATCATGGACAACCGCAGTCGAAAGTGGTCGTGGTGCGACGGGCCCTTCAACCGGGACGCGGCTGTCAACTTCCTCAACGAGGTCTTCGTCACCATACTCGTCCTCGTATTCTGATTGTTCGTCGTAATCGGGATCGTAGTCAGGGTCAAAATCTGGATCGTAATCGGAGTCGTCATCGAACTCCTCATCGGCCTCGAGATACTCGTCATCCGTTTGGATTTCAAAGTTTGGTTCTTTGGCAACCGAATCGTCATCGAATTGATCGGAGTCAAAAACGCGAACGGGCTCTGGCAGTCCATCATCGGGTTCACCAGTTAGCCGAACTGTATCCGAATGTTGATCCACGAATTCGAACCCTTCAACGTCAACCTCTCCTGGCTCGATCCGATTCACAGGATCGTTGTTGAGCAGATCTTTACGCTGGGTTGATGCAAAGCCAGAACGCGATGACATAGCCCCGTCAGTTGCCAACACTTCACCGACATTGGCCGCAACAATGGATCGCAGATCGACAAATCGACCCTCCTCATCGATCAACTCAGCCATCGGCGGAAGTCGGTGCGACAGTTCGCTGGCATCGAAAATTTCTGTGCACCAGGGACATCGCAAGCGAATTCCTGGGGGCAGCGATGAATCCGGGACTCGGAAAGATTCCTCGCATCGAGGACAGCGTACAGCGCTCATTGTCGGATCAATCAAGGTTTGAAAAGGAAGGAACCTCGCCTGGGCGTTTGAGTCCCAGGATCAGAATGGGTCATTATGGTCACTAATTCAAGCCGCGTCATGCGACTGGCCAGGCTATCTTGGGTAAATTTATAGCGTCAAGCTCCTACTTCCAATTCATTATCGATAAAGACGGTCGTAGCGAGTTTGCAACGACTTCAACAGCGGTTCGGGGGCCATTTCGCTACCCGTAGCATTCTTGACCAACTCGGCCCCGGTAAAATTCCGACCGTGGCAGTGAATGTTTCGTCGTAGCCATCCGAACAAATGCTGGAATTGACCTTTTTCGAGTTGCTCGTCTAGGTTCCCCAACTCAGCTTCAGCAGCCGCGTAAAACTGGGCCGCCGCAAGATTTCCAAGGGTGTAGGTAGGGAAATATCCGAACAGCCCGGCGCTCCAGTGGACATCTTGAAGTACGCCGCTCGCTGCTGATGGCGGTTGAATACCAAGGTAGCGTTGGTAAGCCTCGTTCCATGCCGTCGGTAATTCGGCGGGTTGCAGCTCGCCACCAATCAAGGCCTTTTCGAGCTCGAACCGAATGATGATGTGAAGATTGTAAGTTGCCTCATCCGCATCAACGCGAATGAGGCTAGGCATTACGGAGTTCAACGCAAAATGCAAATCTTCGACGGAAACATCCTCGAGTCTCCAGCCAAATATCTTCTTCGCTTTGGGATAGAGCCACTTCCAGAACGGCAATGATCGGCCAACTTGGTTTTCCCAAAGCCGCGATTGGGATTCGTGTATTCCCAATGAAGAATAGGAGCCCGGCGGCAGCCCATGCCAGGTTTCGCGTAAACCTTGTTCGTAGATGCCATGCCCCGCTTCGTGAATCGTGCCAAACAATCCGCCAGACAGCCAATTCGATCCATATCGAGTCAAAATCCGGCAATCATGAGGGCCCAAGCTGGTGCAGAAAGGATGTGACGTTTCGTCCAGCCGGCCTCGTTCGAAATCAAACCCGATCGACTCGGCAACAAATCGACTTAGCTTTCGCTGATCCTCGATCGGGTATTCACGCTGCAAGATTGAGACGTTGGGTTGACGAGGTGCATCGCGAAGTTCCGCAACCAGCGCAACCAGTGGCTCGCGCAGCGACTTGAAGACGACGACTAAGTCATTTACTTTTGCCCCAGGTTCGTACTCAGCGACTAGCGATTCATAGGGATCTCCTCCGTCGGCGAGGTGCATGCCTAATTCTTGCTTTAGCGAAACGATCTTTTCCAGTGCCGGTGCGAAGATTGAAAAGTCATCGGACTTGCGGGCTTCATCCCAGACCTGTTGACCGCGCACCGTTGCTGCGGAAAGACGTTCGACCAAGTCGACCGGAATTCTGCAATTTCGTTGCCAATCACGAACCAATTCTCGAACCAGTGACGTCTCATCGCAGTGTGGTTCCGCTTGATCGGTCGTTTCGCTTAGCAAATGCAACCACTCCCCGAAACGTGGATCGGTGAGATGCGAATGCGTCATCGCGCGAAGTGTCGATACCTGTGTTGCTCGATACTCACCGGCCTTGATTGGCATCCCCGTTCGCTCGTCCCATTCGAGCGTGTCCGCAACACTTTGCAAAAGAGCGGCATGGCGCATGTGGTCGCAAACGGTCTTCAATAGCTCAGGTTGTTGTGACATTCTCAGTCGCCTTTCCTGCCAACTCGTGATTCAGAATTTCTAGCAAAGCCTGTAGGAAAACGACCACCATCGGCCCCACAAGAATCCCAATCGGGCCAAACACTTGCAACCCTCCAAGCACACTCATCAGTGCGAGGAGAGGGTGCAATTGTGATCGCCCCTGCAAGACATAGACCTTGATCACATTGTCGACTGTCGAAATGATCGTCAGTCCAAAAATCGCAAGCCCAATAGCAGCACCCATTCGATGTTCCACGGCCGCAAGATAGATAGCACAAGGCACCCACACGGACGCAGCTCCAAGAAACGGAACCAGCCCCATAAACGACGTCGCAATGAACAAAAGGATGATCAGAGGTAAGCCTGCAAAATAGAATGCAATGGCGGCAAGGAGTCCCTGAGCGAGAGCACTCAGCACACTGGCCAGCACAACAGCACGACTGATTTGATCAAACTCCAAAAGCAATCGGCGTTCGTACTCATCATCGAGCGGGCTTAGCCGCATCAGCGTTTGGACGATGCTGTTGCCGTCGGCGAAGAAGAAATACAGCGACGTGGCGAGAATGATCGCGCCGACGATCGATTGAAAAATGAACTGGCCAGCGAGTTGCGTGAGCGGCAATACTCGGGGCTGAAGGAAGTCTTGCGTTCCTTCCATCAACGCCTGTATCTCCGAGACGCTTGGATTGACCAAGATCTTTAGTCTTGAGGTGAAGGAATTACCCAAGATCGCAACCGTCCAGTTGGCTTTTGCCTCGACCGCTTGCGCGAACTGGGTCTCATACTCGCGGCGCGCGCGTTCACGGGCAAGCGAATCGTCGCTGGTATCTAATCCCGACCATGCCTGAGATCGTTCAGCAAGCAACTTCAATGCATCGGTCAATTTGATGAATTCATCATCGGTTGGCGTGCTTGGAACAACTTCGCTTTGAATGTATTGAACAATATCGTCAGCCTCTTTGATTCGTTTGGCATCGGAGGCGTTCGCAAGCGGAGACGCCAAAGCGGCGAAGTCCTCATCGAGCTGGCGAAAAGAGTCTGACGCCGGCATGTCAAGCGCAAGCCCCGTTCGAATTCGCTCTAGCGACGCTGCGATTCCGCCGGAACGAAGACGAAGTGCGAAGTCCTTTCCTTGAGCCGCCGCAATAAAAACAATCAGCCCAGCAGGCAACAACACAAGCAAAAGAATCAGGCTTGTAGTTAGCGCTGCCGCAAGCCGGCGACGAGCGTTCACTTTACCGCAAATCCACTCGTGCGATGGTCGAAAAATGACGACCAAGAGGGCGGCCAGAAATAACGGTACAAAGAAGTTTGCCATGACCTGAAAAAACAGGACGCCAATCACCACGATCGCGACAACAAGCATCGAAATCGAAAAGACTTTCGCGACCGCGATGTTTCCCAAGGACATTTGAGGTAACTTGGAAACGACATCGATTTTTTTTGAACTCTTTGCCAACTGACTTTCCTTGCAATGCATCGGTTTGGACATCAATGGTCGCATTCCGGGCCCGTTCGATTTGCTGCCCATTGTGGCCCAGTGTATGCCAACTGAACCCAAAATAGCACCCGAGCCAGGCGACGATTCCACTCGCCATGTCGACACAGTCGCGCTCTCAACCAAGTTGGTCAAAAAGAGGCGTTTGAAGTCACTGGTCCAAGCGATAATCGCGATCGTCGTGTTGATTGGTCTCGGGCTGGCGGTCGATCGATCGATTCATCATTGGAACGAACAACCCGAAGACTCCCGTTTACGGCTAGCCGACCTGCGTCCAAGCTGGTTGCTGTTAGGCGCTGCCCTGTACGCGGCAGGTCTCATGCCAGCGGTATGGGTCTTATCGCGAACGCTGGCATCGCTGGGAATCAAGCCAACATTAAAAACCGTTTTCGCTTCGCAAATGAATGGTCATCTCGCGAAGTACGTTCCCGGAAAGGCAATGGTCATCATTGTCCGCGCAGCGATCCTCAATCGCGGTGGGGCCGCCGTTTCGATTCGGGCCGCGACGATCGCCGTCAGCATTGAGACGATGACAATGATGGCGACTGGAGCAGCGATCGCGATGATCATGCTGATGATTGTCGACGAGTCGGTATGGGCGATCCCTCGGTGGATTCGACAGGCCAGTATCCTATTGGCAATCGCCGCAGCGGTCGCAACATTACCACCGGTCTTGCGATTCATCTTGTCGCGACGGTTAATCGGTGGAGCCCTTCCGTTTCGCTGGACGACAACCGATGTCATGGCCACCGGTCTCCAAAATCTAGTGGGCTGGTTGCTGGTCGGAGCATCGACGACTGCAATCGTTTTTGCGGTTCCGGATCATGCACGCGTTGGCGTCACCCCTCCCGCCTTGAGTCTTTTCGCAACTTGTCTGGCCGCCGTTTCGATATCGCATATTGCCGGTTTTTTGTCACTGTTGCCAGGCGGCGCGGGTGTGAGGGAACTGGTACTAACGACGCTGTTGGCTCCTGTTGCAGGGGCGAGCGGGGCGTTCATGATCGCGATCATGTTGCGATTGACCCAGATCATCGTCGAATGCATTCTTGCAGGATTCTCTTTCGCGATATTGCCGGCGTTGTCGACGCCCCCCGCTGATGTGGACGCTAACGGAGCAACCGACTAAACTATCGGTTCATGAAAGTCAAATACTAGGGTGCGGGTTAAGGGACCAGGTGCGGGTTAAGGTGTCAGGAGTCAATTGTGCGAAGCACCCGAAGGGCCGTTCCGACAATTGACTCCTTAACCCCTTAACCCTCATTTTTGGTCGTATCTCAGATCTCAATTCAATGCTCTCGATCGTTATTCCACTGTTAAACGAGGAACAGTCTCTTCGGTCGCTTTTCACCGCGATCGATGATGTCCTCAGGCCTGAGGGCATCGAGCACGAAATCATTTTTGTCGACGATGGGTCAACCGATGCCTCTTGGGCGGCCATTCAGACCCTTGTTAATCGCTTCGCATACGTAAAGGGCATTCGATTTCGTCGCAATTTTGGCAAGGCAGCAGCGCTCGCGGCGGGCTTTGACGCTGCCAGGGGCGAAACGGTAATCACGATGGATGCCGATCTTCAGGATGACCCCAAAGAAATTCCTCGGTTCCTCGAAAAAATGAAGGAAGGTTTTGATGTGGTCAGCGGTTGGAAGCGAGTCCGACACGACCCCTGGCATAAAACGATACCGAGCGCTGTCTTTAATCGAATGGTTTCCTCGATCACAGGCGTCCGTCTGCACGATCACAACTGCGGTTTCAAAGCCTATCGCCGTGAGATATTTGACGAGGTAAAGCTTTACGGTGAAATGCATCGATTCATCCCCGTTCTTGCTGCCGCACGGGGTTGGAAGGTAACCGAGATCGAGGTCGAACATCACGCAAGAACACATGGAGTTTCGAAGTATGGCCTGTCGAGACTTCCCAAAGGTTTTCTCGACTTGCTTACGATTTACTTCCTCACAAGTTTTTCGCAGCGTCCCTTACACCTGATTGGCTCCGCAGGGCTTGTCGCATTCTTGCTCGGTGGAATTGGATTGGTCGCGCTATCGATCTTCTGGGTGACCAGTCGCGTTTGGGGTGACGATCCACTTCATCTTCACAGCACAGCAATCTTCTACTTTTGTATCACCGCAATTCTGCTCGGTGCTCAGTTTCTGGTTGCAGGACTTCTCGCAGAATTGATTACCTCGATCGCGAGACTGTCTCGATCGCCGGGTTCAATTTCAGACACAGCAGGCTTCGATCGCGACAACGAATTTAATGCGACTGAGGTGACGCATTGAGTGAGATCCAGAGTCGCTATGAACACCTTGAGTTGTCGACCATTGGTTACCTCGTGATCGCCGTCACGATTGGTATTGCAGCAGGACGAATCGCGGTCGTGACGAGTCGTGAAGGGGACACACCATTCTTAAGTGCGAATGACCGCAGTCGTTGGTGTACCGTTGCTTCGCTTGTGGAAGACGGCACCTATGCCATCGATCGACAAATCGCGATTACAGATCGAACTGGAAAGCGACGTCCTTGGGGAACGATCGATCGTGTCCGGCATACCGGATCGGATGGAATCATGCACGATTACAGTAGCAAACCGCCACTGTTTTCGACAATCGTCGCCGGTGTTTACTGGTCTGTCCGGCAAGTCAGTCAGATGTCGCTTACCGACCAGCCAATCTATGTCGGCAGGATCGTTCTTGGAATCGTTAATATTCCCATGCTTTTGGTAATGTTGATCGCCATCTGGCGTATTCTCTTGGAGTCACATGCACCGGACTCGGCCAAACTCTATGGGCTTGCAGTCGCCTGTTTCGGAACAGCATTACTGCCGATGACGATTACGCTGAACAATCATTTGCCCGCAGCAATGACGACCGCCGTAACGCTGATGATCTATCTGAGCGTCGCTGGCAGGACCCAACTTCGTAGCGTAGCAACCTCCTACTTTTTCGCCGGACTAGCCGCTGCGGGCACCGTCGCGAACGAACTTCCGGCGCTTGCGATGCTGGTCGTTTGGACCCTTCTGTTCTTGCGGCAACACCTTCTAGGAACGCTATTAGTCTTTCTTCCAGCAGTGGCCTTAGTGGTGCTGCCCTATATGATCACCAACCAAATGGCTCATCAAAGCATTCGTCCACCGTACATGCATCGTTCGGATGGAAAAATGATCGCATTGGTGGAGACCGACCAACATGGCGACGTGCCGTCAATCGACCAGGTTGCGAATGCGTTAACGACAAGCGATCGCAATTCCAAACCAAAAGAACGAGAGTTCCTACTGATCAAGACGTCCTCACCGCGACGATGGATCGTGGAGTCACGCGACGGCAACATTCGATATGCGCTCCTTCAAGCAACCGATCGCCCGGACCAGCCAGCAGACTCCGCATCCAAGGCGATTCGCATTTGGGAAGTTCGAGAATGGGACCATTGGTACGACTACGCGGGAAGCTATTGGATGGGTGAACGACCCGGCGTCGATGCGGGACAAAGTAGCCGACTTGTGTACACCTTTCATTTGCTAGCGGGTTACTACGGATTGCTTTCTCTGACACCGGTTTGGGTGCTCGTACCGATTGGCTTGCTAATTCGGATCGTCGAACCTCAAGGTCGGTACCGAGTGTTTTTGGCAATGGGGATCGCATTTGCAACCGTTGTCTGTCTAGCGTTTTATATCTCTCGCCCAGAAATCGACCGCAATTATGGGGGCGTAAGTAGCAGTTTTCGGTGGATGCTCTGGTTCACTCCTCTTTGGATATGGGGAGCCTTACCTGCGATAACCTGGGCCATGGAAACAAAATGGACAAAAACAATCGCGGTGGTCTTACTCTTTTTCAGCGTTTTCTCGATGGCAACGGCGCTCAGCAATCCGTGGCAGCATCCCTGGATTTATCGATATTTTGACTTTTTGGGATGGATCGAAGCCTGACGCAATCGTTACCATCCACCGTGACTCTCGTGTTTAGCAGGAGCAGCAGAAAGAACCAAGATTTTGACGCGGCAACTCAGGTTGACCGCAGATTGACTGGGTATGCGGCATGGATGCCGATTCAAAGAAAAACCCTCCCCGCCGATTTCGCGGACTAACTGCGGCATTGATAATTTTGGCAATGCTTGCGGCCGCTTACTTGCTTGCGCCCCAAACCATTGGTGAACAAGCACGCCGGTCCCTTCTTTGTATTTTGCAGACGCACTATGCCGGGATGAAGGTCTCGATCGGAAGCGGACACCTCGCGACCGATATCGGATTGGTCCTCGAAGATATTGAGGTATCCGTTCCAGGTATTGGCAATCAACCGCCGAGGCGACTTCTGCACATCAGTCGCTTGATCGTCGAAACCGATTTAACGATAAGCAGAATGCTAGACGGCCAGATGCCATGCCGAGCAACACGCATGTTGGCGGTCGGTGTCGATGCTCATCTTTGGGAAGATGAGAGCGGCCGATGGTCACTGGCAAGAATCTGGCCGCCGCCGAAGATGGGGCCAGGTTGTCCACGATTCGAACTTTACGACGCACGACTCAGTCTCTATCGGCATTGCTCGTCAGCAGACAAAACCCCTTGCCGGCCGGTCGAGTTTGACAAGCTTCGACTTTCCGTCTTAACC
>Ga0105045_10006598_pt1 | contig 10275 bp, 6 predicted proteins | sample MAT02_FD_78089 | JGI IMG/M metagenome (GOLD analysis project Ga0105045, IMG submission 78089) | Freshwater microbial communities from Lake Fryxell liftoff mats and glacier meltwater in Antarctica - MAT-02 (megahit assembly) | ecosystem: Environmental > Aquatic > Freshwater > Ice > Liftoff...
CCATCCGCAAAGAGGTGAACGGCTTCCGCATCGAAGCACAGCAGGGATTCCATAGCGCCGCCCGGTCCGTTCGCAGCAGTGGCGACGCCGACGGTCTGGCCGAACAGCATACCATTGGAAACCACGTTCAGGCCGGTGGTGAACTTGGTGGTCCCACCGTCGAGGTAGGTGAATTTTGTGGAACGCACATACTCGAGAGCGATTTGGCCTTGCGCCACCGGACCCGCGCCGTAGTAGGGAGTGAAGGCGAAATCCACTTCATGCAGGCGGGCGGCGTAATTGGAAAACGTGGTGCCGGAATTATAGCCACGGTCAGGAAGGATATGGAAGGTCCCCTTGTGCTGGCCAGCCTCGAGGCGCCAGTCAGTGATGAAGAGACCGGAAGCCGCACCTTGGGTTTCATTGAATTGGTCAACGTCGTTTCCACTGAGGCGACCGACACCCACCATGCCTTCATTCACAACTCGAATTCCGCCGAGTGTGGCTCCTACTGGATCCGAAGTGTTTGGGGTAAAATAGGTGGAAGAAACGCCCGAAGCGGAAGGGCCAGTGCCGGGCAGGGCGTAGATGAAAGCGGTTTCGTCGCCGGTCACCACCGAGGATGCCACGGTGTAATCCACTCCGAGGAGCGCGGGTGTCCAGGTGGTGAGATCGTTGGAAATCATGAGGGCACCGGTGGTGCTGCCGGTGTCGGTGAGGCGGGTGAATTCGAGTTTCAGTGCACCATTGTCACTCACGAGTTTCGGTAGATTGCCGAAGTCCGCGCCGCTGTTAGGGTTCTGGTTGAAAAAGAACTCCACCCGGTCCGTCAGGCCGTCGTTGTCGCTGTCAGTGTCAATTCCGTTTGAGGAATAATGATTAGCGGCGAGCCAGACGGCGAAGGGGTTGTTGGTAATTTCGTGGATGGTAAGAGTGTTGGAGACTTCGCTGGCCACGAGCAGGAGTGGCAGTCCGCTGGGACTGTCTTCGGCGGGAACCACCACGAGTCCTTCGGGATTGCGATCTCCGGCCCTTTCTAAGCTGCCGGAGAATGTAACCGCCTGCGGGTTGGTCACATCGAAGGCCAGCACCATGTGCGAGCGCTCGAGACCGACGAATGCGTAGGTCCGACCGCCGATGACGGCAGTGGTCACACCTTCGGGTTCGGGGCCTTTGTTATCACTGCGACCGTCGTCGAAATTAGCGGGGAACTGCGAGGCGATGATGCTTTCAATCATGTCGCCGCTGTCGAAGACGATCGCTCCGGTAGAATCGAGGATGGAAAATGAGCGGCCGCCGTAGCTGAGGATTTCGTCAATATCGCCATCGCCATCCGTGTCACCGCGCAGGCCAGGGGCGTTAGAAACGGTGAGGCGGCCGAGTTTGGGCTGGGTTTTCAAGGCGAGTGAGTTAGGAAACACCGTTGGGTCGAGAATGTAGCCCCCATTTCCTACCGAGGTCGTTTCAGGAGGGGAAAGAAAATCGTTGCGATCGTCGCCTTCGTTCGCGGTGACGTAGTAGGTCTGGCCACTCGCCGAGTAGGATGCGATGGCGTCTGGCATGTAGAGACCAAAGACCGGATTGCCGGTGGTGAGATTAACAAGTCGGCTCGCGCCCGGGCCATCGCGGTCGCTGAAGTCATGCCAACCGGTGGAAAAGTCCTTTTTCCCGAGCGGTATCACTGAAGTGAACGTGGCGGTGGCGATATCAAGAACGGCGACCGCATTCGCTTCCTGCAGGGTCACCATCGCCTTAGTGCCATCTGCGGAGATCGCAAGATACTCCGGCTCGAAATCTGTCGAAGGCTTGCCACCTTGGAAAATGCGGACTCCGGATTCTTTCAGGGCCGTGATCGTGGCGGGATCATCGTAGGATGTGAAATTGGCGGTGGTCACCACAGGACTCGCAAGGCCGGCACTGATATCAATAATGCTGACAGAGCCGGAAATGGTGTCTGCGGAAATGTCCACTGCGCTGCCGTCCAGCTCGCCTTCGTTGGCGACCAGCAGTTTGCTGCCGTCTGGCGTGAATGTGATATGGTCCGGAACCGAGCCGACTGGAGTGGACCCCAGAAGTGCGCCAGTAGCGGCATTGAGAAAGACAACGTATCCGGGGTTGCTTTTCGGCGAGGAAATGATGGCAGCAGCGAGCACGGACGGGTTGGCACCCACGCCTTTGCGAATGGCGATGGAGGAAATATCATCACTCGTAAGCGCACTGACTCCGAGCGAGGAAGGAGCGATGTTTCCGATCAAAGTCGGAAGGGCGGGATTGGTGAGATCCACAATCTGGATGCCGGATTCCGTGGAGGTGAACGCCCGCTTGGAAAGCGGATCGAAAGCGGGGATTTCCGCGCCGGTGAGCACGATGTGCCCCTTGACGGTGGAATTCAGGGCACCGGTGGCCGGGTAGCTCGGCGCGGCGGACACCGCGGCGGTCAGCGTTAGGAAAAACGTCGCAATCAGCGGAGCTTGGCGTTGGGTGGATGAGATTCTCGATGTTGGTGAGCGGAAAAGTTTCGGTTTCATAAAGGTAAGAATATTTGATTAGTGTTAGAGAAGCAGCTGAGACTTGCCGAGATGATCCGTGCGGCAACTCGGTCTTCGTGACAGTTTTGTTTCAAAACCTGCGAGCGGCGATTTCCGGTGGTCAAAGAGGTCCACTTCAAATCCGCGCTTCGCGCGGTTCTTTCGCGTTGCATTGGCTTGGCGGACAGGGATGTCCGCCTTCCTTATTGGAGGGCGAAACCTCAGAGCAACTTATTGATTCCCTAGCCGCAGGACGAATTCGTCTAACAACGCTTTGAGCCGCTTCTCGGAGGCAATGGCGGTGGGTTTATCGAATCCTAACCAGATGGCGGTGGCTCCGCTTGGGCCGAGGCGCAGCGTCCATGCCTCACGCTCAGAACCCGTAGCGCCGGTGAAACATCGAGTACCGTTGCTCTTGTTTAAAACACTCGCTCCCTCAATGGCGGCCTCTGCGCTTAGTGCTGAAGTTACCTCTGGCTTGGCTTTATAAATTACTTCGTTAGATGCATCTCGGATCTCGCGAATCATATAACCGGTGGGCCGCTTTCCTTTATTGCCGAGTGTGGCCAGACCAATCGACATTTCCATCGGCGTGGCCGCGACGGCACCGCGAAATAAATCTTCAGTCGCTACAAAGGGGCCGCTGATCCCACAGCGCTTCGCGAGTCTCTCTACCTCGGCGGGCCCGATTTGGCGGCCGGTCTGCACTGGCCTGCCGGGCAACACGAGCTTGCCACGCTCTGCGGCTGCCGCAGCGACGAATGGTTCGAAAGCAGAACCGAGATCGCGGCGACTGCGAGTGAAATCAATTCGCGAATGTCGATAGTTTCTTCCGCCGATCAGAGCAAGAATCGCACCACTACGAGTCTCGGTGGTAACGGCCGCATATTGGAGGTAGGCTGGCTTCTCACCGATGACATGGGCCGCCTCTGCCGGATGAGGCCAGGATTTTTCCCGCTCCAGTTGCTCTACCGCTCGCGTTAGCTCCACTTCGAGCCTGCCTTGCCATGCCATATCAATGGTGGTGAAAACTCGGAGCCCACCGAGGGCGATGTCACTATCATCGAGCACACGATCTAGCTCACGGCGGACGGCTTGGATGGCGTAGGAAGTCTGTGATTCACGATCCTCTTCGGACACCAAGACCACTGGCTCCGCAGCGAGGCGATCGCGCTTTTCCTCATTGATCACCCCCATCGTGACCAGGCGATTGAGCGTCTGCCGGCGTTGCTCGAGTGATGCTTCCAATCTGCGGAGCGGAGAGAAAATATGTGGGCCGCGGATGATTCCCACAAGCAAGGCACACTCGCCTTCGGTGAGAGCCTTGGTGGTTTTTCCGAAATACGTCCGAGCTGCTTGCTCGATGCCATCAGCGCCTGCACCAAAGTAGATACGGTTTAGATAATTAGTTAGAATTTCATCCTTCGTATAGTGGGATTCCACTCGCAGAGTTAATGCGATTTCCAGAAACTTGCGATGCATCGACTTCTGTTTGATATTAAAACTATTACGAGCGAGTTGCATCGTAAGTGTGGATGCTCCTTGGGTGAAACTTCGGTCCTTGAGATTGCGGTATGTGGCGCGGGCCAGACCTCGGAGATCAACTCCTCCGTGCTCGAAAAATCGTGCATCTTCGCGGGCTTGCAGCGACTTGACGAGGAAGTCAGGAATTTCATCTCGCGTCACTAGCTTCCGCCCCATTCCGCCGGGTACGGAAATTTCGACTCCATTTCGATCATAAAACGTCGTGCCCGCTGGCAGCTTGGTGATCTCGCTCAGATCGAAGCGCATCGCCAGCATGAAGAAATAGAAAACAAAGCCCGACAGGGCGATCAAGCCGACAAGCGATAGCTGGAATATCAGCCGCACCAATCCGTGACTCCACCGGGGAAGCCAGCGCTTCCAAAACGGAGGAGGATTGATGGGACGCCAAGTGGACATGATGGAGGTGAGCTACGTTCGCCAGAGCTTGGAACGAGCTGGATGAATGGGCAAGCTTCAGGAACCATCCCACACAAACTTCGGTCGATGCCCCCTTGAGACCCGATGTGCGGACGCTTGATTCAAGACTCTGTCACACTTTTCATGAAATCCATCCGGAAGCGCAGTAAGCAGCCCACGCCACCGTGGTGATTGAGAAGCTCATCGGCTTCACACACCTCGATAGGGATATTCTGAGCCGTGGCGGCTTTTACCAACTCCTCGCGCTCAGCTACGGCCATTTCCTCAGAAATCACCAATTCCGAAACCGCACACAGCTTTAGCGCCTCTCGCGTGTCGTCAATGCCAATGCAGGCTAGGCCGCCGCGGCGGAATTGTTCGTTGAGCCGCTGCACGGTATTCTGGGATTCTTGCTGCTCAATTTCGATAAACGCTTCGATGGCTTGTTCCAGCACGACTGAATAATCATTTCCATTCGGCGCTTGCCTAAGAGTGTCTGATACCCGCGCCTCGATCTCTTTGGGCAGCGCACTTCTAAGTGCGCTCACATTCCGGGGATGGCCGGCGAGGATGAGATGATTGTGGCCACGCTTCCCCATCAAGTTGCTGATCAATTCCGCTTGGTCGCGCAAAAACCGGCGATCATTTTCCCGTTTGGACTGATGATAGTGTTCGCGCGTCCACTCGCGGCCCACTCGCTGGCGGATTTCTGGCCGCTTCGCTAAAATTTCCTCACTCACCGAGCCCAGCGTAATTTCAAATATCCGCGAGCTTTCCTCCGTGCAAATGGCCACCACGAAGCGATGAAAGCGGTCCTTCAGTTGCACCAACGGAAAGATCGCCGGCAAGGAATCGACATGAAAATGGTTATCCATCGTCGCACTGAAAGGCATCACTGTGAGTAGCGGAAGATCCCCGGCTCTGGAGAAAATTGCCAGGCTTTTGATCGTGTCTGGCCAAACTTGGCGAAGGACGGCATCCACCTCAGCCCGCGAGGTATCGAACAACTGACGCTGGTCCTGCTTGACGGCGATTCTCGCAGAAACTGCCCACTGGGCGAACTTCGCACGCAGGGCATCTTGATGCTGATAGAGATCAAGGAAAACGCTCAGAACGGGCGCTTGGGTTTCTGGGAGCGTCGCGAGGATCGTGAGATGTTGATGAAGAATTTGGATTTCTTGGACCGTCGGCAGGATGGCGGATTTTAAATTCATCTTGGCAAGTTACCCAGTTTCCTCCCCGTGACGAATGGAAACAACCGAGTATTTTCCAATCTTCCAAGATGCACAATTACATCCGGAAAAATTGGCGCTTCTCCACCATTTCGGTCACTCCTGGTGGAACCATTGTTTTCCATGTATCATCACCGGTAGTGATACGATTGAGCACATCTCGCGATAGAATCGATAAGTATTCGGGATTATAATTATCTAACGCCACAAAGCTCCCACGGTCTGCTAGATAGCCGTAAAGTTTCTTCAACTCCGGTGCTACCTCAAGGTTTTCAACCGTCTTTAATTCAGCATCGTTAGCGCCTTGTGAAGGGTAAACGTAGAGCTTTAAATCATTTTTAAATAACCTACCGAATGACTCTAGGATACCACCCGGAAGCTGAGTATAGTATTTCTCGTTAAACAATTCAATTAAGCTGGGCACACCCATCACGATTCCGATGCGCTCTTTGGTCCGCCAAGACAAATAGGCGGCAAGACGATAATACTCGAAGTAATCTGAGATCAACACCGTCATCCCGCATGCGGCGAGAAGGTCGGCACGGGCAAGGAAGTCGCGGCGATCCACTTCTTGGCCGCCATTCAAAAGATTTCGCATCGTGAGCTCGAACACTGGCAAGATTTCTTTACCTTTCACCGCAGGATCGAGTTTGAACTTCTCTAAAGCGCAGTGAAGCATATCGAAATTCACATTCGTAGGCGGTCGGAAGCTGCCGCGTTCCACCATCACTGCTTTTTTATAGAGCACTTCGGAAGGTTGGAGGACTTCGTGATTTGCGCCGAACATCGCAGCACCACTTAGGCCGAGCTGGACCAGTTTCAAACTCAGCAATCGATTGTCCACCGCTCTGAATTCGATGCCTTTAAACTCGATCACATCGATCTCGATGCGCCCGGTCGTCAGCTTATCTAACAAGCTCTCGAGCAGATGCTCCGGCTCATGGTGGTGAAAAAACGCACCGTATAATAGATTCACCCCCACCACCCCGAGGGCTTCCTGCTGGAGTGATGCTTCTGTATCCAGCATCCGGACATGGATGAGAATTTGGCTCGGCTCATCCCGCGGACGAGATTGAAATTTGATGCCCATCCAGCCATGGCATTCATTGCCACCCTTGAAGCTGCGCGCCACGACGGTGTCTGCGAAGGCAAAAAAAGCCGTAGAATCACCGCGTTTCTCACTCAAACGGTCCACATTAAGTTCTAATTCATGGTCGAGCATGGCTTGCAAACGGGGCCGCGAGACATAGCGCTCTCCGCTGCCGTAAATGGCATCACTTACGATCATGTCATAGGCCGAAATACTCTTCGCCACCGTACCAGCCGCCGCCCCGACTCGGAAAAACCAACGCACCACCTCTTGCCCCGCACCGATTTCTGCGAGTGTCCCATACCAGCGCGTGTCCAAGTTGATTTTCAGCGCCTTGGAATGAGTATCGATTTCAATGTGAGTCATGATTGGCGCCAAAGACTAAGCGAATTTGCAGGAAATTGTCCAACGCCTTCTGAGAAGATCTACCGGCGGCGGGCCAATGGCGCGAGGCGCAAAAATGGCGCCACTGCTCTGCAAGGGCCAACCACCACTTGCCAAGGACTGACGATCCACTAACGTCCCACCGCAGCTCGCTTATTTATGACTCCGCTCAACACCATCCCCGAAATCGGAAAATTAGCTTTGGAACTCCTCGAAGTGGCTGGCTTTCAGGATGTCGAATCGCTCGCAATTGCCGATGAAAATGAAGTGACGATGGAGTTGGAGCGGGCCAACGATGTCTTGAAAATTGCAAAAAGGCCACCTTCCGCAGCGAATATCTCAAAATGGATCGCCACCGCCCGCGAAATGACTCGTCAAGCTTCGGATGTCGAAAACGAAAACAAAACCAGCGGCGATGCGTATGCCGAAATCGATTCAGAAACCGAAACCGAAACCGAAGCCGAAACCGAAACCGAAGCCGAAGCCGAAACCGAAACCGAAGCCGAAGCCGAAGCCGAAGCCGAAGCCGAAACCGAAACCGAAACCGAAACCGAAACCGAAACCGAAACCGAACCAGAACCAGAACCAGAACCAGAACCAGAACCAGAAGTAATCCAGCTCTTCAACTATGAGGAAGTGGATGAGGTCATTGCGATGCTGGAAGCCGCGCCTTTTGCGATTCCACTGCCCGCCAAGCTTTTGAAAGATAAGCAACTTGCGGTGTCTGATATCCCCCCCGCAATTTTGCTCAATCAATACCCGGGAGATCTTGATGTCCGAACGGACAAGAAAATCAAGAAACCCTTATCAATCCCAGACATACCCAGCCCGAGTGAATCTATAGAAACATCAGAATCCTCGCCTTCCAAAGTAATTATAGATAATACGAAAATCAAACCGGTAAAAGCGGTGGAAGACGGTGATATCAAACCGCTACGACGCAGCACTCCTGAAGAAAATGAGCGCGTGGCACTCATTCGCGGGCCACGGAAAGAAACCAATGCCGGGCGCACTCGAAAGTCCCGTTGGTATATCCACGGAGTCCTTCACAACAACCCTTTTATCCTTGTCTTAGGCGCAATCACCACCCTTTTGTTAGTAGTAATGGTCCCGGTGGCACTTGCCGCTGCCGGACTATTGCTTTTGTCGGACACAGTCCCGTTGAACTTTGATTGGGTGTCCAAATGGCTATTGGTCTTTCCGCTAGCATTGCCAGCATTTGGTCTGATCTACTTAATTTGTGCCTCTCGTGGCAGTTGCCGGGTGTGCGGCCAGAAGTTATTCATCCCAAGAGTGTGTTTGAAAAACCCCAAAGCCCATCGCGTCGCATTCCTCGGTTATATCATCCCTCTTAGCCTCCATCTACTGATCTTCAAATGGTTCCGCTGCACTTATTGCGGCACTCCGGTGAGGATCAAAAAATGATCAATCGCCATGATTCGTTTACTTGCCTTGATTTCGATTACAGTCGCCACCCTGAGCTCATGTTCCATACTTGGACTAGGCGGGGAGGATAAGAATAAGGACAAACCAAGCCCCTTTGGCCCTACCTCGATTCCCCCACAACTCCGCGCTTCCACCTCTGATGCCGGAACACCCGTCAAGCCCGGTGGTAACGCTTCAGAAACGGCTAATAAAATCGCCTTCACGCCGGATGAGGATTTAGTCTTCACCGATCCTGACAATCCTAACGAAGAAATTCCGGAGCTCACCACACTTCTTTCTTCAGCAAAGCGTGGACCTTGGGAACTCAGCGAAACTATCGCGAAGAGACGCTCCATCAGGGAAGGGAAACCCATGTTAATTTGGTTCACAGACTCTGAAAAAAGCCCGATGTGCAAAGCCATCAGCTCGGAACTCTTTTCCCAAAATGACTTCGGCCAATGGGCGGAAGAAAAGATTGTCCGCCTGCGCGTGGATTCCGCAATCAATGCGAAGGATCCTGATTTAAGCATCGAAGATAAGGCAACCCGGGAAGTCGATATGAAGACTTATGTGAACAATTTAAAACGACGTTATAAAATACTTGGTAGTCCCTCACTAGTGTTGTTGAGTCCCAGCGGAGCAGTAATCGGGCGCTATCGCGGCTACAAGCGGGGAAACAGAGAATTCACTTGGGGGCTGATTAAACAGGGTGAAGCCGCTGCCTCTCATTCGCACAAAGCCTGGAAAGCAGATCTTGAGAAAAAAGGATATCGCGAGTGGCAAGACCGCCAACAGCGCAAAGTCTTCGCCAAACTGACGAACTATTCAAAAGGCACCCTCAGCCTACTCGAGCCAGATGGCACCCGCTCCAAAACGACGGAGGGCAAGCTCTCCGACGAAGATCGTGCATGGATCGTTGAGCAGAAAAAGATCCGGAACATGGAGTGACAACGCGCCATCCCTATGCTTTTCTCTCCTATGAATTTTGTAGTGCATCCCAGGCTGGCCGCAGCAAGCTTCGAGATCGGTAGGATCGCCGGGTGTCGATTACTTTTGAAAAATAATGCCTTGTTTCCTTGGTTACTTCTAGTGCCAGAGGTGGCGGAAACCATTGAAGATCTGCACCAGCTTGATCCGAAGCATTATTGGGAAGTGATGGCTGCCTTGCGCCAAATTTCAGAATTTGTCTCGGCTCACTTTGAGCCGGAGAAGCTCAATGTCGCCTGCATTGGCAATCAGGTCCGGCAGATGCACATCCACATCGTGGGGCGCTCACCAGCGGATCCCGCATGGCCCGGCACCGTGTGGGCGCATCATGGGAGCGAGCCTTATTTGCTTGAATCCGCAGAAGCCATCATCGTCTCCGCCCAAGCATTTTTGGAAATGAACTGATTAAAACTCTCCGGATGAAACTTATCCTACTTCTTATTCTCTCCGCCCTCCCACTTTACGCCCAGATCGGCGAAAAGATCGTCGCCGCAGCAGCCAAACAAATTGGCATCACCACAGCCTATAGACCAGAATATGTGGCTTTAGAATACCCTAACGGCGACGTTCTCCCTGACGGTGGGGTGTGCACGGATGTGGTCATCCGGGCACTTCGAGCAAGCATCGCGCAAGACCTTCAAAAGTTGGTCCACGAAGATATGCGCAAGCATTTCTCAGCCTATCCGAAAAATTGGGGACTCTCCAGACC
>Ga0105045_10006599_pt1 | contig 10273 bp, 11 predicted proteins | sample MAT02_FD_78089 | JGI IMG/M metagenome (GOLD analysis project Ga0105045, IMG submission 78089) | Freshwater microbial communities from Lake Fryxell liftoff mats and glacier meltwater in Antarctica - MAT-02 (megahit assembly) | ecosystem: Environmental > Aquatic > Freshwater > Ice > Liftoff...
ATGGCAGCGTTGACCGCCGTGCGCTGTGCTGCAGTGACCGCCGGAGGCGTGGTGAGCGCGTGCTCGAAATCGATGAGACTTTGTAAGGTCCACGGCGGTGGCTCCTTTTGCATTCAGGGGCGCTTGGCGATTTGTTTGCGAAAAAGCGGGATCAGCTCGGCATCCATCCAGGCGAATGCCGCATCGAGACCTTCTGCTTGATAGAGCTTGCCGATGGAGGCCTCCACCCGCGTGGGATTGCCGAAGGCGCTGAGGAAATCGTTGGAAGTCAGGCGGGTGAACCACTCGCCATCCATCGCATCGCGCTCACGCAAGACGAATTGGCGGGCGAAGAGGGCCAGCACGGCATCCCCCACCCAGGCGGCTTCTCTTTCTTTGCGGAGTTCTTCGTCTTTGCGGCTCACGGCGGGAGCTTGCACATTTTCACAACGGCCGTGCGAGCTTTTGTAAGCGTTCACGTGCGATTTTTTCCCGCAGCCTCGTTTCCGAATCCACATCCCAGTAGCCGGGCTGGAGTTCGAGGAACACCGAGGTGTAAGGCAGAGCGGAGGTCGTCCGGACTACCAACACATCGAAATTCCGATTCGCATCTTGCAGCAATGTCAGCAGCGATTGCTGGTCCAGCTCGGTGGTCTCATGGCCATGGAATGCGGTTTTGACGCGGTTCCGATATTCATCAATTCCCGGAGCAAAGTCATTTTCCACCGCCCTCACCTCGCGGGTGACGTAAATATTGGCCCGCACATTCTCGGTCTTTTCTAAAACTTTGAGAACATAGTCCAATGCCTCAGGCACCTCCACCGGCGCAGAAACTTGGCGTAAGCCAGGGCGATTGTGGGCGGGAAATGAGGCTTCCGCGATCACGATCCAGTTCCGATATCCTAGCTGGGTGGCCTGTCGATCCACCGCCGCCTGCCATGAACGGTCCTGTGGCTTGGCAGCTTCCTGCTGCACGCCCGCACAGCCTAGCGTGAACATTGCCACCCCGCATGCGACCAGACTGCGATTAAGAACCATGCCATTTCCAGTAAGTCTTGATGGGTGAAATGTCAACGAGATGGAGCTATTGATTTTACAATTTCAATGAGATCGCGGTGTTTGCCGGAATGGTGCGGATGTCGCCATGGCTCAGCGGGACCCTTCGCCTTCGACTTTGAGGGATTCCCCGATGCTCTCGCCCCAGTGCTGGAGGAAGAATTTTTTCTCATCGGTGAGAAAATGATCCGAGCGACCGAGGATGGGCCGGAGGGAAGTGGTCATTTGCAGGGTGACTAATAGGAAAACAAAACTCCAGATGGCGAGCGGGCCTTTCTGAGTGCCGCCGCTAGTGAAGATGACGGATTTGAGAAAACGCAGGGCAAATATCGCGGCGATGAGCCAGGCACCGATGCCAAGCGTGCCCATGAAGCCGAGCGAATCCGTGGATTCCGAGAAAATCCAGACGGCAGGTGCGAAGCCAAGGAGCAACAATCCCGCCAGCGCCAGCGCCCCGGCGAGGCAGGCGGCGAGCTGGGAGACCGCCACTTGCGCACCCGCGAGAGTGGCGAAGATGTAGAGGCTGGGAAAACAAATCACGCCGGAGAAGATCAGCCCTGCGGTGATTTTTAAAGGCGCGGCCCAGAGCTGCTCATTTTTAGCAAAGCAGCCGATCACGATGCCAAAGAGCACGCAAGAACCCATGGCCATCAAGGCGAAACGGAGCAGGGCACCGTGGTTTGCAGTGCCAAGGCGGGCGACGAGAGCTTGCGGATTGCGCAAGAGGCCTTCGAAGAGCGCTTTTAGATCGAGGGTATCGGATAACGGGGAATCAGTAGTTGGGGAATTCATGGTGGTGGTATGTTTTGGTGGTTCTGTTTGATGGCGTGGAGAATCGGAATGCCGAGAATGATGATGATGCCGAGTAGAACGGGCAGGCCGGAGCCGGAGGTGAGCCGCTCGAGAGCCCTCCAGACGCTTTCGTAAAACGTTCCGTCCATCGGGTCATCACGCAGGAACTGCACTTCCAAGTTTGGAGATCCGAAGAATGGCCGGAGAATCCAAGAAAACTGGGCACCGAGAAATCCATTTCCCGCGAGCCATGCCAGTAGCGTGGCCGTCGCCGCGACAGGGGTAGGAGCCTTCACGGCGAGCATCCGGTGGAGATGCACGTTCGCCACAATGCCAGCGAAACCGATGAGAAAAACATGGGTAACGAGATAGGCGGCATGGGCGGTTTGTGCATTGGCCGCGCTAGGTGGGGGTGCGTTCCATGCGAGTAAAAATGTGATCGGTGCGAGTGATCCGAGAATCACAGCGGCGAGGGCAAAAGCGGTGAGTAGCGCCAACAGGGATTGGCGGAATTCCAATCCGGTTCCCAAAAGCAGCCCCAGCAGGCCATTGAGCAGCCCATTGCAGGCAAGGGTGATGAAGATCAGCAGCGGAAGCTTCACGGCGACGTAAACTCCCATCAGCGGATCGCGCCAGAAGCCGACGGTGAATCCATACAATGCAAGGCCCACGAGGGCGACCATTGCCACCCACGCGACTCGCTGCGGGGTGGCAGATTCCAACCAATCTGGAGTGGGCTGGAGTAGCTGGCGGAGATTCATGTGAGAAGACCTCACCAGTGTGAAATGACGAGATGATGCGGATTAGATGAAATTTCCGTGAATCCTTTCCCGACAAGATGGCGCTTGAAGTTTCCGAGCAAGGGCACTAGTCCCTGTGCCCCATGGATGTGATGCACCCTTATGAACGACTGCCACTTTTCACCGCTGGCATCGTGCTGGCCATTTGGCTCATCGCGGTGCATGGCTGGATGCTGGCGAAACCGATCCAAGCTCAGGACTTTTTAAAGAAATTCCCCCGCAACGCGTTTCTCGGCCAAATCTTGCTTGGCATCGGCCTTGCGTGGTTCTGGTTACTAATCGCCCCGGCAGGAATGGGCATGCTGAGTGCGTTGGCGATGGATCTTGGAGAATTCAATAACATCAAGGGGATTCTGCGCATTTTGGTGCCTGTGGCATTGATCCTCGTAACCATCAGCGTGCGGGATTTCCTCGCCGTCCGTGCCTTGGGCGTGGTGGGCTTGATGGCGGCCTCGCCTTTGCTGGAAGCGGCATTTCTAAAAGACCCTCAATCCCGCTTGCTAATCCCCATCTTCGCCTACGCGATGATTACAGCCTCGTTATTCTGCATCGGAATGCCCTACCTTTTCCGCGATGCGATGGCTTGGGTGATGGCTAGCCAAGCGCGTTGGAAAATCGCCGCAGCTGCAGGACTCTGCTACGGCCTGGCAGTCTTGGGCTGTGCCTTCGTGTTCTGGAGAGGCTATTAAAAAACAGCGCTCAGTAAATTGGGGCACCAGAGGTATCTCCACCGCCGCCACTGCCACCACCTGCGGCTTTGTTCGCTGTGTTCTCCATGGCCTCGCCGCCGATCCGCATATCACGGCCGAGGCCGATGAACGTATTGCAGGAGCTGAGAAGGATACTCACAGCGGCAAGTGCTAATAATAAAGTTGATTTCATGCATGTCTGGATAGCCGAAATCCGCCAAGCTGCAAGCGGATTTTATAAGCAATCGTTAAGCACTTTTAAATTTCATCCAATATCGTTCCACTAACCTTGGGACCTTATTGGCATTGAGGAGGTAGGCTTTAAATATGGGGTTTTGCTTTGCATGGCACACCTCGCGTTTCAAGATCATTCCAAGAATCGATGGAAGCTCACGAATACCTCATCGCCAGTTTCCCCAGTCTGGCCCAATACCTTCAGTCGCGGAAGTGGGAATCCAGCTTCACCCGAGCAACGTTCGAACGCAGCCGCCCGTATGCCAATGAGCGCTACGTCGTAAAGCTGGAGTTCTCAGATCTGAGTGGAACACATTCCGCCTCCATCAAGAGCCGGATCTATGGTTCAAGCTATAAGCCTTACAACAGCGCCGTTTATTTCACCGCTGTCGGTGCGATCTGGATGTTCTCAGGTGATTGCACTTGTCCGGTGGGCTACAACTGCAAACACACCTGTGCGTTGCTACTTTACCTCACTGAGAAAATTATCGAGACCTCAAAAGATCCTGAAAAGCTCCACCGCCTAGCCCAGCCGCGACTGAGCCAGAGCACCGAGCTCTGGCTTACTTTGCTCAATGCTGCCAATCCCATTAAAATCCCACCAAAAGCCAAATCCACACCTTACAATAAATTTCTAGCCTACTACATCGAGTCAACGTACTATAATAGCCCCGGGCCGCTTCAGTTGGTTCTCCGAGTGGGTAGCACCAACAAAAGCGGCATCTCCATCGATAGTGGAACCGCCCAGGCGGATATCACCAAACCACCCAAATACATGACCGAGGTGGACCTCCGCCTCGTCACCATCTATCGCCGCATCGAGCGCAAGCAGGGCGCTTATTCTGGAGTGAAGCTCATGGGCGAGGGACTCGAGGGAATCCTTGAGGAAGCCCTGGCACAATCCCGGCTTTTTTACACCGTTCCCTGCCGCCATTTCGGCCCACCCGGGTTCAATCAAGTTCGCTCCGGCCCGCCCGAGTTGATCGAAGCCAGTTGGGAAACTCTTCCTTCTGGAGCCGCCCGCCCGCGGCTTAAATTTGAAAAGGAAAATCTCGTTCTGCTACCCACGGATCCGCCATTCTACTTTGATTCAGTAAGTTACCAACTAGGCTATGCAGAAAGCTCCCTGCCTGGCTCGATGCTCAGCGCTTGGGAAAAAGGCCCCATTATTTCCTCATCTGACATCCCACTCCTGCTCGACCGCCTCAGCACGCTTACTGAAACCCCGCTGCCGCTGCCCGTGGCGCTCATCAACGAGGTGAGGCCCGCCCAAGCACCTACCCCACACTTACAAATTATCCCACAGAAAATCGGTCCCTCCTTTGGTAGCACGGATACGATCATCGGCATTCCCACCTTCAGCTATGGGGACAGTCCAGCACTTTCACCCCTCCTTTCGAAAGGCCTTGCCAAGCATGTCAAAATCTCCGGCAACACCCGCGTCACTTGGCCACGTGATGCCAAAGCGGAAGCCCAGCATCTCCATAAACTCCTGAAATCTGACCTCACACCCCTCTCAGAAATTTTTTCCGAGCAGTATCTTACCCCCGTCACCCGCCTCGCTGTCACTCTTCCGCCCGCGATCACAGGACAACAGATCGAGTGGGCAAATTTTCTCGAAGGCCCCCAAGCCGCTATCCTCCGCGACTCAGGCTGGACGCTCGATATCGACCCCAAAGCCGGCCTCACCGCCCATGATGCCAGTGAATTTTTCCCCGCCATCGAGGCAGATCCGGACCATGGCATCGATTGGTTCCGCTTCGATATGCAGATCGAGATCGATGGGAAAAAACTCAGCCTCATCCCGATCATCGCCCAGATTATCCAAAACGGCTTCCCACCCTCGGATTCGCCGGATCTCCCGGAAGTCATGGCCGTCCCCTGTGAAAATCCCGAGGATGGCTTCATCCGCTTCCCCGCTCGCAGACTGTTGGAAATCGTCGAGCAAATCTGCCACCTTTTCCATGGCAACACTCCGACTGATGGGGCCTTGCGCATCGACCGGCTCTCCGCCGCTGGCGTGGCAGACACGCTCGCCATCGATGGCTCCGAGACCATCCGCGCCCTCGCCAAGCTCGGCCACTCGCTCAAAAACATCTCCAGCATGCCGCTGGCGGAAGTGCCCGCTACCCTTCACGCCGAGCTCCGCCCCTATCAGGTCGATGGCTACCGCTGGCTACAATTTCTCGCCAGCCACAGCCTCCACGGCATCCTCGCAGATGACATGGGCCTTGGCAAAACCCTCCAAACCCTCGCCCACCTCACCGCAGAGTGCGCCAAGTCCCCCGGCTTGCCATCACTCGTCATCGCCCCCACCTCCGTGGTCCCGAACTGGGCAGCCGAGGCGGAAAAATTCACCCCTCACCTCAAGGTTCTTGTCCTCCAAGGCAAGGACCGCGCTGCGAATTACGAGGAAATCGCCGCCGCAGACGTCGTCCTCACCTCCTACCCGCTCCTCGTCCGGGATTTTGAAATTTTCTCAAACCAAAAGTGGCACCTGCTCGTGCTGGACGAAGCCCAATACATCAAAAACCCCAAAGCCATCACCGCCCATAGCGCCTGCAAACTCAAGGCCGCCCACCGCCTCTGCCTCTCCGGCACACCGATGGAAAATCACCTAGGTGAGCTCTGGAGCCTCATGCGTTTCCTCATGCCTAGCTTCCTCGGGGATGAAAAATCCTTCAATATTCAGTTGCGCAGGCCCATCGAGCGCGAACGCTCCGCAGATGCCCAACTCGCCCTCAACCGCCGCGTTTCCCCGCTCATCCTCCGCCGCACCAAGGACCAAGTCGCCACCGATCTTCCCGCCAAGACCACCCTTATCCACCACATCGATCTCACGAGGAAGCAGACCGATCTCTACGAATCCGTCCGCGCCTCCATGGACAAGCGGGTGAGGGATGCCATCGCTGCCAAGGGCCTTGCCAAGTCCCACATCATCGTCCTGGATGCCTTACTTAAACTCCGCCAGATTTGTTGCCACCCGCAGCTCCTCAAGACTCCGATGGCGGAGAAAATTGGCGAGTCCGCCAAGCTCAGCTACCTCACCGATGATTTACTTCCCACCTTGTTAGAAGAAGGCCGCCGCATCCTCCTGTTTTCCCAATTCACCTCCATGCTCGCCCTCATCGAGGCGCATTTAAAAGCGGAAAACATCCCCTTCCTGAAACTCACCGGCCAGACCCAAGATCGCTCCTCACTCGTCAAACAATTCCAATCCGGCGAAGTCCCGATCTTCCTCATCTCCCTCAAAGCCGGTGGCACCGGCCTCAATCTTACCGCTGCGGACACCATCATCCACTACGATCCATGGTGGAATCCCGCTGCGGAAAATCAAGCTACGGACCGCGCCCACCGCATCGGCCAAACCAAGCCCGTCTTTGTCCATAAGCTCGTCTGCCGTGGCACCATTGAAGATCGCATTCTCGATCTCCAGAAACACAAAGCCGCCCTCGTCGAGGCCCTTCTTTCCGAGGAAACCAGCAAGCTCAGGATCGATTCCGAAACCCTCTCGCACCTCTTGGCACCACTCGCGGAATCGTAATTCGCCAACTTATCTGGAGGCAACCGGCTTAAGATCTTTAGTATAATTTTGCCCGGTTTGTAGTTTGAGCAATTTGATACCAAAGTTCTTCAACAAGGTGCTTGGGACCGATTTACAACTATAGAGAGTCGTCTTCTCTTCATTATGAATCAGCACCGCATAGCCGAGATAGCGGGCGCCAAATTTAGCAAAGCCAGTATCATCATAAGGTGCACTGATATTACTGACTTGCAGCTCTTCACTGGCCAGAGGATCCATCTTCTTCAACTCGAAGGATTCCGCTTTAAAGACATGGTACTGATTGGTATCCATAATCGGCCGGCCGAATATTACGACACTCACCGTAGCTCCGATAGTTGATTTGAGAATGTCAGGATTTTTAAGAGTGATCGTTGGCTCCATGTTCACCCGCTTGTCATCGAAGTCATCCGCACCGGTGTTTTTGCGATTCTTTTGTGAGGAGAAATTGATCTCAAAAATTTCACTCAAGTTTCCTCCCTCATCATGCCATTTTTTAACCATTTTTGAAGTAGCTTCGTCCAGCCGCTCCAGTGGGATGGTGAAATCTTTTTTATCGGACTCACGCCGTACTTTGATCGATTTCCCGTCAGAAGAAATAAGACGCGCAGTGAGCTTGGTGCCATTTTTATCCACCAAGTCCACTGGCTCGCTGGCCGCAAAACAAAAAGTGGCCGGCAAAAGCAAAAAGCCTATGCATAGGGTCGTAATCGCTTTTGCGCTCATTCTCATGAGGCGTCTCTTACCAAAAGCCGCAGTTCCTAACAAGAGAAAGTTTCACCGCACCATGGTTCAGGGAGCGGCGAAACGCGTTCGCCGTACGGATGAGCTGACGATGGGCAAGACCTTTTGGGCCCCCCATTGGCCTATTATCCGCATGGGCGGACGCGTTCCGCCCCTCCTTGGGATATGCATTACTGCTTGATGGTGCCGATGCGCTCTATTTTTTCTGCGCTGCGATCAATTCAGTAATCTTTTTGATATATCCCTGAGTGCCTCCTTCGAGTTCTCCGATGTCTTCAGAAATCTTATTTCCCTCAGCATCAAGCAACAGCACCGTGGGATAGCCGCCTTCCAAATACTTCTTCTTAAGTATCTCGTTTTGAGCTTTGAGATCTGCAGATAATTCCGTTTTCTTTGGAAAATCAGCCTCCATCAGGATCACGTTTGCCACTGCAAATTCCTTGAATTCCTTGGTTGAGAAAACTTCTTTCTCCAGCTTGATGCACCAACTGCACCAGTCGGTCCCGGTGAGATTGATCAGGATGAATTTGTTTTCTGCCTTGGCTTTCGCCTTGGCCGCATCCAAGTTGGTTTCCCACCCTGGCGTGCCGGCGAGTGCGGTGGCAGCCAGTGCCAAGGTGAGCGCGAGTGATTTGAATAAACGTTTCATTCCGCAAAAACTAGATGAAGTTTTCCGTGTATCCAATGGGAATCAATCCAGCTTTTTCTTGGCAAGTGCTTCATCCAGATGTTTCAGAAAAGCATCTACGCTGGGGAATTCGGACGCGAAGAATCGTGTGAATTCTTTACCTTCGGAATCGAGGAGGACCACGGTCGGGAAGCCTTCGATGTTGTATTTTTTGGCCATCGGCTCATTTTTCTTTTTCAGTGCCTCATCGCCTTGAGGGAAGTCTAGCTCCACCAAGATGAAATTCTTCGATGCGGCATCTACGAATTCCTGTTTGGAGAAAACGTTCTTGCGCATTGCGATGCAAGGCGGGCACCAATCGGAGCCGGTGAACTCGACGAGCACGGACTTGTTCTCAGCCTTCGCTTTCGCGATGGATTGTTCAAGGTCTGTGGACCATCCCTTAGGGGTTGTTGCAAAGGCGGATGAGCTAAGTGCGGCGACGCTTAGGGTTGCGGAGGCGAGCCAGGTGATTGCTTTCATACACTAAATAAAACGCTGCTCAGCTCGAAATTGTTCAATCTATTTTTCATAAAGCTCAATTTAGTTGAAGGCCGCGCGCACTTCTTCGGCGATGATTTCCAAGCCAGCCTTCACAATCGCCTCGTCCATGGCGTAGGAAACGCGGATGCATTCGTGGCGGTGGCGCCAGCCTTCATCGGCGTGACCGAAGAAGAAGTAGTGGCCGGGAATAATAAGGACTTCGCGTTTTTTTAACCTTTCGTAAAGTTCCATGGCGGTGATCGGCAGCCCGGGAAACCACAACCATAGGAAAAGCGCGCCCTCGCTGCGGTGCATAAACCAGTCGATCTCATCGCCGAAGGCCCGCTGCGCTGCCTCGCGGGCGAGCAGGCATTTTTCCTCATAAAATGGCCGGATGACTTCACGGCTGAGCCGCAAGATTTCCCCGGATTGGACGAGTGGCAGAGTGATCTGCTGGCCGATGTTTGGATTGGACAGTCCGGCGATGGCACTCATGGACCCCAGTGCGGCAATGAGCTGGGGCGGCCCGATGACGATGCCCGTGCGGGTGCCTGGCAGGCCGAGTTTTGAAAGGCTCAAAGTGAGCACAACGTGCGGCTCCCAAAAGGGCGTGGCCTCGCTGAAGATAATGCCGGGGAAAGGTGCCCCGTAGGCGTTATCGATGATCAGAGGGATGTTATTCTGCTTCGCGAGGGCGGAGAGTTTTGAAATTTCATCATCAGTGAGGACATTTCCGGTGGGATTGGTGGGCCGGGAGGCGCAAATGGCGGCGATGTCTGGAGTGACTTCCAATTTCTCGAAATCGACGCGGTATTTGAAATCGTGCGGGCCATTTTTCTCGATCAGCGGGGTGACGGCGCGGAACAAATCGGCACCCGCGCCTTGATTTGCGTAGCCGATGTATTCTGGCACGAGCGGCAGTAAAATTTTGCGTTGGCTGCCATCCGGCATCTCCCCGGCGAGGAGATTGAAGAGGAAAAAGAACGCAGTCTGGCCGCCAGAGGTGATGGCGATGTTTTCCGGCTGGATGTCCCAGCCGAAGGTCTCGCGCATGAGCGTAGCCATGGCAGCGAGGAATTGAGGATTGCCGCGCGGTGGATCGTAAAGGCTCAGCGAGCGCTCAAGGCCGGAATCTTCTGCGAGAATCTCTTCCATCCGCGTGCGCCAGACGGCATTGATCTCCGGGATGAGCGCCGGTTGGCCACCGCCGAGCATTTTGAGATCCGGGCTACCGCTGGCTAGAGCGTGGCCGAGATCGTCCATCAGC
>Ga0105045_10006600_pt1 | contig 10273 bp, 12 predicted proteins | sample MAT02_FD_78089 | JGI IMG/M metagenome (GOLD analysis project Ga0105045, IMG submission 78089) | Freshwater microbial communities from Lake Fryxell liftoff mats and glacier meltwater in Antarctica - MAT-02 (megahit assembly) | ecosystem: Environmental > Aquatic > Freshwater > Ice > Liftoff...
AGGCCATGACGCTCAGCCAGCTTCTCGACGACTCGGGCCTTCTGGCGCGCCTCGCGCTCCTCGACGCGCGCGTCGTCGCGGGCGCGCGTATCCGCCCGCACGCTCTCATCAAGGCCCGCCATCATGCTCGAAGCGCTCGCTCGGGCGGCCGCGACCGCAGCGAGGCTCACGCTGGTTACCGGCGCGGAGACGCCCTCAGACAGCTCTGCCATGACCCGACCGCGGCGCGCTTCCGTGCGCTCGAGCCGCCGCGCCGCAGCGGTGGCGGCAGCGGCGCGCGTGTCAGCCTCGACCGTGCGCACCCTCAGCAGCCCTGCCAGCGGAAAAATCCTTGTCACGAGTCCACCCCCAGGAGGGTGGCGAGACGGTCGAGTCGCGCGCGAGTCTCCGCGGCGGGGGTCAGATCGTCGAGATCCTGCACGAGCATGGCGGTGAGCTCCCTGCGGTGGGTGATGACGGCGTCGACCCGGGGATCGGATCCCGCGGGGTACGCCCCGACGTCGATGAGGTCGCGCGCCGCTCGGTGAGCCGCCATCGCCGAACGCACGCGGGCGAGAGAGACCCGATGCTGCTCGTCGACGACGCGACCCGCCACGCGCGAGATACTGCCCAGAACATCGATCGCCGGGTGGTGGTCGGCTACGGCGAGAGCGCGGTCGAGCACGATGTGCCCATCGAGGTAGGACCGCACAGCGTCGGCCACTGGCTCATTGTGATCGTCGCCGTCGACAAGAACCGTGTAGACGCCCGTGATCGACCCTCGCTCGGCGGTGCCGGCCCGCTCGACGAGTTGCGCGAGCGACGAGAACGTCGAGGGCGGGTACCCCCTCGTCGCGGGAAGCTCCCCGGCGGAGAGACCGATCTCACGCTGCGCCATGGCCATGCGGGTGATCGAATCCATCATCAGCAGCACATGCCGACCCTCGTCACGGAAGCCCTCCGCAATGCGGGTGGCCGCGAGGGCCCCGCGCCGGCGACGTACGGCGGGATCGTCAGAGGTCGACACGACCACGACCGAGCGTGCGAGACCCTCGGCGCCGAGGTCGCGCTCGATGAATTCGCGCACTTCACGTCCGCGCTCGCCGATCAGCGCGAGAACGATGATGTCGGCGTCGGTGCCACGCGCGATCATCGACAGCAACGAGCTCTTACCGACACCGCTACCCGCGAAGAGCCCGATGCGTTGGCCCCTGCCGATCGGCGTGAAGGCGTCGATCGCCCGCACGCCGGTGATGAGGGGGGTGTCGATGGGGGTGCGGTCCAGTGCGGAGGGCACGGGATGCCCGAGGGGCACTCGCGCGACGCCCTCCAGCGGTCCGAGGCCATCGAGGGGCTCCCCGAGAGCGTCGATGACCCGCCCCAGCAACCCTGTTCCCACCGGGATACCCCGCCCCCGTTCGGCAACCGCGACCTGACCGACCCTGAGCGCCGGGGCCGGGTCGAGCGGCATGCAGCGCACCCCGTCGACGCGGGTGGCGATCACCTCCGCACGCACGGCGGGTGCCGGACCGAGAGCCACGACCTCACCGACGCCCGAGCGGATACCGGCCACATCGACCGCGAGGCCGACGACGCCGCGAACGACACCGTGCCGTTCCGGCGCCGCGGCTGAGCGCACCGCGGCCGAAAGGGCGTGCGCGGCGGTCATGCGCCGGACTCCTCGGCGAGCAGAGCGCGGCAGCGGTCGAGGGCGGTGGTGAGCCGGGCATCCAGTTCGCCGTCGACGAAGTCGCCGAGCGCGTCGCCGCGGGCGATTCGCGCATCGCCGATGAGCGGCACGGCCTCACCCTGGGTGGCGCTCAGATGTTCGGTCACAGTGGCGAGGTCGAGCGGGTTCACGCGCACGCGGGTGAGGGTGTCGGCCTCTTCGTGGGCGAGAACGCGCTCGATGGCGGCACGTGCGGCCGCCTCGACGTCGAGCACCGCACTGCCGAGGATGACGGCTGCGAGCTCGATCGACGTCGCGGCGAGGGAGGCCCAGACCTCATCTCGATGCTGCGTCGCGCGGGCCGACCATGCGGAGGTGGCGTGGTCGAGTGCCGCGAGCGCTGAGATGATCGCCGCGCTGTCGACCGCTTGCCGCGCCTCGGCGTGAGCTGTTCGCTCAGTTTCACGGCGAGTGCTTTCGGGAACGGCCGCTCGCAACCCGGCGGCGTACCCCTCGGCGTAGCCGCGGGCGGTGTGCTCCCCCGCGCCGTCGATGCGGGGAAAGAGGTGGGGGCGCGCGGCGAGAGTCTCAGACAAGGCGGTCACCCTCGTCGTCACCGCGGGTGAGCACGATCTCACCGCTCGCCGCAGCGTCGCGCATGGCGCGCACGATCTCGGCCCGTGCTTCGTCGACCTGGGATGCCCGCACCGCACCCTGCAGCGAGATCTCTTCGTCGACCAGCGCGCGAACCCGCTCGCTGATGTTCCCCGTGATGGTGGCGACGACGGGCTCGGGTGCCCCCCGTAGCGCCAGCGCGAGGGTTGCGGCGTCGATACCGCGCACGACCTGTTGCACGTCGCGAGGATCCAGACGCACGATGTCGCCGAAGGTGACCAGTCGGCTGCGAATGTCTTCGGCGAGTGCCGGCGAACGCTCATCGAGCGCGGCGAGGAGCGCCCGCTCGGTGGCGACATCAGACCGGGTAATGATCTCGACAAGGGGCTGCACCCCTCCGACGACGTCGACGTGGCGGCGTGGATCGATGACCGCCCCGGCGCGATGACGCAGGGTGTCGGCGACGATGGCGAGAGCTTCGGGCGTCGCCGACCCCATGCCGGCGATGCTCTCGACGACGTCCAAACGCAGCTGCTCGGTCAGGCCGGCGAGCACGAGGGAGGCGCGCTGCGGCGACAGGTGGGCGAGAACGAGCGCGATGGTCTGCGCGAGCTCGTTCTCGAGCAGGCCACGCACGATCGCCGGATCGACCTCGTCGAGGAATTCGAACGGCCGACCGCCGAGCGTGGCGGTGAGGCGGGTCATCACGCCCGCGGCACGCTCGGCTCCGAAGGTGGCCTCGAGCAGGCCCGCGGCCACATCGCGTCCGCCTCGAGCTGAGAGCGCGCCCGAGACCGAGAGGGCGTGGAAGTCCTCAACGATCTGCTGCACCTGTTCTGAGTCGACCCTGCTGAGAGCCATGATCTCGGCCGAAATCCTCTCGGCTTCGTCATCGCTGAACTGCTTGAGCACTTCGGCGGCGTGCGTCTGATCGAGCTGGGTCATGAGCAGGGCGACCCGCTGCGTGCCCGTCAGGGTGACGGGGCGGGCGAGCGCGCTCACACCGAGCTCCGCTCGTCCATCAGCTGACGCAGCAGGTCGGCGGTGCGTGCCGGGTCGCGTTGCGCGAGGGCGTTGAGCGCACGGCGGCGCTCCTCCACTCCGGACGGTCCGACCGGAAGCTCGATGTCACTGAAGTCGTCCTTCGGTGCGAGCAGGGCGTCCAGGTCAGCGGCGGGCGTATAGGGCTCGTGCCGCTCCTGCAGCATGCCGAGGTCGACGGGCTCGCGTACCTGGCGCTTCATGGCCGAGCGCACGAAGGCGAGCACGATGATGAGAAGCACGAGCACACCGAGGCCGACCGCGCCCCATCGGATGCTCGACCACAGAGTCTCCTGAGCCTCTGCCTCGCGAGCTGAGCCCAGGGCCGATTCGGCCTGCTCCGCGAGCGAGCGGTCGAAGTCGACGAGCTCGACGGTGACGGCGTCGCCCGCCTCGACGTCGAGACCCGCGGCAGAGATCACGAGGTCTTCGATCGCGCGGGCGTTCGTACCGGCTGCGGCCTCACGGTCGATGGCGACCGAGACCGTCTGACGGCCGATGTCGCCGGCGGGAATGCTGGTGACCTCGACTGTGCGGTTGTTGGCGTTCATGCGGTCGGTGGTCTCGGCCGCGTAGGCACCCGGCTCTCCCGCGTCGCCGGGCACGGCGATGTTGTCAGGCCCGAGAACCCCCGCGGCACCGCCGGCACCGCCGGAGTACTCCTCTGATGTGGTGGACTCGCTGAGCGGCTCCACCCCTTCCGCCGCTTCAAAAGTCTCACTCGTGCGCTCCACCGTCTGCGAGACCACGTCGGCACTCACGACGACGCTCGCGTTCCCCGGGCCGACGACGCGCTCGACCATGGCGAGAACCTCGCTTTGCACGCGCTCGGCGTGGTCGCCGGATGCCCCGCCCCCCATACCCGTCGGACCGGTGCCGACGGCGGAGAGCACGGTGCCGACGGCATCCACCACGGCGACATCGTTCGCCGCCAATCCTTCGACGGACGCCGAGACGAGATTCACGATCGCCGAGACCTGCTCGGTGCCGAGCTGGGCATTGGGCGTGGTGGCGATGAAGACGGAGGCGGTGGGCGAGAGCCGCTGCTCGGTGAATACCGATTCGCCCGGCAGCGCGAGACGCACACTTGCCGTGTCGACCCCCTTCATCGCCCCGACGGTGGCGGCGAGCTCCCCTTCGAGGGCGCGCTGGTACGTGACGCTCTGCTGAAAGTCGCTCGCGGTGACACCCATCTGGTCGAGCAGGGCGTACCCCGTGCTCGACTCACCGGGGAGGCCCGCGGCGGCGAGAGCGATTCTCTGCTCGTACACCTGGGCTTCGGGCACGAGAACCGAGGAGCCGCTGCCGGCGAGTTCGTACGGGATGCCCGCGGAACGCAACTGCTCGACGACGGCGCTCGCATCGGCGGGGGCGAGCCCGCTGAACAGGGGCGCCATGGAGGGCTTCGACAACCAGCTCGCGAGAGCAACGGCCCCCAGTACGAGCGCGGCAACGCCGATGATGGCCAGCGTGCGCTGCGCGAGGCTGAATCCTGAGGCGGCACCAGACATACGGCGCCAGAGGGAGGTGACGGCGGCGGGCATTAGGCCTGCATCCTCATGATCTCGTTGAAGACCTCGATGCCCTTGTTGCGCATCGTCGTCATGACCTCGAGGGTCAAGCTCGCGCGGGACGACGCGATGGTGGCCGCGTGCAGGTCGCTGAGGTCACCGGTGAGGGCCGCCAGGGCGAGGGAGCCGCTCTGGGAGCTGAGCTGCTGCGCCTGGTCGACGGCGCCCGCGAGCTGCGTGGCGAAGCCTGCTCCCCCGTCGGCGGCGGGAGCCACGCCGATCGCGGCGACAGACGGGTCGGGTGGGGTGATCGCGCCGAATCCGGGAATGGGGGCGATGGGCATCAGCGGCGTCCGATCTCGAGGGCGGCAAGGTAGGTCTCACGGGCGCGGTCGATGACCGCCGCATTCGCCTGGTATCCGCGTTGGGCCATGATGAGGGCACCCATTTGCGAGGCGAGGTCGATGTCGGGGTAGCGCACCATCCCGTCGTCATCGGCGAGCGGGTGATCGGGTTGGAAGGCCAGGCGGCCCTCCGCGTCGCCGAACGCAGCGCCGGCGACCATCACGCCGCCCACTCCCTCGGCCTCGCGGGCGATAACGTAACGAGCGCGGAAGGCGTCGCCGTCGGTGGAGGTCGCGGTGTTGACGTTCGCCATGTTGTCGGCAACGGAGTCGAGCCATTTGCGGTGCACCCCGAGGGCGCTCCCGGCGATACCGATCGCATCGAGGGTCATCCGCTCGTCCTCAGCGCGGTGCGCACGCTCGCGAACTGGCCGTCCATCGCCCGGGAGGCGAACTGGAACCGCAGCACCGTATCGATGTTCGAGACCGTCTCGGTGTCGAGGTTGACGTTGTTGCCGTCGAGACGGGTGGGCTCGAGCGAGCGCTGCATCGTCGGCTCGACGCGACCCGAGCCGTCACGAATCGAGGTAGCCAGGGCATCCTCGAAGGCGACCCGCTGGGCACGGAAGCCGGGCGTATTGACGTTGGCGATGTTGTCGGCGATGGCGCGCTGTCGCGCAGCGAGGCCGGTGAGCGCGCTCTCGATCGCTGTCGCGGTGACGGATGTGATCACGGGTGGAATCCCCTGTTCGTCGGGCACCGTGCGGTGCTGCCGAAGGGTGGCCGATCCGTGGCCGTGAGTCGAGCGATCCGTGCTCTGGTGCCCACTATCGGCACCCGCATGCCCGCCGTTAGCGGTTCAGCCGGAGCTGTCGAGGTAGAGCGGCGTCGCCGTGCCGCGCGCGGCCGATCCGCGCAGGGCCGCGCGGTGTCGCTCGACCTCGCGCTGCACCGCTCGCGTCTGCTGCGCCCGCTCCTCGATGAGACTGAGGATGCCCTGCGCCCGCTCGGCAAGAACGGGCGGTAGCGGTCCGGCGCCGACGGGTGGCCGCCAGCCGGGCTGGGGCGCACTGCCGGGCTCCCCCGCCCCCATCAGCTCAGTCGCTCGGGGCATGGGAGGGACCGACGCTTCCAACTCGTTCAGAATCCCGACCCAGGCCGACTCGGCCTTCTCAGCCGACACCGCGCACCCCGTCCAGCCCCACCGCGGGTATCGGTGTCGAAACGAGGCCTTCGGCGGCATCCCGCCATGCTTCCCGCAGGGGCGCTACGACGCGCGCGCACGCGCGAGTGACGACCGGGTCGTGGTCGATCGCCGCGCGAAGAAGCTGGGTCGTCAGGTGCCCGTACAACGCGAAGAGCTGCGGGCCTCCCTCCCAGGCGGCGACGTCGAGGCTGCCCATGAGCTCGGCGACGATCGACTGCGCATTGCCGAGAAAGCGTCGCTCGGCCTCGCGGTCGCCCGCCTCCTGCGCCTCGGCCGCACGGTCGAGATCGAGGGCGAGGCGATCCATGAGCATGACGAGCAACCGCGCGGGGGTCGCCGACAGCACGGCGTCGCGGCGGTACTGGGCAAGCATCTTCTCGGCGGCGGTCATGGTCGCCTCGACAGCCCGGCCAGCTGCGAGCCCAACCACGAGCCTTGTGAGTTGAGTGCACCGAGCTGCACCTCGAGGGCCGCGTAGGTGCGCTCGAGAGCCGAGCGTCGCACGTCAAGTCGGCGATCCCAGCTCTCGATCTGCGTGCCGAGGTCGCTGATACGGCGCTCCTGGCCCTCGATCCGGCGGGTGACGAGGCCGTCGAAGCGGTCGTTCATCACCCCGACCGCGGTCTCGACACGCGCGCTGATCGCGGCCACGGTCGCCATCGTGCCCTGCGGGTCGTCCGCGAGGGCGGCAGCGAACCGTGCGGCATCGAATTCGACCGCCCCGGTCGCGCTGAAGCTCAGGCCGATGGTGGAGGGCGAGATGCCCCCGACGGGGCGGCTCACCGCCTCGGTGACTCGATTGCGCACGTCGCGCGCGGTGGAGTCGCCAGCCAACACTCCGGCTCTTGTGGCATTCGATCCCGTTGACCCGGTGGTCGTGGTGACGGCGGTGGATGAGGCGAGGTAGTCGAGCACTCCCTTGATCGCGGTGCTGAGCCCTGACGCGGCCGCAGTGATCGCGGCCTCGTCGCGTGAGACGGCGATCGTGGTCGTGCCGGTGGTACCGGCAGCGATATCGAGTGTCACCCCGGGCAGCAGATCGGCGAACATCGAGCCGGTGGCAGTACGCACCTGCGCGGCAGGCGTTCCCGCCCACAGGGTCACCTGGGCGTCTCGACCCTGGGCGACGACCGCTGCCCCGGGCTCGGCGAAGAGGTTGACCGCGGTACCTCCGGTCACCTCGGCGGCGGTGCCGCGATAAAGGCTGAAGACACCGGCGGCGCCGGTCTCGCCGGCCTGCACTTGCAGACGGCTGAGGGGCTGGCCCGTGACGGGGTCCACCCCGGAGGAGACGACGGCGGCACTCAACCCGAGCCCCGCCCCTCGCAGCGCCACCGCGACATCCGTCGCCGATCCGCTCGTGGCAGAGAGCTCGTGAGCGACCCCAGCGGCGTCGACGACGGTGAGAAAAAGTGGGCTGGCGCCCCATCCAGCACGGGCGGCGGTGACGCCGGTGTGGGCCGCAGCGGTGGTGTCGATGCGAACGGCGATGCTGCCTGCGGGTGCACCGGCCGTGGCCGTCACGGTCACGCCCTCGAGGCTCGAGGTGGCTCGGCTAGGCGTCGTGGTGGCGGCACTGCCGAGGGCGGCGGCACGGTTGCCCAGAGTCTGCAGGGTCGAGTTCAGGGTCTGCCATGCGCTGATCTGCGAGCGAGCGGTCGTGACCGTGCTCTGCAGCTGTGCACGCGGGGCGCCCTCCACCCGCATGAGTGAGGCGATGAGCGCGGTGGTGTCGAGGCCGCTGGAGAGGCCGTCGAGGCCGAATCCGGCCATGTCGTCCTCCTCTCGCGGCGTAGATGATCAGGGTTCGAGTAGAGATGGCCTCCCGGCGACGAGGGACGGTTGAGGGGTCCTCGCCGCCGGGCGGTTGTGAGCCGGAAGGCTTAGCGCAGCAGCTGCAGCACGCCCTGCGGCAGCTGGTTCGCCTGCGCGAGCATGGCGGTTCCGGCCTGGCTGAGAATCTGCGACCGGGTGAACTGCGCCATTTCGGCCGCCATGTCCGTGTCGCGAATCCGGCTGTTCGACGCCGACAGGTTCTCGACGGAGACGTTCAGGTTGTTGATCGTGCGCTCGAAGCGGTTCTGCACGGCACCGAGTTCCGACCGAGCGGTCGAGACTGTAGCGATCTGCGTGTCGATGAGCTCGATCGTCGCCTGAGCGTTCGTGGCCGAGTCGTACAGGTACCCGGCTGCGGCCGTACCGATCGCCTCCGCGTCGGCACTCAGCGCCACCGTGATCTGGCTGGATGCGTCTCCCTCGGCCCCGACCTGGAAGGCGAGCGACGCGGGTGCCGCGGTGCCGACCAGGTTGATGCCGTTGAAGTTCGTCGCCTGGCCGATGCGAGTGAGCTCCGCAGCGAGCTGGTCTGACTCGGTCTTGATCGCCGTACGTGCGGCGGGGTTGTTCGAGTCGTTACCGGCCTGCACCGCGAGGTCGCGCATGCGCTGCAGCGTCGAGTGCACCTCGGTGAGGGCGCCCTCCGCGGTCTGCACAACCGAGATGCCGTCCTGCGCGTTGCGGCCGGCCATCTTGAGGCCACCGATCTGCGCCTTCAGGCCCTCCGAGATGGCCAGACCTGCCGCGTCGTCACCGGCGCGGTTGATGCGCAGGCCACTCGAGAGCTTCTCGAGCGACTTGCTCAGGTCGTTCTGCGTCGCCGACAGGTTGCGGTAGGCGTTGAGTCCGGAAATGTTGGTGTTGATTTGCATACCCATGATGTTCCTCCGTGATGTGGGTGGTGGGGCGTCACCCCGTCCGTGGGGTGACACTGAGAACTCTCGGCAGGGCCGACGAGTTCGTTAGGGGTTCAGCTCGCGACGAGTAGTCCGTCGGAGCGACGATCAGCGATGGCTATCGAGTGGCGCAGCTCACCGAATCGAGCGAGGTACGCGGCCTGCCGCGCCGCAGTGGCGCCGGCGACCGATGCCGTGACGTCAGCGGCGGGCTCCTGAAGCTCGGCCGTCGCCGTGCGCAGCAGCTGCATCGCCTGGCTGCGCTGCTGCGAAACCGCGGAGTGCGTGACGCCGAGTTCGGCAGCGATCTCAGTGACGGTGCGGTCATCGTAGAAGAGGGCGACGACGATGCGGCGCATCCGCTCCGGGAGCGCTGCGATCGCGGCCTGCATGATCCGCTCGCGTTCGGCGATCATCGCGGCCTCTTCCGGTCCCGGAATGTCACTGCGCACCGTGCTCGCGACGTCGGCGTCGATCTCGGTGAGTCGGCGGGCGGCGAATGCCAGCGTCTCGCGAACGACCGAGGGTGCCTCGCCGAGGGCGGCGGCGAGCTCATCGGCGGTGGGCGCCCGGTGCAGGTGGGTCGTGAGCTGCTCCTGCAGTGCGGTGATCGCGGTGATGCGCTGACGCGTGCTGCGTCCGGCCCAATCCGTCGATCGGAGCTCATCCGAGAGAGCACCCAGAATGCGTTGCCGAGCGTAGGCACCGGAGGGAACGCGCCGTGCGGGGTCGTAGGCGGCGGCGGCCGTAATGAGGGCGACGGCCCCGACCGAGGCGAGGTCTTCCCGCGAGAGATGCGTTGCACGCGCACAGAGGTCGCTCACGAGATAGCCCACCAGCGGCAGATTGGCGACCACGAGAGCGTTGCGCTCGCTGTGGTCCGCGCGCCGCGGCGGTGCCGCATTCAGTGCCGTCATCTCTCGAAGTCCCCCGACTCACCCGCTCTTGACCCGTGAAGATCCACGACCCCTCGGCATGAGAGTGCCCGCTGCAGAACGTCCTGACCATCCCCCACTAGGGGGACCCCCACAGGGAGGGTCCGCAGTGTGGGGGACACGATTCGACCCCACGTCCCCCACAATGCCCACACCTCCCACTAACGTCGGGGTACCGCCTGCCGACAGTGACGACTGCACGGGATGCACCGCCCCCGCTGCTCGTCTTTTCTCATCCGA
>Ga0105045_10006601_pt1 | contig 10272 bp, 6 predicted proteins | sample MAT02_FD_78089 | JGI IMG/M metagenome (GOLD analysis project Ga0105045, IMG submission 78089) | Freshwater microbial communities from Lake Fryxell liftoff mats and glacier meltwater in Antarctica - MAT-02 (megahit assembly) | ecosystem: Environmental > Aquatic > Freshwater > Ice > Liftoff...
GCTCCTCCGCCGCCAGCGGGTTGAGGCGTGCCTCGCCGCCGCCCTCGACTACCCCCTCTGTCTGCTTGTCGCGCCCGCTGGCAGCGGCAAGACCACCGCGCTCGCCGCGCTCGCCGCCAACGGTGGCTGGCCCGCCGCCTGGTGCCGCGCCCGCGCCGGCGACGACCCCGCCCTGCTGATCCGCCACCTCGCCGCCGCCTTTCGCCCCGTCGCCCCGCTCGACGAGGCCCGCATCACCGCCGCCCTCGACCCCGGCCCCGGCGAGCAGCGCCTCGCACTGGAGACGCTCGTCAACGAACTTGCCGCCACCCTCGACGACGACACGCTCCTAGTGCTCGACGACTACCACCTAGCCGACGAGCGCCCCGAGCTGCGGGCCGTCGTGGAGCATCTACTCGCCATCCAGCCCCTGCGCCTGCACATCACCCTGGCCTCACGCGTCGAGCCCGCCCTCGCCGCCGTTGACCACGCCCGCCTGCGCGGCGAGCTGCTCGCCGTCGGCCCCGCCGAGCTCGCCTTCGACCTCGCCGAGGCGCGCGCGCTCTTCGCGCTGGCTGGCCAGCCACTCCCCGCCGAGAGCCCCAACGCCCTCGACAGCCTCGTCGCCGAGACGCGCGGCTGGCCGCTGGCGCTTCAGGCCGCCCTCGGCGCCGACGACTGGCGCGCCGCCGTGGGCCTGCGCGGCCCCGCGCCCCTGGACGCCTTCTTCGCCCACGAGGTGCTCGCCGAGCTTCCCGATGGCCTACAGCGCTTCTTGCTCACCGTCGCAGTCCTGCGCCGCCTCGACCCGCCCTTCTGCGCGCTGCTGCTTGGTGGCGAGCCCCCTGAGCCCCAGCTCGCCGAGCTGCGCCGCCGCCACCTCTACCTGGAGCACGACGCCGACGGTGTGCTGCGCTTCCAGCCGCTCTTCCACGCCTGCCTGGAGCGCCGCGCCCAGCGCGCGCTGGCCGCCTGGCCCGAGCTCCACCGCCGCGCCGCCGCCTTCGCCCACGCCACCGGCGACGCCGAGGGCCGCCTGCATCACCTGCTCAAGGCCGGCGACGAGCTTGCCGCCGTGGACGCGGCCATCGAGGCTGCGCCGGCGCTCCTTGCCACCGGCCAGCCCGCGCGTCTGCTCGACTGGGTGCGGCGCCTGCCGGGCGCCCTGCGCGACCACCCGCGCCTGCTGGAGCTGCGCGCCGCCGCCCTGCGCCAGCTTGGCAGCTACGACGAAGCGCTCCAGGCCGAGGCCGCCGCCGAGCGTATCTACGCCGCCAGCGGCGACCTCGACGGCCAGGTACGTACCCTGCGCGGGCTCGCCGAGGTCTACCTCGACACCGTGCAGCCCGCCCTCGCCACCGACCTGCTCAAGCGCGCCTTCAAGCTGCTGCCGCCCGAGCGGGCCAGCGAGCGGGCCACGCTGCTGCGCATGCAGGCCGAGAACTGGGCCAATCGCGGCCGCTCTGATGTGGCGCTGATCCTTGAGCGTGCGGCGGATCGGATCGGAGACGAGGAGACAAGGAGACAAGGAGACAAGGAGACACCTGACGGCGTCGATGAGCGCTCCTTGTCTCCTTGTCTCCCGGTCTTCTTGTCTCCTTGTCTTCCTGTCTCCCGGTCTCCCGGTCTCCCGGTCTCCTTGTCTCCCCCGCTCCCCCCCCGCCTGCTCCTCCGCGCTGGTCGACTGGGCGAGGCGCGCCAGCAGCTCGAGGCCCAGCTTTGGGCGGAGAGCCAGGCGGGCAGCGCCGCGCGGCCTGGCGCCCACCGCGAGCCAGTTCTGCTGCTGGCGCTCGTCTACGCCCTGCTCGGCAGCGGCCCGCGCGCCCTGGCCATGGCCCGGCGCGGCCTCGTCGAGGCCCAGTTGCTCGGCGCGCGCATCACCGAGGCCATCGCCCAGCTGCGCCTTGGCCACGCCTACCAGCTCGTGGCCCCCGGCGATTTAGCGCCCGCCCTCCAGCGCTACGAGGAGGGCATGCGCCTGATCCAGTCGGTTGGCGTGGCCCGCACCCGCGCCGAGGGCCTGCTCGGCCTCGCCCTGCTCTACGGCCACAGCGGCGACCTTGAGCGCGCCGAGGCCGCCGCCGCCGAGGGCCTCCAGATCGCCGCCACCTCTGGCGACGAGTGGACCGCCGCGCTCATCCTGCTCGCCCTCGCCGGCGCCGCCGTTGCTGCCGGCGACCAGCGGGCCGACGCCTGGCTGGAGCAGGCGCGCCAGCGCTTTGCGCGCGGCGGCGACGCCTACGGCCAGACGATGGTGACGCTCTGGCGCGCGCTGCACGCCCTGCGCCAGGGCGATGTCGCCACCGCCGACGGGCAGCTGGCGCTGCTGCTGGAGCGCGTGGCCCAGCTAGGCTACACGGGCGTGCTCGTGGCGCCCAGCCTGTTTGGCCCGCGTGATATGGCCACCGTCGTGCCGCTGCTGCTGCGCGGGCGCGCCCTGCCAGGCCACGGCGAGCAGGCCCGCCAGCTGCTGCGCCAGGGCTTCCCCACCATCGCCGCCGACGACACCGTGGACGAGTATCACCCCGGCTTCACGCTGCGCGTGCAGCTGCTCGGCAGCTTCCGCATCTGGCGCGGGCCGCAGGAGATCCAGGCCCGCGAGTGGCAGCGCGAGAAGGCCCGCCAGCTTGTGCAGCTGCTGCTCACCCAGCGCGGCCACTGGGTGCAGCGCGAGCAGATCTGCGCATGGCTCTGGCCCGACGCCGAGCTCGATGCCGCCGAGCGCCAGTTCAAGGTTACGCTCAACGCGCTGAACGCCGCCCTCGAGCCCGCCCGCCCGCCGCGCGTGGCGCCCTTCTTCATCCGCCGCCAAGGCCTCGCCTACAGCTTCGCGCCCTCCTACGGCGTCTGGATCGATGTCGACGAGTTCGAGCTGCGCACCACCGTCGGCGCAAGCGGCGACGACCCCGACGTTACCCGCCGCAACGCCCAGATCGCCGTCCAGCTCTACAAGGGCGACTATCTCGCCGAGGCGCTGTACGACCCCTGGACCAGCGAGGAGCGCGAGCGCCTGCTGGCCCGCTACCTCGCCACGGCGGTAAGCTACGCCGAGCGCCTGAGCCGCGAGGGCGACCAGGCCCAGGCGGTGCAGATCTGCGAGCAGGTGCTGCGACGCGACCGCGCCTACGAGGAGGCCTACCAGAGCCTGATGCGCGCCCACGCCCGCGCCGGTAGCCGCTCCCAGGCCCTGCGCAGCTACAGCCGCTGCCGCCAGGCCCTCAGCGACGAGCTGGCGATGGAGCCGCTCCCCGAGACCACGCTGCTCTTCGAGCGGCTGCGGCGCAATCAGCCGATTTGACGCACATTGTGATGGGCAGTACAATCTAAAGACCTGATGATCGACGACCGACGACCGACGACCGTCCACCGACGACCGTCCACCGTCCAAGTGGCAAGGCAACCCTCATGGATCTGATCAAGACGATTCACGGCGTATTCGGCGAGATGGTGCTGCCCCTGCTGATCGTGGTCGCCGCGATCTATCTTACGGTGACGTACAAGGTTGGCGCCCCGCGCGGCGCGGTGGCGCGCATTTTTCCAGTTCTGGTCGACATCCAGGTCACCTTAGGTATCATCCTTTGGATCTATCTGCTGTTCAGCACCAGCGGCCCAACCCAGGCAGCGTATCTTGGCTTCCCCTTCATCCTGCACCCGCTGATCGGCATCCTGGCGGCGGGCCTGGCCCACATGGCCGTGGGCGTCAAAAACCCTCTGCGCAGCCTGGGCCGCTACGCGCCGCTGGCCTCGCTCGCCGTGCTGCTCGTGCTGGTGATCAGCAACGTGTTGATCGGCGTTCAGCAGTAGCGCGGCGTGCCCGTTCTGCTGCGCACAATCTGTAGGCCGCTCTAGCGCCCCGGCGCGATGCTGATGACGCTCACGACGATGCTGATCGGGCCGCGCCCGCCTGGGTCAGGGGCGGCGCTAGTGGTGAGTAGCAGGCGGCTGGCGCCGGGCGGCAGCATTAGCCAGAGCCGGGTGCTGGCTGCCACGGGCTGCGCGCTCACCTGCCAGGTGCCAGCCGGGGCGCCGTTCAGGCTCAGGGCGAGCGTGCGCGGGGCGCCAAAACTCTCGGCCTGGAGGCTGAGGCGCACGGGCAGCGGCGCGCCGGTGGGGTTGAGCAGCATCAGCTCCCCGGTGGCGCCCATCCAGCGCCAGCGCCGCTCGCCCGCGCGCTCCTCGGGGTACCAGCCCGCCGCGAAGTAGGCGAGCGGCGCCGCGGTGGCCGGTGGCACCTCGTACACGGCGAGGCCGCCATCCTCGTAGGCTGGCGCTACGCCGGGCAGCACCTGGGCAATAGCGCGCCGGGCTGCGTCGCGCTGGGCCGACGGGATGCGCTCCCAGCGCACAACCACATCGCTAATGCCATAGGCGGCGAGGGCGGCGGCGGGCGGCCCATTTGCCGGGTCGGCCAGAGTGGCTTGGTCGGGCTGGAGCCGCCAGAGCTGGCGCACGCCTGGTGTGAGCTCGGCGAAGGGGTAGGGTGGGGTGCGGGCGAGGTAGCCGCCCACCAGCGGCCTACTGTGGACGATCTGGTCGCGCAGCACGTCGCTGGAGTCGATCTCGACGGGCAGCACCAGCATCGCGCCGGGGCGAGCAGCGAGGGCGGCGTAGGCGGGGTGAACCGTGAAGGGCTGCGTGGGCCAGGCGGGCGGGGCAAGCTCGATGGCGGCGAGCAGCAGGGCGGCCACGAGGGCTGGCTGCCCGTAGCGCGCGTGCAGCCAGCTCAGGCCGAGGGCGGAGAGCGGCACCAGCGCGAGCGTTGCCAGCAGCACCAGGTGGCCGGGGCGCTGGGCGATCTCCATCCCTGGCACCAGCAAGAGCAGCTGGTAGGGCAGGGGGAGGCCGGTACGCGTGGCGCCCACGTTCAGCTCGGGGCCGAGAGCCAAGAGCAGGCCCACGCCTGCCAGGGCCAGCCAGCGCCACGCGTGGGCCCAGCGGCGAGCGCAGGCCACGGCTGCCAGGGCGAGAGCGGTGTAGCCGAGGGCGTGGTTCCAGGCCGAGATGCTGGGGTGGAGTAGGGGCCCAAGGCGTGCCACGGCGGAGCCCCAGAGCGGGTGCAGGTAGCTTGGCAGCCAGAAGTCGAGCAGGTTGGCCGAGCGCCCGAGCAGCAGCTCGCCAGCCTGGGCGGTGGGGGCGGCGGGCTCAGCGCCGCCTGTTACCTGGGCCAGGGCGCCGCCGAGGGCCACGAGCAGCGGCGCGAGGCAGAGCAGCGCCAGCGCAGGCACAAGGGCGAGCCGCCCGCCATAGGCGATCAGGGCACGCCTGTCGGCCCGGAGCGGCAGCCAGAGTAGTGCGAAGCAGAGGCTGTAGATCGCGCAGTAGACAAGATAGTAGAGGCTAGTGTAGCCAACGGCGGCCAGGGCGAGTCCCGCGAGGACAGGTGCCAGCAGGCCGCGTTGCTCGGCGGCGAGTAGCAGCAGCCACGCGTAGATCACCACCCACTGGAGCGAGACCAGCTCGAGCTGGCCGTCGTAGGCCTTGGTGGCGTGGAAGGGCGAGAAGGTGAAGAGCAGCCCGGCCACAAAGGCGGCCCCGCCGCTTGCGCCAACCCGGCGAGCGAGCAGGAAGGCGCCGTAGCCGGCTAGGGTAAAGCCGAGCAGCAGGGCAACGTTGAAGGCCACCACCGGGCCGGCGATGGCCGTGAGCGGCGCCAGCGAGACGCCCGTGGCCAGATTGAGCGGGTGGATCGCAAGGTTCACGCCGTCGGGGTGGTAGAGCAGCGGGGTATGGAGCGGACTCACACCGTTGGCGAGGGCGCGCTGCGTCCACCAGAGATGCCAGGTATGCTGCCACCCGTCTACCCCCGCCACGGCGCCGCCAGGGAAAGCGCTGGCCATCTGCGGCAGGGCCGAGGCGAAGAACCCCAGTGTGGCTGCCAGGTAGGCGACGAGGGCGAGAGCATGGCCTGCGAGGAGGGGGCGCGCTGGCGCGGTGCGACTATCCATCCAGGCTTGCTTCCGCCCGGCGCGGCGCCGACGGATAGCTGTGAGCTATGTCGCTGGCAGGCGTGTGCAGCGTGGGGGAGGACGGCACGTGGCAGCGGCGTTTGCTGCGCAGCGTGATGTAGGGGGCAGGAGAAAAGGTTGACAATTATATTTTGTTTGCCGTATTCAAAAGGGTTCGGATACGTTTCATTGTTACGAGTTCTATCGCCCTAGCCGATAGCCGCACACCCGCACTCCGGTCGTCAATCGTCCGCCGTCAGAACAGGCAAGGCGGCGCAGCAGACGCGGTTGCGACCGGCGGCCTTGGCGCGGTAGAGCGCGGCGTCGGCCTCCTGGAAGAGCGCATCCAGGCTGAGGCCGGGGCGGTCGTGGCAGACGACACCGCCGCTCACGGTGAGGCTCACGCTGCGCCCGTCGGGCAGCAGCAAGGGCGCGGCGGCGATCCCGGCGCGGATGCGCTCCGTGATCACCGCGGCCTGAGCCAGGTTGGCCTCGGGGAGCACCACTAGAAACTCCTCGCCGCCCCAGCGGCCTACCCAATCGTAAGGGCGCACGAGCGTGTTGAGCAGCTGCGCGAAATGGCGCAACGCCAGGTCGCCGGAGAGGTGGCCGTAGCCATCGTTGATCGCCTTGAAATAATCTAGGTCGAAGAAGGCGAGGCTAAAAGCGTGTCCGAGGCGCTGGGCGCGTGCGAGCTCGGCCTCGGCGTACTCCCAGATAGCCGGGCGGTTGAAGAGCTCGGTCAGAGGATCGTGGCTGGTCTGGTAGACCAGGCGCTCGTTGGCCTCGCGTAGCTGGCGCTCGAGGTTCAGGATGCGCTGGGCCACGCTGAGCCGCGCCTTGAGCTCGCGGATAACGACGGGCTTGGTGAGAAAGTCGTCGGCGCCGGACTCCAGGCCGTCCACTCTGTCGTCCAGGGCCATGCGGCTGGTAAGCAGGATGGTGTAGACGTAGCTGCGAAACGTGGTGGCGCGCAGCTTGCGGATCAGGCTCGGCCCATCAAGGCGAGGCATTGTCCAGTCCACAATCAGGACCGAGAACGCCTCGTGCTGGAGTCGCTCCCAGGCCGCCTGACCGTCTGCGACCGTTACCGTGGTGTAGCCGGCGTGCTGGAGCGCGCGGCTGAGCAGCCGCTGGGTCACCATATCGTCGTCTGCGAGGAGAATATGCATTGGCGTGGGCTGGAGCAACACGGGCCGGCAGGCTCCGCGCCGCACCAGACCGGCGGATGCGGATTAATATTGTAGCACGCCGCTGGCCCATGCGATACCCCCATCGCTTTGACGGGTAGGGCAATCGCATCTTCCGGGTTGCACGGACGCGGGCCGTCTGGCATGCTGATGATCGTCATCATCAGCATACCGGAGGACTCCGATGCCCCTGCTCCGCGATGTGGCGATTAGCCAGTATTTTGCGACCGTCGACGACCCACGGGTCGACCGCACCAAAGACCACGCCTTGCTCGATATCATCATTATCGCGATTTGTGCTGTCATCTGCGGCGCAGACGGCTGGGTTGACGTGGAAGAGTTCGGCAAGACGAAGCGCGCCTGGCTGGCAACCTTTCTCGCCCTGCCCAATGGCATCCCGTCGCACGACACCTTTGGCCGGGTGTTCGCCCGCATCGACCCCGACCAGTTCCAACAGAGCTTTCTCCAGTGGGTAGAGGCACTCCGGCAGGTACGGACGGATCTGATCGCCATTGATGGTAAAACCCATCGCGGGTCCCAGGATCGCCCCAACGGCAAGACGGCGCTCCATTTGGTCAGCGCCTGGGCAGCAGAAAACCGCATGGTGTTGGGCCAGGTTGCCGTGGACGACAAATCGAACGAGCTCACCGCCATTCCGGCCTCTTGGAGCTTTTGGATCTCCAAGGTAGCACCGTCACGATCGATGCCATCGGCTGCCAAACGGCGATTGCCGACCAGATTGTGCAGCGTGGTGGGAACTATGTCCTGGCGCTCAAAGCGAATCAGCCCACCATGTTGGCGGATGTGCAGGCGCTCTTTGCCGACGCGCGCGCGGCCCAGCAACCCGAATATGGCATGACCAGCGCGACGGCGACCGAGAGTGGGCACGGTCGCCGCGAGACCCGGACGGCGTTTGTAATCAGCGACCCGTCGGCGATCGCCTATCTGAATGAGGGCAAGCGCTGGCGCGATCTGACCAGCGTCGCCTTGATTGAAGCGCACCGCACCGTGAACGGAAAAACCAGCAGTGCGCAACGCTATTACCTGCTCAACCAAGCGCCTGACGCGGCGACCGTGAATGATCTTGTGCGTGGGCATTGGGGCATCGAGAATCGGCTCCATTGGGTCCTCGACGTGATCTTTGGCGAAGATGCCAGTCGCATCCGGAGCGGTGACGCGCCGCAGAATATGGGTGTGGTACGGCATATTGCCCTCAATCTCTTACGCCAAGAGCCAAGTAAAGGCAGTATCAAAACAAAGCGCTTGCGGGCTGCGCTCAACGACACCTATCTCGCACAGGTGCTGGGACTTTAAGATGCGATTGCCCTAGGTGGGAGAAACGCCAGGCGCACCATTTCAATGATCATGCCGAAGGGAAAACGCGCGACACGAGGGTTTTCCGTGCGCTGAATAAATCGCCAGAGGTCATCATCTGAGCAGCCAGAATAGTCAAGCGGGACGTGCAAGGCATATTTCCAGGCTGGATCTGTCCGGAAGCGTGCAGCCGTAGCATCTGAGTTTAGGTCAAGTTGCCCTCCAAGGGCAACCAGAAACATCATGTCGATCGGTGTCAATGTCAGCGCTGCGGGGAGACGTATCACCTCCTCGATATAGGCCCGATACATCGTGGGGTAGTAGGTGTCGCCGATGCGCCGATAGGGGCTGTCCGATGACAGCCCGGTTTGAGCCCACGTAACAGTATCGGGTGAGAGGGGACGCAGCGGTGGTGGTGTTGGGCGTTTACCCTTCGGCATGGGTTACTACGGAGCAACGGGTTCACTCTTGTTGGAAACTAATCAGTGCTCTGAGTGCGTAACCCGCTTCATATTACAGCAGTCACACCCTAAGCAGGAAAAATTACGAGTTCGCGTTCGGATTGGGTTTATACTTGGTATGATGCTGTGTGCATCCATTACCACATATCACCCATCGAGACCCGATAGCCGGAAGCTCTTTCACTTGTAAAACAGTATGACACGTCGGGCACCGTGCAGTGATAGGACGGCCTGCGAAGAACTCCGTAAGGGCTTGATGTATTACTACTAGCTCGGGATGTCGTGTCAAAACACTTTCTGGCAAAGGAAGTGGCTCTTGGGACATTAATATCCTCCTCTTTGCAGAATGAGTTCAATCTCGCGCTGAAGTTCTCGCACTTCGGTAGGAGTCAACCCCCACCGGCGTGCATTTTGCATAAGGGTCTGCCGAACCGCAACTTCTGCTTCGGCGATGCCATGACCACCAGCACCGATCTCCAAACCGCCCCGCTGTTGAAGCACATGCAAGATTTCCTCACGTAGCACGCGAACATTTGCAGCGTATTCCGGACGAACGTAGATTAGGTCTGTTCCTACTGCTACGGCATGATGACTGCCAGGAGTAGCACCTGCAGTTCTCTCATACCAATTGAGGTATGCCACCGCATCTTCACCAGAGTCGATCTCGATGCCAAGACGATTCGCCTCTCGCAAGGCAGATTGCAGAGCTCGGCCTCTTGAAGCTTGCTGCAACCACTGGTTTACTCCATACGCGGCACGTCCAGTTAGACTACCAACACCAAGCCCGAATAGACACGACTCCAGAACACCGTCGGCAGGGCTCGTATTCGGATCACCGTCTAAGATGTTGGTTAGCCCACGTGCTGATCCAGCACTCGCCGAGCCTACAATACCGCCTTGCACCGTAGCACGCAATGCACCGGACGAAAGTCGGCCCGTTAAGGGTCCCACTAAGCGACCGGCACCATTGCCAATGGGACCACTGACCCCACCCACAGCGGTATCGACGGCTACACCGCGCCAATCCACTTGGGTCGCAGCCTGTCCAACGGGCTGGCCGGCATTATCGAGAGCATGATTACCCCAAGATGCTGTTCCGGCTGCCCCTGCCGCCCCCACTGCACAGACAGCCCCAGCAGTACCGGCACATGCGACAACCGTCGCGGCGACACCGAGCCCCGTCACAGCAACCTGCCCAGCCCCAGCATAGTCGTACCGAGTATAGTCCGTCCCGGCAAATTGGCAGTTGGAGTCACCCCACATCCAGCCGAGGCATTTCCCTGATGGGTCACTCCAGTTGACGGGATTGCTATGCGCGTAGGCGTAGGGGTGGTTGCTGTAAGGGATTGTAGCCCAGGACTCGTCACTTCGCCAGCGGTAACC
>Ga0105045_10006602_pt1 | contig 10271 bp, 7 predicted proteins | sample MAT02_FD_78089 | JGI IMG/M metagenome (GOLD analysis project Ga0105045, IMG submission 78089) | Freshwater microbial communities from Lake Fryxell liftoff mats and glacier meltwater in Antarctica - MAT-02 (megahit assembly) | ecosystem: Environmental > Aquatic > Freshwater > Ice > Liftoff...
AATTCGCGAATCCACTGTGGTTCGGCAACTTGATCATCGTCAAATAGGGCAATCCATTTACCTCGAGCTTCGTCGATCCCTCGGTTACGTGCTACGACGGGACCTCCGTGTTTCTGAAGAATACCTCGTACGGGTATATCTGACGCTCGTGAAAACTCTTCAATCACCTCCGAAGTTCCCGGGCTGCCCGTATGGACTACCAGGATTTCAAATCGAAAGAGTCCGTTTGTCTCTTGATTCATGAGACTATTAAGACATTCTCGCAACCCTTCAGTTCGATTGTGAGAGCAGATTGCAATAGTTACTTCAACGTCTGTCATGATTCCTCAACAACTGGGTTGAACACCTTACTTCCTCGGTACCCAAGTACAACCTTCGTTAAATTTCTCCACAAGTCTTTTGCGGCTCCGTACTGGCCATTCAATTTGGCGGAAAGCGTTGCACTAGAATCATACTCCGAAGCGGTCCATCTTCCCCAGCGAAACGGATCTGCGTAAAGATTCGTCATTTCATTCTCGCTCGTCAATCCGCATGTAACGCCTGTACGTCGGGCAGCATCGACTAACGCTGGTCCGCTAAAACCCGCCTTTCGCTTGCCGAACGGGAAGGCAAACGGAACATTTTGCAGGCCGAATCGATCGCGAAGAATCCCTATGTTCTCAAGGAGATCTAGTTCAAACCCCTCGGGCTTCTCTCGAAAGTCCTTGTGAGTGTGTGTATGGGCCCCCAGATCGACGATTCCGCTATCTAGCAACTCCTTGCATTCGTCGGAAGTGAGAGCCCGCCAATCGTCTGGTGTCGTTTCTGCAAAATGGGCTCCCTTCCAATCGTCAAAGGGAAACGGCACCGGCGAATCCAGATAGGCTGTCGCAACAAAAACAGTTGCTGGAATTTGTAGTTTCTTGAGTATCGGGACTGCATTGTGAAGGTTGTTGGCATATCCATCGTCAAAAGTTACAGCAAACACATTTGCCTCAGGCTGCACATCGTTGGTGTGCCAATCGAGAATCGTTCGCAACGGCTTGGCAACGAAGCCGCGTTCCAATAATCCGCTGAGTTGCGATTGAAACTGATCAGGCGTCACATTCGATGTCGGAAACGTACGACTCGACCTTCGCGGAGCGATGCGGTGGTACATGAGAATTCCAACTTCTTGTTCGGTCTTTCTGCCAGCAAGAAATGGCACTACGAGCGGGAATCGAGCGAGAGACATCTGACGAAGATCCTCGCGAAGAGATTCCGATTTGTAGGGATAGGACAATTTCAAATTAACGTACCTTTTAAAATTCTCTGACTGCAACATGGAGCTTAGGAATTGTCCCGAAACAAGTTCCCGGTTTTGTTCTATTACCAACACGCAGCGCAAGCTAGTGAATCTTGACGATCAAGCCGGTCACTAGCTTGCGCCGCTGTTAGAGGTTCACTAGCTTGCGCTTTTTGCAATTTCACTATTCAGCCCCGATAGGGGCGGCAGCCTATTGCCGGGGATGCAAATCCCCGGTTGTTCTATACTAGAATTCCCGAGCCCCGGAAGGGGCGACAGCGGTACGTTGCTGTCGCCCCTTCGGGGCTTGAAACTCAACTTAAAAGATGCTCCGGGGACTATCGTCCCCGGCAGGAGGCTATCGTGCCTTCGGCACTAAAAATGTGCAACTTCAAAACTTACGCTATATGTTAGTGGTTCACTAGCTTGCGCTGCGTGTTGGTATTGTGAAGTTATTCCAGGACAGTCCCTTTGCGTTATTCTGGCCGACATGACTCAGGCTCCTCTGATAGCAGGGAAATGCTTTTCACCTCGAAACTCGTACTTCTTAAAAAACCTGTTTTGCGTAAAGAGCGAAGGTGCGAGCGAGTAGAGCGTCGAACGAACATAGCCTTCTGCTCGCCACAATCGAATACGCGCATCCAGGATCTCTTCGCGATTACCCCTTTCTTTGACATTACGCCTTTCTTCACCATTACCCCTTTCTTGGCGATTACCCCGTAGGATTGAAACACCCAAGCGAGGCAAGTTGATGACTAGCGCTTGTATAGCTCGGAGCGATGCTAGGCCAACGGCGGCAAGCCTTCCCCTTTCGAGAAGATCCCTGCGCGCAAAACTCCAGCCATTGTGAAGGGAGGCATCTTTAAAAAAACTATCTTCCAAACGGTGTGGCGGAATGATGTGATACCCGACTGCTTTAGGCGAATACCATGAATCAAAGCCGGCCATGCGAATACGACGGTAGAGGTCCGTGTCGTGACCTCGGAGAACAAATGAGTGGTCGAAAATTCCAACTTGATCAATTACGGTGCGATGAATCATTTGATTTCCGCTTCCCGGGCCCTCCTGTCGGGTGTAAGGGCGCGACGTTTCCCACTTTACTGTTTCGCCCAGCATTCGACGACAACGCTGAGACAATTTTCGATCACAGCCTTCTGGCAACCGCAGATGCAGCAAACCACCCACGCTCTTGACGTTATTTTCTTTCGCCACTAGCCAAAGCTCTCGTAACCATTGCGGTTCTGCAATCTGATCGTCATCGAACATTGCGATCCAGTCGCCTTGAGCTTCTCGAAATCCTTGATTGCGAGCGCTAACAGTGCCTTCGTGGGGGTGGCGAATACCGCGCACAGGGACGGGGCTCGCTTTAGCCATCTCCTCGATCATCTCGCGCGTACCGAGACTAGCCGTGTGAACCACAACAACCTCATACGTGAACAGGTTTCCAGTATCCTGCTTGATCAAAGTCTCGAGGCAATGCTGTAGTCCTGCGGTCCTGTTATGGCTACAGATTGCAATGGTGACGTCAACCTTCGACATGATTTCTAGCCGTAAGGCCTTTTCTACTTCCTGCGTTTAGGATCAAGTTAACGGCGTTGGAAACGTCAATTACAAGCGAAGGGTAGGGCTAACCTGGCCCCACCCATGGTCGATTAGCCACATTCTAATTCGAAAGGATCTATTGTCACTAAGCTAAAGGAATTGTCCCGAAAAAAGTTCCCTGTTTCGTACTATTACCAGCACGCATCGCAAGTTCGTGAATCTTGATGATTGAACCAATTCACTAGTTTTCGCTGCGTGTTAGTATTGGGAAGCTATTCCAGGACAGATCCTACACTGCCTCGGATACAACTTCGATAACGGTCTCGCTGATAATCTTGACATCGTCGATTGTCAAAAGTGGATGAAGCGGTAACGTAATTTCTCGTTGGGCAACGCTTTCTGTCCTCGCTAAATTTACGGTGGGGTAGAGATCACGATAGTGGCTAAAAAGGTGAACTGGCGGGTAATGCAAGCTCGTTTGGATGCCTTGGTCCGCGAGTTTCTTTCGCACATCGGCCTGATATCCTTCTTTGGCTAAGACGATCGGAAAGATATGATGGGCAGAGTCTTCTAGCCTGCTCGCAAAGGGGAGAATCACCCCCTCCAAAGATGCAAGGTTCTTTCTGTAGGCCTCGACAAGTCGAAGCCGCCGTTCGTTGCTTTCCGAAAGTTTGCGAAGTTGAATCCGCCCGATAGCGGCAGTGATCTCTGTGCAACGGTAGTTGTAACCCAGGCACGTGACATCGTAGTCCATCGCACGTCCGCTGGCTTTGTCCCAACTCGACTTTGTCATTCCATGTGATCGAAGGAGTCGCGTTTGGGCAGCAATACCATCATCGTTGGTGACCAGCATTCCCCCTTCGCCAGTAACAAGGTTCTTGTTCGCGAAGAAACTAAAGCATCCCGCGTCACCGATCGTGCCGGCTTTCCTTCCATTTAACGAACTACGACAATCTCCTGAATAGACAGCCCCGATAGCATGGCATGCATCTTCAATGATCTTTAGGTTATGCTTCTTAGCGATCTCCGTTAGCCGATCCATGTTCGCAGGAAACCCGGCGATATGGACGGCAATGATTGATTTTGTACGGGGAGATATTTTTCTTTCCAAATCATCGCAGCACAAATTGAGATCACTCGGCCCAACGATGTCAACAAACACAGGAGTTGCACCCACGTAGAGGCAGGCGTTGGCCGATGCGACGAAGGTGTAGCTTGGAACAAGGACTTCATCACCCGGCCCGACGCCGTTTGCGATCAACGCCAAGTGCAAGGCCGTTGTGCAATTCGAGACGGCAACGGCATGCTTGACCTGCATCGCTTCGGCAAAAGCTTGTTCGAATTGTGCTGTACGAGGGCCCATCGAGAGCCACTTGCTGCGAACCACATCGGCTACCGCATCCGCTTCTTCATTCCCCAGATCCACGTCCGAGAGTAAGTATTTCCAAGACATCAATTCTGCTTCAGTTAAAGTAACGAGCCTCTTGAGGCGAATTCCACACGCCCATCTTCAGCGCATCGACAACCTCGCGAACACCATCCTCCACGGACCATGCCGCTTGGAATCCGAGTACATCTTTTGCCTTGGTGAAATCAACGCGATAACTACGTGGGTCACTGTTCCGTTGTACGGTTTCTAAAGTGGTCCCGTGGACATAGCGTTGAACAACCTGGGCTAATTCTAGCTTCTGCAAATTGTTTTTCGTGTCACCAATATTGAAGACTTGCCCTGAGACAATCTTTGAGTCTGCTTCCAGTACAACTTGGATTGCATTTGCGATATCAGCTACGTGAACGAATGGCCGCCAAAATTGTTCACCGAACACCACGATCTTGCGATCGCGAACGGCGGCCATGGCGAAGTCGCTTACCATTAAATCGAATCGCATCCGAGGCGAAACGCCAAAAGCAGTACTGAGTCGCAACACGGTCGGATGAAAAACTGAGTTGGTTGCTGCGAGCACTGCTTTCTCGACTTGAACTTTTGTTTCAGCGTACGTAGAGATTGGTTGCAGTAGGGCTTCTTCGTTGACGAAAGCATCTCCTTCTACAACACCGTAGTTTGAGCAGGTGCTTACGAACACAAACTTTTTAGTCTTGGCTTCTTGTGCGGCCATCAGGACATTCAATGATCCGCCAAGATTGATGCTAGTCGCGGTTTCTGGCTCGCGGTTGCACGCCGGTTCGCCAACAATGGCTGCGAGTAAGCAAACTGCGTCTTGCCCGGACACAAGTTGTCGAAGCAATGCAGCATCGCGAATGTCTCCCTGGAGTAGCTTGAATCTTTCCTTACCTAGCAATGGAACAAGCGATTCAGCCCCAAAATTAAGAACATCGAAGACGGTAACGTCATATCCTTGTTCCCACAATCGATAAGTAAGAGGGGCGCCGACATAACCTGCACCTCCAACGATCAGTACACGCATTGAGAAACTTTCTTCAGACAGCGGTAATTTTATAAGAATCTTTTGGTAAAAACATAGCCTCGTTGGCCTCGAAAATCTCTTGCGCCCGGGCATAGTCATCCGGTCGTCCGATATCCAGCCAAGTATCCGTCGAAGGGAAAACCTTGATGGAACGCTTCTGATCCATTAGCAACTTCAAAAGAATATTAAGGTCGCAATGTTCGCCTTTTTTCATAAAGCCAAACACGGATCTGGAAAACGTGTAAACGCCCATGGATACTTCGTAATGTAAATCGGGTTTCTCGACAAAATTAGTGAGTGTGTTATTACTGTCGAACTCCATCACGCCGAAGTCGATGTTCACGGACCGTCGATTGGTCGCAATGGTGATATCTGCACGCGAATCGATGTGAGACTGAAACAATTTTCTGTAATCTAGCGTTGTTAAGATATCGCCATTCATCACTAAGAAATGCTCTGGCAGGTCATCGATTAGTGTAAGTGGGCCAGCCGTCCCTAGAGGCGAATCTTCCATTGAATAATCGATTTCCATATCCCACCGGCTACCATCTTGAAAGTAGGCTCGAAGCAAGGAAGCCAAGTGTCCAACCGCCAGAGTAGCTCGATAGAATCCTGCTGAACGAAGCTGCCGAATAACGATTTCTAAAATAGGCAGGTTACCGATTGGAACGAGTGGTTTTGGGAAATTTACCGAAAATGGGGCTAAGCGACGCCCCAGGCCACCTGCTAGAATTACCGCACGCATCACAACACTCTTCCTGGGATTAACGATTATACGGAAGCTTGGGGGAGCAGTCCGCTCACATTTCACTCTAGCTTCTTGGAAAACCCATTCAAGGGAATTAGGCTAAGACACTACGTTTAGTTTGTTGCACTTTACAAATGAGTTGATGAAATTGACGACTGTATCAGTAAAACAACGAGAAACATCGATCGGTGATATCTTCGCACTTTTGTACAGATACAGACGACGAGCAGTCTTCGTCTTCCTGCTCGTTTTCGCAGCAGGCTTTGTCTATATCGCATTCGCACCGCGGACGTACCGTTCCGAGGGAAGGCTTTATTTAAGGCTCGGTCGTGAGAACTCGACGCTCGATTCGATTACGACGATGCGGACCGACCCTACGGTTGTCGTTCCTCAGTCTCGCGAAAGCGAACTCAACTCTGCAGTCGATATCCTGGGAAGTCGGCACATGGCCGAATTGGTAGTTCAAGAACTTGGCTACGACGTCGTACTCGGTAACGCTCCCGTTGAAAAAGGGATATCCGATTCGAGTGACCCGAAATCCACTGACGGACCGTTCGACAGTGTGAAGCGATTGATTCGGCAACTCATGATTACGTGCGGACTGAGTGACAAGATAGAAGAGCGAGAAGTAGCGCTTCTCGAGTTTTCTGGAGGACTTTCGGTTGCAAGACGCAGAGATTCCAACGTGATTGATATTTCTTTTGACAGCAGTTCTGCCAAGCTTTCACAAGCGATCGTCAACAGCCTAATGTCCAACTTTGTCGAATACCATATCAAGATGAATCGCTCAGAAGGAGCTCATTCTTTTTTGACTGAGCAAAAAGAAAAGTTGCTAAACGCTTTGACCAGCGCAGAAGAGAAGGTCCGAAACCTTCGAGAAACTACTGGCTTGATCTCGCCCGCTGAGCAACGTCAGGCGTTGGTGGCCCAGATTGCAAGTCTTGAAGATGAGATGAGACGTTCCGAGGCAAATCTTGCGAGCGTTGATAGCGAAATCAGTATGCTCGAAGATATGCTAACGTTGCTTCCTGAGAAGCAAGTTATCTCAAGCATGGATGGCATATCGAACCAAGGTACCGATGGCATTCGCCAGCAGTTTTACGCACTGAAGGTGCAGGAACAAGGACTAGCCTCCAAGTTCACCAACTCTCATCCAAGTCTTGTTGCCGTACGGAAGCAACTTGTAGAAGCCGAGGCGATCATGAAAGCCGAGGCCCCCTCCCAGAAGCAGGTCACAACCGGAGTGAATCGCGAGTACGAGGAAGTAACACTGACCCTTTCGCGACGGCGACCTGAACAACAAGCGAACAAAACGAAACTCGCCGCTCTTGAGCGACAGCTTGCCACGATTAGAGAAAGCCTAGCGGAACTGAGTGACAACGAACTCTTGCTTACCCGAGCCGAACGCGAAGTCGAAGCCCAGCACGGCGACTATAAGAAGTATGTTTCGGCACTCGAGCAAGCCCGCATCGAGGATGCACTAAGCGTGGAAAGGATCTCGAATATTCAGATAGCCCAACAAGGATCCTATCAACCCAGACCGGTCAAGCCTCAAAAGCCACTCCTAGCAGCGTTGACTATGGCACTGGCCTTGGGATGTAGCTTCTTGACAGCCCTTGCTTCTGAGTTTGTCCCAAAACTTCGCCGCAGCTACTAACCGCTCCGAATTGCCTTGGATTCCGGACGTCTCGAGGGCGTGGATGTCCTGACTAACTTCCCAATACGAACACGAAACGCAAGTTTTGAAGTTGCACATTTTTAGTGCCGAAGGCACGATAGCTTCGTGCCGGGAACGATAGTCCCCGGAGCATTATTTAATTTGAGTTTCAAGCCCCGAAGGGGCGACAGCAATGTGCCGCTGTCGCCCCTTCGGGGCTAGGGAATTCTAAATTAGAACAACCAGGGATTTGTATCCCCGGCAAAAGGCTGCCGCCCTTATCGGGGCTAAATCGTTCAACTTCAAAAAGCGCAAGCTAGTAAATCGGCTCAATCATCAAGATTCACTAGCTTGCACTGCGTGTTGGTAATAGAACAGAACAGAGAACTTATTTCAGGACAATTCCTAGAGTTTCTATTGGGTAGAGATTTATTGGGATAAGGAATGACATGATTCGCTATTTTAGTCTCGTTTTGTTTGGTTGTCTTGCAACTCAATGCTTGTCAACAGAACCAACCGAAACACCACCAGAAAAGGTGGTTGCGACCTTCTACCAACAAATCGACATCCAGCGCAACCCGCGATTCTTCCTAGAAGGAATGCAGGTCGATCAACAGATTCATTACCAGATCGTATCTGCGTTCGAGCTTTTTGCACCGGATGACCAAGGCGATTTTAAAGCGACCCAAACCATCAACGATGCGATCTTAGTACAAGCCGATCCGCTATCGCAAATGGTTTTCACTGAATCATTGGCAAAAATGAAAGGAAGATCTATCAACTACAAGGTCAATCAATTTGGTGAAGTCATCTCAATGGAAGGACATCTCGATAATACCAATGCAGTCGCCGTAAATCAGCCTAAGTCTCAGGGCATGCTCGTTTCAACCGTCATTGATGCAGATGGCTGGAAAGAACTGGCTCAACTAACACTGTTCCACCCTCCTCAAGCAGTACCTTCGAAAAAACCATTCGTTCGCCAAACGTCGCATGATTGGGGGAGTTTAGGGAGTTGGTATGGACAGACCCATTTCTCGGGTCACAAAGTCGATAAGACTCGCCAGCGGTTCACTTATCGACATCAACTGGAATACTTTCCTCCCAACAAAAAGGGACCAAACATATCCGCGTTACCCTTTTCGATTGAGAATGCAAAGTTTCATTTGAACAATGGAACGGGCGACATTCAATACGATTCCAAGCAGCAGCACGTCACCGCGGTTCGAGAATTGTTTCATGCAAAGGGCTCGGTAACCACATCAATCCTCGGTGCGGAATCAAACATTGAAATCGAAGAGCAACAGATTTTTACGATCGAAGTGGCAGGATTTCAAAAACTTACCACGAGCGATTCGGCGCCTCGGCAAAAGGCTGGCAAATCGGCAAAGTAAACGAACGAGATTCAGCGGCACGGGAACAGTGAATATTACTCCCTAAATTTCTCCTTGAGCCTATTCGTCACCCCAAAAGCCCTTGTGAAGCTGCGAAGGACAGGTAAAATGCAGCTTCAGGACAGAATTTAACGGGTGCATTACCGATACAAAATTCTGGCGTTCAAAGTTAAACCTAGACCGTCTTCTTTTTGAAGTGGAAGAGAAATCATGCGAAATCTGTGTCTCATTGCTGTTCTTACTGTGGGTGCCTTTGCTTCAATGGGCCAAGGAATCGTCGCCAACGCCGACGATTGCTGCCCTGCGCCACTTTGCTGCGTCCCCCCAGATCCAGTTTGTTGCGTTCCTCCACCGCCAGTTGAAGTTACTTGGTGCGTTGAAGATCCATGCACATGCTGTAAGTATACTGTTAGCGCTTGTTTGCCTGCCTGCTGCAAGTGCGAAACACCATGCCTAATTACATGGCGTAAAGGCTTGCTTGGTCGCAAGATCTTGACCTATAAGTTTCCTTGCGGCGAATGCGTTGAAGTCGTTATTACCAAGAGTGGCAAGACAATCGTACGAGCCTAATACTATCGCCATTTTTATAATCGGGACTCGCCATGCCGCGAGTCCCCATCATCGCTCAGAATTCTTCTCCCAGCGTTTGGCATAATCTGCTGTTGAATTTCTATCCAGTAAGGATGGTTTCTCCTAGCCACATTGCGTATTGCTATGTGACTCGGTATCGAGCACACGAGGTTTTCTGAACGTTCTTACGGACGGTCCCGGAATAACTTCCCAATACCAACACGCAGCGCAAGATAGTGAATCACTGTCACGCAGCGCAAGCGAGTGAATTGGGTTAATCATCAAGATTCCCTAGCTTGCGCTGCGTGTTGGTAATAGAACAGAACAGGGAACTTATTTCGGGACAATTCCTTAGCGGTTGAACTTGGCTAGACCAGACCGTTATCTGGACTTGCACCACGCTATAATACGGGTCTTAAATCTCTCCTATTAAAATCACGAAAGTATCCATGAAATCATTAATCGCTAAGGCGTGCGCTGCGACATTACTTTTTATGTCTTCAATGCCTCTATCGCCTGCAGAAGATATCGCCTCCGCTCCAGTCGCTTCTCAAGACTTTGCTATTCCGGCGACCGACGAAGGATTACCCGGAGCGGGTCCCATACGGAGGTATGACTGGTTTCGCAACCTTTGGTCAGCAAAACGAGCTCAATGGTCAACTGAAGGTAAAGA
>Ga0105045_10006605_pt1 | contig 10269 bp, 10 predicted proteins | sample MAT02_FD_78089 | JGI IMG/M metagenome (GOLD analysis project Ga0105045, IMG submission 78089) | Freshwater microbial communities from Lake Fryxell liftoff mats and glacier meltwater in Antarctica - MAT-02 (megahit assembly) | ecosystem: Environmental > Aquatic > Freshwater > Ice > Liftoff...
GAGCGCCGCCGTTCCGGCCGCGATGACCCGGACCGCTCGATGCCCACCGGCGAACGCAGCTACAGCGAGTCGGAAGCGCGCCCCGAGCCGCCGCCCCAGCGCAGGGAGTCATCGGGCCTGGATTCTGGCGGCGATGAGCGCCCGCCCAGTAATTGATAGGCCGGCCCATCCGGGTCGGTCCCTCTGTCGAAAGGAGACGACATGCGCGTACTGCTGGTAGAGGATGAAGCTCCGCTGCGTGAAACCCTTGCCGCGCGCCTGAAGCGCGAAGGGTTTGCCGTGGACACCGCCGGTGACGGCGAAGAAGGCCTGTACCACGGCCGCGAAGTGCCGTTCGACATCGCCGTGATCGACCTGGGCCTGCCCAAGATGTCGGGCATGGACCTGGTGAAGGCGCTGCGCGCCGAGGGCCAGAAGTTTCCCATCCTGATCCTCACCGCGCGTTCGAGCTGGCAGGACAAGGTCGAGGGCCTCAAGTCGGGCGCCGACGATTACCTGGTCAAGCCCTTCCACGTCGAAGAGCTGCTGGCGCGCCTGAATGCGCTGCTGCGCCGGGCCGCGGGCTGGTCCAAGCCGTCGCTGGACTGCGGCCCGGTGAAGCTCGACCTGTCGGCCCAGACCGTCACCGTCAACGGCACGGGCGTGGACCTGACCAGCTACGAGTACAAGGTGCTGGAGTACCTGATGCTGCACGCGGGCGAGCTGGTGTCCAAGGCCGACCTCACCGAGCACATCTACCAGCAGGACTTCGACCGCGACTCGAACGTGCTGGAGGTCTTCATCGGCCGCCTGCGCAAGAAGCTCGACCCCGAGGGCGAGATCAAGCCGATCGAAACCGTTCGCGGCCGCGGCTACCGCTTCGCCATCCCGCGCGACGAGTAAGCCGCCTTGGGCGGTTGGCGCACGCTTTCGCTGCAGACCCGACAACTGCTGGCGGCCAGCCTCGCGCTGGTCGCCTTCCTGGGCCTCACCGGCTATGCGCTCGACCGCGCCTTCGTTGAAACGGCGCAGAACGCGCTGCGCGAGCGCCTCACCGACCTCGCCAACGGCTATCTTTCAGGCAGCGAACTCGACCGCGGCCGCAGCTTCATCCCGCCCGAGACGCCACTGGATTCCCGCTTCATGATGCCCGGCAGCGGCCTCTACGCCAGCGTGCGCGGGGAAGGCATGCGCTGGGATTCGGCTTCGTCGCTGGGCCGGTCGCTGCCGCCCGTGGCGTTCCTGGAGCCCGGCGCCCGCCGCTTCGAGGGCCCGCTGGCCATCATCGACGCCCGGGGCATGGAGAACAGCGTCTACGCCTATTCCATGGGCGTGATCTGGGAGTCGGCCGACGACTTCCGCCTCACCTTCAGCGTCTACGAGGACGCAGCGCAGATCCAGGACCAGGTGAACGTGTTCCGGCAGGCGCTGTGGGGCTACCTGGGCCTGGCGGCGCTGCTGCTGGTGCTGGTGCAGACCCTGGTGCTGCGCTGGAGCCTGATGCCGCTGCGCAACGTCGAGAAGGAACTCGCGCGCGTGCGCCAAGGCCAAAGCCAGCGCCTGTCGGGCCGGCATCCGCGCGAACTCGAGTCGATCACCGAATCCATCAACAGCCTGATCGAGAGCGAGCGCAGCCACCTCGAGCGCAGCCGCAACACGCTGTCCGACCTCGCGCACAGCCTCAAGACGCCGCTGGCCGTGCTGCGCTCGAGGCTTGACGCCGACGCCGGCCACCAGGAGCTGCGCGACGACGTCGCGGCGCAGGTGCAGCGCATGAACGAGATCGTTTCTTACCAGCTCTCGCGCGCCGCGCGCAGCGGACATGCGCTGTACTCGGCGCCGATCGAGATCGAGGCGCGCGCCGAGGAGATCGTCGCCGGGCTCGAGAAGGTCTACGCCGGCAAGGGCGTGCTGTGCGAGTTCGAGATCGACTCCAGCGCGCGCTTCCACGGCGAACTGGGCGACCTGCAGGAGCTGCTGGGCAACCTGCTGGAGAACGCCTTCAAGTGGGCGCGCCGGCGCGTGCTGCTGAGCGTGCAGGTGGAGGGCGCCTCGTTGAACCGTCGCGCCGGCGTCATCGTCACGGTGGACGACGACGGCTCGGGCATCCCGGCCGAACAGGTGGAGCGCCTGCTGCAGCGCGGCGTGCGCGGCGACGAGCGCGTGCAGGGCCACGGCATCGGCCTGTCGATCGTGCAGGACATCGTGGTGGCCTATCGCGGCGAGCTCACCGTGGAGCGCGCGCCCGAGCTGGGCGGCGCCCGCTTCCGCGTACGCTTCCCGCCGGCGTTCTAGCCCGCGGGAATGGGCGAGGCGCCGTAGAAGCGGCGCAGGTGCGCGGCCACGGCGGGCATTTCCGCCGCGAGCAGCTCCGGCGCCGAGAAGTGGTACTCGCTGGTGACGGCGAAGAATTCCTCGGGAGACTCCGCCGCGTAGGCATCGATCGCGCTGGCGTCGCCGGAGTCGAGCCGTGCGCAGAAATGGTCGTAGGCCGCCTGGAAATCGCGCGCCCATTCACGCTGCCACTCGGCCGGCAGGGGCGGCGTGCCGTCCATGGCGCCGTCCAGGGCGTCGAGCTTGTGCGCCATCTCGTGCACCACCAGCTGGAACCCCGCCTCCGGGTCGGCCAGGTCGGCCTGCACGTCGTCCCAGGAAAGCACCAGCGGCCCGTGCTCCCAGGATTCGCCCGCCAAGTCTTCCTGCCACTCCTCCAGCACGCCGGTGTCTTCGTGGTGGTGCTGGCGCTGCACCCGGAACGCGCCGGGGTAAACCACCACCTGGCTCCAGCCGGCCAGGCCCTGCGCGCCGAACTCCAGCAGCGGCAGGCAGGCCAGCGCGGCCAGCCGCAGGCGCTGATCGTCGTCCAGGGCCAGCCCGTGCAGGGGCGTGATGGTCTTGCCGGCGAGGAAGCGGGCGACCAGGCCGGCCAGCCGCCCACGCCGCTCGTCGTCCAGACGCGACACCCAGGGCAGGGCTGCCGGCAGCTGCGCTTCCTGGACGGGAGTCAGTGCCGGCGGGCGCGGGAACCATCGTGCGATCAGGGACTTCATGTCCCCAAGGTGCGGGCGGCGGGGCCGCCTGGCAAGCCTTCCGGCCTAGCGGATCATTCCCGGCAGCAGGCTGTGCCAGCGCGGGGTGCTGCGGGCGTTGGTGCCGCGCGGCCGGACGGGCGTCGGCGTGCCCGGGCGAGCCGACGACGACGTGCCCGGAGTGCCGGGGGTGGCCTGGTTGGCCTGCGCCGGGTCCTTTTCGCACTGCGGGGTTTGCGAATCCACCGGCAACGGTTCGTCCGCCAGGGCGCCGGCGGCGGCGAACGCAAGGAACATGGCGAGCAGGGTGCGGAGCATGGCGGACACCTGGGGTCGATTGTGTACTGGAGATGCCGAGACGGCGGAAAAGGTTGCGCGGCCGAGTCTATACCCGAACCGCGTTGAGGCCGGGTGCAGTCTCATGCGGCGGTGCAGCATGGCGTTCTACCCGGCTTGCGGCAGACTCGGGCATCCCATGAATGCCGCCCTCCTCGAACTGCCGCGCGCCCTGATCCGCGGCCCCGCCCTGCGCCGGGCCCTGATCGCAGGCGCTCGCCGCGTCATCGCCCAGCGCGAGATGCTCAACAAGATCAACGTCTTCCCGGTGCCCGACGGCGACACCGGGACCAACCTCGCCTTTACGTTGGGCGGCGTGCTGACGGGCGCGCTGAGCCGGCGCACGCAGGGTGCCGGCGACCTGCTGCGGCGCGTTGGCGAAGATGCGGTGGACGGGGCGCGCGGCAACTCCGGCGCCATCTTGGCCCAGTTCTTCACCGGCGTGGCCGAAGCGGTGGGCCCGGTGCGCGCACTGGAGCCCGAGGTGCTGGCGCGCGCGGTGCGTGCCGGCGCCGATTCGGCGCGTCAGGCGCTGTCGGATCCGCGCGAAGGCACCATCCTGAGCGTCATCGCCGCCTTTGCCGATGCGCTGGAGCAGCGCAGCCACGGCAACCTGGGCAGCTGGTTCCGCGGCGCGCTCGAACACAGCCAGCGCGCGTTGGCCAACACGCCCAACCAGCTGCCGGTGTTGGCCAGGGCGGGCGTCGTGGATGCCGGCGCCCAGGGCTTCGTGGACCTGCTCGAGGGCATCGACGAGTTCATTTCGTCGGGCGCGGTGGATTCGGTCGGCGTGGCGGACGAACTGCCGGCCGACCTGGAAGCGTCCCTGGTCCACGGCGAGCTGGGCGACGGCGACCCTGCGCACCGCTGGTGCAGCGAATGCCTGCTGGTCGGCGAGGGCCTGGATCGCGCCGCACTGCGCGCCGCGATGGGCGCACTGGATTCGTCGTGCGTGGTGATCGCCGGCAGCCAGACGCGCCTGCGGCTGCACGCCCATGTCGCCGAGCCCAGCGCGATGTTCGCGGCCGCGGCGCGCTTTGGCCGCGTGGAAGGCGCCAAGGCCGACGACATGCACGCGCAGGCGCGCACGGCCGCCGGCGCGGTGCCCGTCGCGGTCATCACCGACAGCGCCGCCGACCTGCCCGCAGGGGAAATGCAGCGCCTGAACATCCACATGGTGCCGGCCCGCGTGAACTTCGGCGACCAGGACTACCTGGACAAGGTGGGCCTGTCGACCGGCGAGTTCTATCGCAAGCTGCGCACCGAAGGGGTGCTGCCGCGCACCAGCCAGCCGCCGCCGGGCGACTTCCGCCGCCAGTTCGAATTCCTGCTCTCGCACCATCGCTCGCTGGTCTACGTGGGCCTGTCGCGGGCGATATCGGGCACGCTGCAGTCGGCCGAGACGGCGGCCCAGCGCGGCCATGCCGATCGCACCCACGTGTTCGACACGGCAACGCCTCCGGCGGCGAGGGGCTGCTGGTGCTGCGCGCGGGCGAGATGGCCATGCAGGGCGCCGACGCGCCGGCGATCCTGGCCGAGATGGCCCGCCTCAAGCCGCTCACCCAGACCTGGGCCGTGGCGCGCGACATCCGCCACGCCGTGCGCGGCGGCCGCATGCCGGCCTGGGCCCAGCCGGTGGTGGAGTGGCTGGGCCTGACGCCGATCGCCAAGATCAATCCCGCCGGCCGCATGGGCATGGCCGGTGGGCTGTTGGGCAAGTCGAACGTGCCGTCGCGTTTTGCCGCCTATGTGGCCAAGCGCGTGGATCGCCGCCAGGCCTGGCGCCTGATCGTCGGCCACTGCGATGCGCCCGGCGACGGTGGGGCGCTGCTGGCCGCGCTGCGCAGCCGCCTGTACGTGCGCGAAGGCTGGCTGGTGGAAACCGGCTCGGCCATCGGTGCGCATGCCGGGCCCGGCGCGCTGGTGGTGTCGCTGCAGCCGCTGGACTGACGGCTGGACGAGGCTGCCGCATAATGCCGGCATGACCGCCGCGCTGCTGATCATCGCCGCCTACCTGCTGGGCTCCCTGTCCGGGAGCCTGCTGCTGGGCCGCCTGCGCGGCGTGGACATCCGCACCCTGGGCAGCGGCAACGCCGGCGGCACCAATGCCCTGCGCACGCAGGGCTGGAAGTTCGCACTGGGCACCGTGCTGGTGGACGTGGGCAAGGGCGCGCTGGCGGCGTGGCTGGCGCTGCGCTGGGGCACGGGCGAGACGTGGCTGCCGTACGCGGCGGGCCTGGCCGCGGTGCTGGGCCACGTGTGGCCCGTCTTCCACGGCTTCCGCGGCGGCAAGGGCGCGGGCACGCTGGTCGGGGCCCTGCTGGTGCTTTGGCCGCTGGCGGTGGGGTTGCTGATCGGCAGCTGGCTGCTGGTGCTCACCGCCACCGGCTACGTCGGCTTGTCCACGGTGCTGGCGGCGGCCACGCTGGTGCCCCTGGCGCTGGCCACCGACGCCGACACGGTGCGCGTGGCGTTCGCGATGGTGCTGGCGCTGTTCATCGCGTTCACCCATCGCGGCAACCTGGCGCGGCTGCGTGCCGGCACCGAGCCGCGCTTCGAGCGCGCCCGGCTGTGGATGCGCCTGCGCGGGAGGCGCGCGTGAGCGACCGGGCGCTGCTGCTGCGCCTGGGCCGCGCGCCCGCGTCGGGCGCCGAGCTGGCGCGCGAACTGGGCATCACCCGCAGCGCCGTGTGGAAACGCATCGAGTTGCTGCGCGCCGCCGGCGTGGACGTGCTGGCGCGGCCCGGCCAGGGCTATGCGCTGGCCGCGCCGCTGTCGCTGCTGGACGCGCGGGCCATCGCCGCCGCCCTGGTCCCGGCCGCGCGCGCCGAGCTGGCGGGCATCGAGATACTGTTTGAAACCGATTCGACCAATGCCGTGGCGCTGCGTGAAACCGCGCCCGCGCGCGGCACTCGCGCCTGGCTGGCCGAGCGCCAGACGGCCGGGCGCGGGCGACGCGGACGCCGTTGGGCCTCGCCGCTGGCCGCGCATGTCTACCTCACTCTTTCGCGGCGTTTCGACGGCGGCCTGGCGGCGCTGCAGGGCCTGAGCCTGGCGGTGGGCGTCACCGTGGCCGATGCGCTGCATGCGCTGGGCTACACGCGGGTGGGCCTGAAGTGGCCCAATGACCTGCTGGCCGACGGCCGCAAGCTGGGCGGCATCCTGGTGGAGATCGGCGGTGAGGCGGGTGGCCCGATACGCGTGGTGGTGGGCCTGGGTTTGAACGTGGCGATGCCGGCGTCGTCGGCCGGCGACATCGACCAGCCCTGGTGCGACCTGGCTTCGCTGTCGGCGACGCCGCCTTTGCGCCAGCAGGTGTGCATCGCGCTGCTGGACGCGCTGCTGCCGATGCTGGCGCGCTTCGAGCGCGAGGGCCTGGCCCCGTTCGTCGAAGGCTGGGCCCGGCACGACGTGCTGCAAGGGCGGCGCGTGCAGCTGCACGTGGGCGGTCGGGTGCTGGAAGGCGTGGCCCTGGGCATTGCCGCCGACGGCGCGCTGCGGCTGCGCGACGCCACCGGCGAGCATCACCACCATGCCGGCGAAGCGAGCCTGCGCGCCGCATGACCCGCTGGCTGCTTGATCTGGGCAATACCCGCCTGAAGGTCGCCGCGTGGCGTCCGGGCGAAGGCCTGGGCGAGGTGCAGGCCTGGACCCACGGCGCGGCCGACTTCGCCCCGTCCATGCAGCGCTGGCTGGCCGGCGTGCAGGCCGGGGACCGCTGCTGGCTGGCGTCGGTGGCCGGCCCGGAGCTGACGGCGGCGGTGGCCGAAGCCCTGGCCAACCACGGCAACCCGGCCGTGCGTGCGCGCCCGCGGCCCGAGTGCGCCGGCGTGCGCATTGCCTACGCCGAGCCCTCGCGCCTGGGCGTGGACCGCTTCCTCGCGCTGCTGGCGGCCCATGCGCGCGGCGACGGCCCGTGGCTGATCGTGTCGGCCGGCAGCGCGCTGACCGTGGACCTGCTGGACGCCGAAGGCCGGCATCGTGGTGGCGTGATCGCACCGAGCCCGGAGCACATGCGCTCGGCGCTCGCGGCGCGCTTCCCCGCGCTGGCCTTCGCCGGCGGCGAGGACGGTGATTTCGCCGGCGACACCGCCGACGCCCTGGCCAGCGGCAGCATCGGCGCGGCGGCAGGCCTGGTGGAACGCAGCCATCGGAAGGCCACGCGCCTGCTCGGCGTGGGCCCGCGGGTACTGCTCAGCGGCGGCGGCGGCCAGCGCTTGGCCAGCGCGCTGGATCTGGATACGGACATGGCGCCGGGCCTGGTGCTCGAAGGCCTGGCCGTTTACGCCGCGCAGGCCGCGGGGAGTGATACGTGATCCTGCGCGGACTGGTGGTGCTGTTGGCGTGCCTGAACCTGGGCGTAGGGGCGTGGTGGTTGGCGCAGCGCGCACCGGTGCCGGCGCCGCCGCCGCCGACCGATGCCGGCGTCGGCAGCCTGGTGCTGCTGGGCGAATCCGAGGCGCCGCCCTCGGCGGACGACATGGACGCGGGCGCCGCGCCCGTGCCGATGCCCGCCACGCCCGGATGCCTGACCCTGGGCCCGTTCGGCACGCCGGCCGAACTGCGCGCCGCCATGGCCGCACTGACGCCCGCCGTGGCGCGCATCCAGTTCCGCGAGGTGGCCGCCACGCAGCTGCGCGGCTACCGCGTCTACCTGCCGGCCTCGGGCAGCCGCGAGGCGGCGCTGGCGGCCGCGCGCCAGCTGGCCGCACGCGGCGTGCGCGACTACTACGTGGTCACCGCCGGCGACCAGGAGAACACGGTGTCGCTGGGCCTGTTCCGCGACCTGGCCAACGCCGAGAAGCGCCGCGGGGAGCTTTCCGCGCAGGGCTTCGCCGCCGTGCTTGAACCGCGCACCGAAGACGCCGCGCAGTGGTGGATCGACCTGGCGGCGGAGCCGGGCTTCGACTGGAAGGCCTTGCTGCGCGCGTCCGCGGGCGTCCAGGCCAGCCCGATCGCCTGCGAGTGATCCGCGCCTCGGGTTAGAATCCGCGACGTTGCCGGCATAGCTCAGTTGGTAGAGCAACCGCCTTGTAAGCGGTAGGTCCCCAGTTCGAATCCGGGTGCCGGCACCATGGCTTCAGTGCGAACACAGCGCCGGGCGTGGCGTTCGCCGCGTAATTGCGTTCCTATAGCCCAAGGCAGTCCGACCCTCCCGGTCGGCGGAGTCCGCTTCGCGCATGGGCAACGAAGGCGGTATCGATGCACCCGCCGGTCCGGCGACCGGTTCGGGAGTGACGCTCTGGCCCAGGCTGGGCATCGGCCTGTTGCTGGTGACGCTGCTCGACGCGTTGGTGATCAAGCCGGCATGGCCTGCGCCGGGCCCGCCGGCGCTGCTGGCCTTGGCCACCCCCCTGCTGATCGGCGCATGGCTGCTGGTGCCCCGCGTCGCAGCGCATCGCGCGAAGTGGGTGCCGGTCATCGTGGCGCTGATGGCGGCGGTGTTGCTTGCCCTGGTGGCGTGGCCCGCGGCGCAGTGGCCGGAACAGCCGGTGGCGGCCATCGGCACGGCGGCAGCGCTGCTGGGCATCGGCCTGGCCTGGCGCGCCGGTTCGCCCGCGCGCGATGCCACGGTGCGGGCGCTGGGGGCGGTGCAGCTGGGCCTGGCGCTGCTGGTCCTGGCCAGCGGCGGTTACCTCGCCGGATCCCATTCGCTGGGCCTTGCCGCCTCCGCGGTGGCAGCCCATGCGCTGCTGGGTTCGCACTGGCTGCTGCTTCGCCTGGGCCGGGGCGAGCAGCGGATGCTTCGCCTGTCGACGGCGCTGCTGGCCGGCGTCGGACTGGTGGCGATGGCGGGCTGGGCCACCGGAAGCGCCGCGATTGTCCAGGGCGGCACCGCCTACGTGCCGATCCAGTTCAATACCGCGCTGTGCTGCCTGCTGCTGGCGGTCAGCCTGGGCCTGTTGGGCACCCGGCTGCATCGGCGCAGCTTGTTCCTGTTGATTCCCGTCGTTGTGTTGGCCGGCGCCAGCCTGGCGAACGAGTACGACGGGCTGGTGCTGGATGTCGGTGAGTGGCTGTTAACACACGACATTGTCGCCGAGGGCGTGATGCCCGGACGGATGGCGCCGAACACGGCGATGGGCTTCCTGCTCGCGGCCATGGGCATCGCGCTTGCGCCCGGTGGTCCCGACCCAGCGTACAGCCGTTGGGGCGCCACCTGGGCCTGCGGCTTCATGGTTTCGGTGATTGGCGCGGTGGCACTGGTCGGTTACGTCGTCGACGTGCCAGCGGTTCGGGCCTGGGGATCGCACACGCCCATGGCCCTGCTGACCGGCATCGCCATGCTGGCGCTGGGCTTGGCCTTGGCCTATTCGGGCGGCGGTCCAGGCCCTGGGCAGCGCGCGCGCGCCGGCTGGGTTCCCCTGGCGGAGGGCATGGCGGTGACCTTGACCTCGCTTTGGGTGTGGTCGGGAGTGAACCGCGACCAGGAACAGCGTGCGCAGCAATCGCTGGTCCGGCAAATGGACGTCGTGGAAAAAGTGCTGATGGAAGGGGTGCACTCGCGCACGTCCGCGCTCGACCGGGCGGCGGCACGAATGGCCCAAGCGCCGGACCAGATCACCCGGCAGTTTTATTTCCGGCTTGACGCGCAGCTTCTGGTTAGCGATTTCCCGAGCCTGGCGGCGGTGGTGTTGACGGACCCGGAAGGGGTGGCGCTGCAGGTGGAGTCGCGGCTGCCGAGTGCGGCGGGCCTGGTCGGCCGGCACGTGGATGCGGACGGCGCGTTGGCCGAGATATTCCAGGCCGACGGGCCGCTGGGTGAAGGCGCTTCAAGCCAAGCCCGGGCGGCGGCGGCCGAACGCGGCGTGCTGCTCGTGCGTCCAGGCCGGCGGGAGACCGGCGAGACGGCCGGGTTCCTGGCGGCGGCCATCGAGTACCAGCCTCTGTTCGCGTTCGTGCTCAGTGCCGCTGTACCCCAGAA
>Ga0105045_10006607_pt1 | contig 10268 bp, 11 predicted proteins | sample MAT02_FD_78089 | JGI IMG/M metagenome (GOLD analysis project Ga0105045, IMG submission 78089) | Freshwater microbial communities from Lake Fryxell liftoff mats and glacier meltwater in Antarctica - MAT-02 (megahit assembly) | ecosystem: Environmental > Aquatic > Freshwater > Ice > Liftoff...
GATGAAGGGCAAGAAATAAAATATGCATGTGGTCCTAATTTAGATATTCCAACATATTTAACACCTGTATTTTTTCGAAAAGAAGTTTTACATAAATATTATTCTAACCCGGAATTATATAAAGTGGAGGATGGACATTTATGGTGTGGCCGATTATGGCATACCGCGATTGACAATGATCATGACGATTGTGTAGCTGTTTATTTAGGTGACTTAGGCAGAGATCTTCGAGAAACTGAAAGAAATTATTGGCTTAGTCAAAATATTACTCCTTACGGGAAGAGAATCAGCAAAACGGAATTTGCACGATCCTTTATGGGTGAATGGTGCGATTCGACATCAATTGAGTTGGTTTTCAAAAGAAAGTACATGGAATTTAAAAAAACATTCCACAAAACACATGGATGGGATTTTTTCCTTCATCTACACGAAGATGATGAACACTGTTTAGAATCTATGTATTTGCCTGAAAATAATATTGCCGAGGTTGGCTTGTCAAACTTCTAATAGATTCTTTAAATGAAAAAGAAATTTCTGCATTCGTGAAAAATCTTGAAAAAAATGACAAGGGTATAACTAAGCTTGAAAAATGTTGTGTTGACATTGGAATTCACTCTTACGATCAACATATTGCTTTTTTAAGACTTATTCAAGACGCACGCTCAAAAATGGCGGCTCATCGCAAAGGATCCAGCTATGAAGAAATCAAGAAGACGTTAAACTTGCATAATGAGGGATATAAGCAGAAATTCAAGGAGATTTTGAAAACTGCTTCTAATTTTTTAGAGTTTTTGCATGAAAATTTTATTGTTAAATCTTCTTTGCAGCGATAATTGCTAGGTACGCAGCCACAATCATAACTGAAAGCTCATTCTTTTGCATTTATCGAATCAAAGTAAATTTCTTCGTAGGAAATAAAAAGTTGGACAGGGGTTGGACAAAAAGTGCTTGTCAGAATTTTCTTCTGATTAGCAATTGGATGTAAGTTACTGAAAGTGAGGGAATGGGGGCGGTTGGACTCGAACCAACGGAGACCGAAGTCGAGGGATTTACAGTCCCTTGCAATTGCCGCTATGCGACACCCCCGAAAGAAAAACTATGCTGGCAGTAGGACTTGAACCCACAACCGTCCGATTACAAGTCGGGTGCTCTACCATTGAGCTATGCCAGCTTAGGAAATAACGTTTATATCAAATTGAAGAATTACAACACAACATATTTGTGAAAAATTATTAAATAACTTTTCACAAACATCCTTAAACACGATTATTTTTTTGTGGTTTCATCTTCTTTTTTCAAATAATCTTCCGGATTTTCAGGAACTGGTGGTGTTTCTGGAAACTTTTTTAAAGCATTTCCAAAACTTCTTTCCATTAAAACATTATAATCGACCGGTGAAATCGATTTTTGCTCTGATTGCGCTTCATTTGTTTGTGCATTAGGGCCACTCAATACTTTTGCCGTAAATTTTCTACCCTTCAAACCCATAGGTTTTGTATTTTTTTTCAATAAACAACAATTTTTGTATTTTTTTCCAGAACCACATGTACATGGATCGTTTCTTCCTATTTCTGCCATTTTCTTTCTCCTTACATCGAAATTTTTATTAAAACGAAAATTCTTGAATTAAGACGTTCTTTTCATCCATAATAGTTGTTTATGTAAAAAAAGATCACTTAAATTATTCATTTTAATGCTGACCATCCTGATCTTTTAATACTTTTTAAAACAAAACATCTACTTAAAATGGAATTTTATTATGCCTCTTCCCCTTGCCCAAAAACCTTGGACAACTTTAGCAAAAAAACTTGAAAGCACTTTTCGCCGCGCCCTATTTGACTACAAAATGCTTGAAGGGGTGACAAAAATTGCTATTGCTCTAAGTGGGGGTAAAGATAGTATTACTCTACTTCACCTTTTAAAAGCAGTTTCTGGTCGAGGTTTTCCAGAACTAGAAATGCATGCCGTACATGTTTCAGGCGAATTCTCATGCGGCGCAGGCGTGGATGAACACTACTTAAAAAATATTTGTCAGAATTTAAATGTTTCCCTAACTATTTGTCATTCTACTCAAAAACTAGAAACTTTGGAGTGTTATAGTTGTTCAAGAGAAAGACGACGTTTAATTTTTAATACTGCTAAAGAGGCAGGTGCCCAAACCATTGCTTTTGGCCATCATCGTGATGATCACGTTCAAACAGTACTAATGAATTTATTACATAAGGCAGAATTTGCTGGTAATCTACCAAAAATTCACATGCAAGAATATGGTGTGACAATTATCCGTCCTTTAATTTATATTGCTGAGCAGGATATCCGCACTTTTGCTCAACAACAAGGCTTTGCCAGAATCATGTGCCGTTGTCCTGTTGGTCAAAATTCGATGCGTAAACAAACAGATCAGCTTTTGCAAGAAATCGAACTTCTATTTCCAAATGCACGTGAAAATATTGCTCAAGCAGGTTTTAAATATGGTTCTCAAAAAGCCGCAATTCCTTAACTTGGAGACTTTATGCCTACAAATCCCCCTAATGAGCATGAAAAACATGTCAATATTCAAGGAATCGACATTGCTCTTGGTTTTCCAGATGTTTTCAAATTCGAGTGGATCGGTCAACGCGATGTACTAGAGCAACTTTTAGCTGCTTGGCTTGTCATTGATAAAGAAGATATTCCTTTAAATCCTCGGCTTATTGGCAAACCCGGCGTAGGCAAAACAACTTTGGCTTATGCTGCGGCAAAAAAAATTAATCGCGATGTGTATATTTTCCAATGTACCATGGATACTCGTCCTGAAGATTTACTGATTACCCCCGTCATTGATCAATCGGGCGGAATTCGTTATGTGGCTTCAGCACTAGTGACAGCAATGATTACAGGAGGAGTTTGCATTTTAGATGAAGCTAATCGAATGAGCGAAAAATCATGGGCCTCTTTAGCTCCTCTTTTAGATACTAGACGCTATATCGACTCTATTATTGCTGGATTAAAAGTGAGTGCGCATCCGGATTTTCGCATTTGTGTAACGATGAATGATGATGCCTCAACATTTGAAATACCAGAATATATTCATAGTCGTTTACAACCTCAAATTTATTTAGATTTTCCAGAAGCAGAAGAAGAAAGACGCATTTTAAAAGAAAATCTTCCATTTGTTGACGCCTACATTATGGATTATGTCATCAACTTTTTACAGCGTGCACATGCACATAATGAAAATTACACGATTCGTGATGGAATTAACATTGCTCGTTATGCTGCAAAACGCATAAAAAGCTTAAATGGTAATGGGGGCAATGTTGAAAATCTTCTTCGCGAAGCAGTTTTGATGACTTTGGGTGATGAAGCACTCACCCATGTTATTTAGAGACAACAAATGAATGCGAGCAGACCTTTTTTTATTCAACAGGGGCATATTTATGCGATTCCTATTATTCATTATAACATGGAGATGGCCTGTCAAGTTAAGTTAGCTTTTGACTATCTTCAACCGGACTGTATTGCTGTAGAACTACCTGAAACGATGCAAACGCAAATGTTACATGCAGCTGCCCGACTTCCAGACATTAGCGTTATTTTAAGCACTCATTCAGATGAATCACCTGTTTACTTCATGTGTGAGCCATGCGATCCTCTTTTCGAGGGACTACGGAGCGCTGCAGAAAACAATATTGATGCCTATTGTATTGATTTAGATGTTAAAAACTATCCGGAAGTACGTGAACCTATTCCAGATCCTTATGCTATTCAAAAAATTGGTTTGGGCACCTACTTTCATATTTATGAGCATGCCAAAAACAAAAAAAATCAACAATTAGATCAAGACCGCGAAATTTATATGGCCCGTCGGCTCAAAGAGTTGAGTTTACGCTATGATCGTATCCTTTTTATCGGAGGAATGGCACATATTACCTCTATTTTAGAACTGGTCAAAAATCAATCATTTCCCGAACTTTACCACGCTCAAAGAGATTTTATTCAACTTTGTACTTTATCCCCAGAATCTTATCGTGAAATAATGGCTGAATGGGGTTATCTTTCCACCCAGTATGAACTCCACCGTCAATTAACCTCACAAAATGGCCTTCTTGACCGTCAAAAGGTTATTTTTCAATTGTTTAAAGAGGCGGGAGAAAAATATAAAGAAACAACGGGCAATCCATTTCCTGGTTATAATTTACGCAATATTATGAAGTTTGCTCGTAATTATGCTTTGATTAGTCAGCAACTGATGCCTGATTTATTTAGAATTTTACACGTAGCTAAGGGGTGCGTAGATCATAATTATGCATATGAGGTTTGGGAATTAGCAACAACTTACTCTTATTACAAAAATATAGATGCTTTGCCAGAATTAGATTTAAATGCTCAGGATGTTTGGGGACATAGCCAAGCTGTGCGCTTTCATTTGAAAGAAAAAGGGCGAAAAAGTTCTCCATTTCCTAAATTACGCAAAGATCGTTCCTCCTTTCGTTTTCGTCCACCTAACCCATTTTCTATTTGTTCTTATCCACCCGAAGATGTGTTGATTGAAAAATTTGGTAATTTTTTAAAGAAAAAAGGACATCAACTTTTAGTAGAAGAAGCTGCTAAAACAGTTCCTTTTTCAACTAGCTTAGAAGATGGCATTGACACAAAAGAGACGATTCGACATTGGCACGAAAAAAAACTTTTTGTCAAAACCTCAGGCAAACCTGCTTCAGGTGTAGGCTCAGTTTGCATCATTTTTGATGAAGATAAACCTCTCGAAAATGTTCCTTATGTCGAAAAATATCCTTGGTATACAACCTGGATTGGGGAACATCAGCAAGAATCTGACATGTCTTTTTTTGCGACACGTTTAAATCAAAATGTGGTTGGCCCCGGTATTAGTCGTTGTGAATATGGCGGATTTATGATGTCATACCCACCGCGACGTATGATTAATGTTTGGTCTGATGCGGATTATCAAGGGTGTCGCTCTAAATCTGAAGTTTTATTAATGGCTGCAATCGATTATGCCGTACAGCCTTCAGTTGTCTATGTCGCGCATTCTCCACCCCGAAGTCTTTTAAAAAGTTTTGCGAAACGCTATGGCAAAAAAATTATCTATATTCCTATTACTCAGCTATCTCCTTTAACCTTAAATAAATTGCGCATTTTTCATGTGCTTGACGGACAAAATAGGCGAGAAATTGCTGATGAATACATTTACTAATAACTGTTAAAATTGTGAGAATACCATGACTTCTCGACCATTAATCTTAATTTGTAATGATGACGGTGTCTATGCTCCAGGCATCAAACACTTATGGAAAGCTCTAAATGAAATTGCGGATGTTGTTGTGATTGCCCCTGCAGTGGAGCAATCTGCTACAAGTTTATCTATCACAGTACGTCGTCCTCTACATGTCGAAAAAATTGAGTGGCCTTCTTGCCAAACAGAAGTCATGTGTGTCAATGGCACACCCGCAGATTGTGTTAAACTGGCTTTAAATGTTATTTTACCTCGCTATCCAGACTTTATTGTTTCAGGTATCAATCGCGGCTCCAATATCGGCCGCAATGTTCTTTATAGTGGGACAGTAGCAGCAGTCATTGAAGGAGTGATGCATGGAATTCCTGGTGTCGCTTTTTCTGCTAGCGACTATACGGATCCTGCTTATCCAGAGTGTGAAAAGTATATTAAACAAGTCATGCATTATCTTTTTCAAAATCCCCTTCCCTTGGGTACTTTTCTAAATGTTAATTTTCCCTATAAAGAACAAGGGGAAATAAAAGGTATTCGTTTGGCTCGCCAAGGAAAAGAATATTGGATTGAAAACCCCGAACAACGCAGCCACCCTTTTGAAGGTTCTCCCTATTATTGGCTGGGCGGAAAAGTCGCCACTTTCGAAGAAGAAAAAGATAGCGATGTTGAATATCTAAAGCAAGGCTATGCAGCTGCAGCACCAATTAAAATTTGTGAGTTGACAGATGAATCTATGCTTACTCAAGAGAAAAATAAATTTGATTTACACTTTACTCGACTTTGTACAAGTTTAAGCGGCTAGCGAGGTACGAGCTTGCTGCTTAAACTTGTACAAAGTCGAGATAGTTATAAACTTATTATAAGTTATTCAACATAAAGCAAAAAACTTTTTAGGTAGTGCGTTTCAGGGTGATAAATATTAATAGGATGATCCCCTGCTTGTCGATGTCGGCCAATAATTCTGATTTTTCGGTTAGCTTCTTTAGCTGCTTGAAAAAGGACTTTTTGAAATAATTCATCGTTCACATAATGTGAGCAAGAGCAAGTCAACAATAGTGACTTTGGAGGCATTTTTTGCATTGCTAATCGATTAATGTCTTTATAGCCTCGACAAGCGGGAATAAGATCTTGTTGCTTTTTTGCAAAAGCGGGTGGATCTAAAATTACAAAATCATAATTTGACAAATTCTCTTCGCGCAAAAATTTAAAAACATCTTCACAATGGTAGTGTTGTCGCTCGATATTAAATCCGTTTGAAGCCACATGCTTTTTAACTGCTAAAATAGCTTCTTGTGATATATCTACAGAAGTTGTTGACCGAGCTCCACCAGCTAAAGCGTAAACTGAAAACCCTCCTGTATATGAAAAAGCATTTAGTACATTACGCTCTTTTGACATTTCACGCACCCACTGCCGCATTTCCCGATGATCCAGAAAAAAACCCGTTTTCTGAGATTTTTCTAATTCCATTTCAAATTTTAAGCCATGCTCAAGAAATTCAATTTTATCAATTGATGAATCCCCGTATAGAAATCCTGTGAATTCTTGAAGTCCTTCTCTTTTTCGTACAGATAAATTCGATTTTTCATAGATTGCACGTGGCTTTAAGTATTCGACCAGATAATCAATGATCGTCGTCTTAAGCTTGTCCATACCTAATGTAGAAATTTGAATGACTATCACCTGATCATACACATCTACAACAAGCCCTGGTAACCCATCCCCTTCTCCATTAATTAAGCGATAAGCGGTTGTTTGAGTGTTTTCAAATAATGAGTGACGTAAAGCTAGAGCTGCAGTCAAACTTTTTTTGATTTGTTCATCGATCGGAGTTTGATCAAACGTCAGCATGCGTCCAACAATATCGGATTTTCGATTAAAATAGGCTTGGCCTAAAAAATCCCCTGTCGCAGATTGAACTGATAAAATATCACCGTCTGTTAAATTTTTAGGAAGATGTTGAATTGCTCCTGAAAAAATCCAATGGTGATGATTGCGAATGGCTTTGTCCTTACCAGGCTTTAGAATAACAGAATTTTGCTGCATAATATTTTCCAATTTTTTTGAGTAGTTGATGCAAGCATCATCATTTATTCTGTAGAAAATATCAAAGATTATTTAATGACGCAGGCTGGCTATAAAGAAACTTAACCAACCCATCAGAAAGAAAAGACCACCAATTGGTGTGACCATTCCCCAAGCACGTATTGCAGAAAAAACCAGCAGATAGAGACTACCTGAAAAAAGAATCGTGCCTATTAAAAAACACCAAGCTGCGGTAAGCAGCCAAGGAGAATAAAAAAAATGTAACCCAAAAGCGACTAGAATAAGCGCTAAAGCATGATACATTTGATAACGCACCGCTGTCTCATAGACAACTAGACTTTCAATAGATAAACGAGTTTTTAAAAAGTGTGCTCCAAAAGCACCTGTAGCAACAGCTAGAAATGCTAGAAAAGTACCAGTAGATAAAAATATTTGGGAGTTAAATTGCATAGAAGATTTTAATCCGGGTGTTGATAAATGCCCACTATTTCGGCTTTTTCTAAAATATGACCTTGTATTTCTTTTTCTACCTCAGCTTTACTTGACCCTTCTGGAAGGTTTAAGACAGGTAAATCTAGAGCATAAATTTTAAAGAAATAACGATGTGGTTTGCCTGGAGGTGGTTTAGGACCAAAATAGTTGCGTTGTCCTGCGTCGTTATCACCTTGCTTGACATGCATTTGGTTAAGCTCGGGCGCACCGTCAGAAATTGTTCGAATAGTCGGGGCTATGTTCCAAACAACCCAATGAACAAAAGTTCCTTTTGGAGCGTCAGGATCATCAACAATTAAAACTAAGCTTTGAGTACCTTCCGGAATGGACTCAACAAATAAACTAGGAGAAATATTTTGACCGTTTGCCGTATATTTGAGAGGGATTACAGCAAAATTTTCAAATACAGACTTTAAAAGCATTTTTCCCTCATTAATATTATTTGCCCAATTCTTTACTTTTCGCATTTCCTTCTACTTTAGACTTAAATTTATATCGGATATTTTTCTTGATAGTTTTTTCTAATCTATATCTCTCAAATCGAATCGCTGCGAAATATTTCGCAATGTATTGTCTAAAATTTTCGAAAGCGGAGGGATGACTAGGCTGCCAATTAAATAACGTTGCAGTGATAGCTGCGGCAATATTTTTTTGAAATGCCTGAGGTACAACAACTCTTCCTTCAAATACGGTCGACTGTAAGACTGGAGCTTTTGGTAAATTTGAATGTAAATGCGATAATGAGTTCTCATTATTTGGATTACAATTATTTTGCAATTCTTTCAGCGCTGGTGTATTGTAATCTACTTTATTAACAGAACCTACTATATTAGTATTCATATATTTCTCCTTTAAAGTATATTCTAATACATTGCTATTTTTTTGTCAATAATTATTAAGATTAAGTAAAGACCGTTTTTAATGAAAGGTAATAATGCATAAAAATTCAAATAATCCAACTTCTTGGCAATCTAGTGGTAGATGGTATGACACAATCGTGGGTAAAAAAGGTCATCATTATCATCAAACCATTATTATTCCAAAAAGTCTTAAGCTATTAGCCATTGAAAATTCATCAAAATCTGCGCTTTTAGACTTAGCATGTGGACAAGGAGTTTTAAGTCGCCATCTTCCTAATCAAACAATTTATACAGGTTTAGATGCCGCAAAAGATTTAATCCGTTCGGCCGATCAATATAAACATCCCAAAAATCATGAATTCATTCATGCAGATGTCACAAAAGAACTCCATTTGAAAAAGCAGGATTACACCCATGCCTCTATAATATTGGCTTTACAAAATATTCAAGAGCCAGTTAAGGTTTTTAAAAATGCTCATTCGCATCTTTGTTCACAAGGGAAATTTCTCATTATTTTGAATCATCCTTGTTTTAGAATTCCTCGCCAATCTTCATGGCAAATTGACCCAAATACTAAAATTAGATACCGACGTATGGACTGTTATATGTCAAGCATGCAAATCCCTATTCAAACTCATCCTAGTCAAGGCAAAAATTCCCCAACCACTTGGTCATTTCATCATCCTCTTTCCCAATATTTTGCATGGTTAAATGAGACAGGATTTTCAATACTAAATGTTGAAGAATGGTGTTCGGATAAAACAAGCGAAGGTAAAGGAATTGCTGCTAAAATGGAAAATAAAAGCCGACAAGAAATTCCACTATTTATGGCCATATTGGCTTCTAAAAAATGAATGAATTATTCATTGAAGAACCTTAATTCCAACACACTAATTTAATTAATTTTCTGTGTTCTTAATGACTAATATTATTTCTACCCTACGAATAGTTATTAGCTTAAATCCAATTTGATCTGGGAAAAGCATGCTTTTGCTTTTTACTTGCCTCCAAAGAGTCATCTAAATGTCACCCTGCAACACAATATTTTTTAGTATAGCTCTCTAGATTTCAAAGAGAAAGCGAAAGCATGGCTTTCGCGCTGCAAATTTTTCAATATTTTAAATCTTTTTGGCTTGAATTTACTTTTAAATCGTAACTACTCAGCCTATCAAAATAATGTAACATTTATTATAATACAACCGTCATTCCTCACCAAAAAATAAAATTAGGTAGAAACAACCAAATTTTGTTAAAATCATGGGGTATCTCTTGTTCTTATAAGAAGAAGCATCAGTTTTTCTCTCTTTTAGCTCAAAAAAAGCAAATTTTAGAAGGAATAACATAAACTTTTGGCGTCAATAAGAAAGTAGAATTCTATTAATAATCCTTTTAAAAAAAATTAAATAATTTTGATGAGAAGTCATTTTTACAGGTGATGAATCACGGATACAAGAAGTAGGTAAGAGGAATTAATTATGATTACAAAATCTATATTAAATAAGCTTAAATCTAAAGAAAAGGACAAATTAATTTTAGAATACTTCCAACTTATTGAAAGAATAGAAAAAAATAATCAAGAATTAAGAAAAGAAAATGAAAAGTTAATGAGAGAAAATGCTGAATTGAGAAAAGAAATTTTA
>Ga0105045_10006608_pt1 | contig 10267 bp, 12 predicted proteins | sample MAT02_FD_78089 | JGI IMG/M metagenome (GOLD analysis project Ga0105045, IMG submission 78089) | Freshwater microbial communities from Lake Fryxell liftoff mats and glacier meltwater in Antarctica - MAT-02 (megahit assembly) | ecosystem: Environmental > Aquatic > Freshwater > Ice > Liftoff...
CAATTGCTTCGACCGAAAACGTCATGCCGGCGATTCCGGCGTTCGCCGGGCCAGGCATTGGCATCTCCCGGCGCCGGTCTGGCCGCGCGATGACAGGCCCTGGCGTTCTCCGGGCCGACGCGCCGATTTGCGGCAATTCTGCTCTATGCGGTCCGCGCACGGAGCATGATCGGCCCGAAGGCCGCCGCCTGCGAAACTTCGGCGCGGCCGATCCGCGCCAGCTCCAGCATGGCAACGAAGCTGGATGCCAGCGCGGATCGCGCCAGGTCTGGCTCCATGCCATCGGGGAGGAATCTGCGCAGGTCCGTCCAGTCCGGTGCCTGACCGATCAGCGAAGCCAATCGCTCCAGCGCTTCTTCCAGTGTCACAACCGGCCCGCGCGCAGGCGGCGTCCACACCGTTGCCCGCGCCCGCCCGTGGAGAGCGCCGTAGGCGGCGAGGAGGTCATACAGCCCGGCCTCGAATTTGCTGGTACGCACCTGCCGCAGCCCTTCCGGACGCCCGCGGCGCAGCACATCGCGGCCCAGCAGATCGCGGGCAAACAGTTGCCGCGATGCCGCGCGCATGGCTTCCAGCCGCTGCAGCCGCCAGCGCAAGCGCTGCGCCAGATCGCTGGGACAAGGCTCCGGTGCTGCATCGCGCGGCAGCAGCAGGCCGGATTTCAGATAGGCGAGCCAGGCCGCCATCACCAGATAGTCGGCGGCAATCTCCAGTTTCAGCGAGCGGGCCGCAGCGATAAAGGCGAGATATTGATCGACCAGCGGCAGAATGGGGATGGCCGCCAGATCTATCTTCTGCGCCCGGGCCAAAGACAACAGCAGATCGAGCGGTCCTTCCCAGCTTTCGAAGCTGACCACCAGCGTGTCGGCGGGAGCCGGCTGCCTTGGTGGATCCTCCTCGAATTCCGGCGTCACGCGAGCACTGCCGCCAGCAGCGCGTCGCGCTTGTCGGCAAAGCTTGCGGCATCCCCGGAAGGCTCATCCGCCCACGCCATCGCCCGATCGAGGCGGTCGGCGGACCCCTTCGTCATTGCCTGCATGGCGTCGGCAATCGCTTCCATTTCGGCAAAATCGCCGGAGCAGTGCAGCGCGATATCGCAGCCCGCCGCGATCACCCCCGCCGCCCGGCCGGCCAGGCTGTTGCCGCCGGGCTGGTGGGCAAGTGCGTGCATCCCCAGATCGTCGGACATAAGCAACCCGTCGAAGCCGCAGCGCCTGCGGATGATCTGCTCGATGACGAACGGCGAAAGCGTGGCGCAGCGATCCGCATCCCAGGCGGTGTAGATGATGTGCGCGGTCATCGCCATCGGCGCGTCCGCCAGCCGCGCAAAGGGTGCCAGATCGGCCTCGAGCTGCTCCACGCTTGCATCCACCACCGGCAGCGCCAGATGCGAATCCAGCGTGGCGCGGCCATGCCCCGGAATATGCTTCACCACGCCGATGATGCCGCCGGTCTTCAGCCCATCGAGCGTGGCGCGGCCCAGCGCTGCCACCAGCAGCGGATCTTCGCCAAACGCGCGGTCGCCGATCACCGCGTGCATGCCATCGGCCGCCACATCGAGCAGCGGCAGGCAATCGACCGTGATACCCAGATCGGAAAGTGTCAGCGCGATGGCGCGCGCATTGGCACGCGCTGCCGCCATAGCGGTAAGCGGAGCCCGCGCATAAGCTTCGCCGAAGCGCTGCCCGGCGGGAAATTCCGGCCAGTGCGGCGGTTGCAGACGCGCGACACGGCCGCCTTCCTGATCGATCAATATGGCAAGCCGGCTTGTTCCAGCCAGCGCCTTCAGCGCATCTGTCAGTGTGCGCACCTGCACGGGGTCGATGATGTTGCGCTTGAAAAGGATGTAGCCGGCGGGCTTGCAGGCGGCAAACAGCGCCCGCTCGCGCGGTGTGAGAACGGGGCCTTCCAGCCCGAAGAATGCAGGGATCATGCGGGCCTTTTGCGCAGCAGTGCAAAGCTTTGCAACCAGCTCAGCGCGCCAGCCCCGCCCACAGGACCACCAGCGACATGCAGCCGATCGCCCCCCAGGTGGCAACAGTCCCGAACACCCGCAAGATGTTGGGCACCGGCAAGGCCATGCCAATCGGATGCGCGATGCGGCCAAGCACCAGCATGGCAGCCAGCGCCACCACAAGCACATCGGCGCCCCTCGCCTGCTCCGCCAGAAACAGCAGCAACAAGCCGATCGGCGCATATTCGGCGCAATTGGCCTGCGCGCGGCTGCGGATCAGCAATTCGGCGTTGCCGCCATCCCCCATCGAGATGGAATGGCGGCGCCGAATCAGCGAAACCCGCACGCTCAGAACCACCAGAAGCAGCCCCAGAAGCCCTGCGGCGATCATTGTTGCGTGCATTGTCGCCTCCAGCAGTCGGCCGTTGCCGCAGTCCGCCCTTGCGCTTTGGCCAGTTTCCAGTATGACCGCGCGCTCGATTCCTGCAAGTCCAACCTCATGCCCCGGGCGAATCTGCTCGTCCGCAAAGAAGTACAGAAAAGGTGCCTCATGGCCGTTCCAAAACGCAAGACCTCGCCCTCGCGGCGCAACATGCGGCGCAGCCACCACGCGCTCGTCGCGGTGTTGCCGCAGGAATGCACCAACTGCGGCGAACTGAAACTGCCGCACCACATCTGCCCGGCCTGCGGCTTCTACGATGGCCGCGAAATCATCGCCCAGGCCGATTGAGCTGCGTCGCCGGCAAGCCCTGCACGGGCGTCCTATATGCAGACCGGTTTGTGGGGGCTAAGCAGGCGCGGTGAATAGCCATTCAACCGCCCGGCGTGTGCCGCTCCGGCCCATTATTGCCCTTGATGCAATGGGCGGCGACGTCGGCCCGGCGGTCGTTGTTGCCGGTGCCGAGCTGGCGCGGGAACGCTATCCGGAGCTGCGCTTTCGCCTGTATGGTCGCGACGCCGACATCCGTGCCGCGCTGGCCACTGCTCCGCGCGTTGCCGCCGAAGCCGAAATAATCGACGTCGACGGCGTCGTGCTCGGCTCCGACAAGCCCTCGCAGGCCATCCGGCGGGCAAAGACGACGTCAATGGGCCTGTCCGTTCAGGCGGTAAAATCCGGCGCCGCGTCAGCCTGCGTTTCGGCCGGCAACACCGGCGCGCTTATGGCGATGGCCAAGCTTGCGCTGCGCACGATGGAGGGCATCGACCGGCCGGCGCTGGTCGCGTTGATGCCGACCTTGAAGAATGACGCGGTCGTGCTTGATCTCGGCGCCAATACCGAATGCGATGCGGAAAATCTGGTGCAGTTCGCCGTGATGGGCGCGGCCTTCGCTCGCACCGTGCTGGGTCTCGATCGCCCCAAGGTCGCCATTCTCAATATTGGCGAAGAGGATATGAAGGGCACCGAATCGATCCGCGATGCAGCGCTGCTGCTGCGCGAGGCGGCCGGCGACCTGCCGATGCACTTCCTCGGCAATGTGGAAGGCAACGGCATCGCCCAAGGCAATATCGACGTCATCGTCACCGACGGCTTCTCCGGCAACATCGCCCTGAAAACGGCCGAAGGAACGGCAAAATTGGTCACCGGCCTGCTCGCCAACGCCTACAAGGCCTCGTGGTTCACCAAGGTCGGTTACCTCTTTTCGCGTTCCGCGCTGCGCGCGCTGCGCGATCAGCTCGATCCCAACAACCACAATGGCGCGGTGTTTCTCGGGTTGAACGGCGTCGTCGTAAAAAGCCACGGCGGCGCCAATGTCAAAGGCTTCGCCAACGCGATCGGCGTGGCGCATGATCTGATCGCACAGGACATCAATGCGCGCATCAGCGACGACCTCGCGAATTTCGCGGCCCACCGGCAGCAGCCGGTCGCCATCGCGCGCTAGGCCGGCGTGCGACGCAGCATTATCGTCGGCACCGGCAGCGCGCTGCCGCCGGCAATCGTCAGCAATGCCGATCTTGCCCTGCGGCTGGACACCTCCGACGCATGGATCGTCGAGCGCACCGGCATCCGCGAGCGCCGCATTGCCGCCGAGGGCGTGCGAACCAGCGATCTCGCGGTGGAAGCGGCGACCCGCGCTCTGGAGGCCGCCGGCCTGGTGGCCGCCGACATCGATCTGGTGATTGTTGCCACCGCCACACCGGATCAGACCTTTCCGGCCACCGCCACCATAGTTCAGGCCCGGCTCGGCATGACACATGGTGCCGCCTTCGATGTGGCGGCCGTGTGCTCGGGCTTCATCTATGCGCTGACTGTGGCCGACGCCCTGTTGAAGGCCGGCCCGGCAACCCGCGCGCTGGTGATCGGTGCCGAGCTGTTCAGCCGCATCCTGGATTGGGATGATCGCGCAACGGCCGTGCTCTTCGGCGACGGCGCCGGAGCTGTCATCCTCGAAGCCCGCGCCGGATCCGAGCGCGGCATCCTCGCGGCGCGCATCCACTCCGATGGCCGCCACAACCAGCTGCTCTTTGTCGATGGCGGGCCGGGCAGCACCGGCACGGTCGGCAAGCTGCGCATGAAAGGGCGCGAAGTGTTTCGCCACGCGGTGCAGAATCTGGCCGCGGTGATGGCAGAAACACTGGCCGCCGCGGGCCTCGAAACCAGCGACATCGACTGGGTGATCCCGCACCAGGCCAATGCGCGCATTCTGGAGGCGACCGCGCGCAAGCTGTCGCTTCCGATGCACAAGGTGGTGATGACCGTTGCCGGCCATGCCAACACCTCGGCCGCCTCGGTGCCGCTGGCGCTCGATGTCGCCGTGCGCGACGGCCGGGTGCAGCGCGGAGACATCCTGCTGCTCGAGGCCATGGGCGGCGGTTTCACATGGGGAGCTGTCGCGCTGCGCTATTAGCCAGGCTCCACTTGCGGGGCAGACCGGTTCTTTTTTTCTGACAGCCGGTGGGCCAATTTCCCGCTTCCCCCCATCCGCATACAGGGTTAGCCTGCGGCAAATACAGGGAGGGAGGCCATGCCCGATTCGCAACCACGAGCCGCACGAAGCGTGCCCACTTTGACGCGCGCTGATCTTGCCGACGAACTGCACCAGGCCATCGGGCTGTCCAGGGCCGAATCCGCCGATCTGGTGGAGCAGGTGCTGGACACCATCGGCACGGCGCTGCTGGAGGGCGGCAATGTGAAGCTTTCGTCGTTCGGCAGCTTCATGCTGCGAAAAAAGGGCTTGCGGGTGGGACGGAACCCGAAGACGGGGGTGGAGGTTGCCATTCAGCCGCGCACGGTGCTCACCTTCCGGCCGAGCCAGCTGTTCCGGCTGAAAATCAACGCCTGAAGGATGCCCGAGCGTGGACTTTGCAGACGGCAAATCGGCAGATGCCTTTCGGACCATCCGCGAAGTGTCGGATCGCATCGGCGTGCCGCAACACATATTGCGCTTCTGGGAAACCCGCTTTCCGCAGCTGAAACCGCTGCAGCGGGGCGGCAACCGGCGCTATTACCGCCCGGCTGATGTGGCGCTGGCGCAGGCGCTCTGCACCCTGCTGCACAAGGACGGCTACACGGTAAAAGGCGTGCAGAAATTGATGGCAGAGCATGGCGCCGACGGGCTGGTTGCGCTGGCGAACGGTTCGCAAGCGGGCGCGCCTTCAGCGGCCGGCGTTGCCCAGCCACCAGACGATCTGCTGACCGAGCTGCGGCGCCTGCGCGACCGCCTGTCTGCTGCGCTCGCTGCCTGATAGCGATGAAGGCGCTTGCGGTTTTTTCGGTCAAGGGCGGGGTGGGCAAATCCGCCATCGCCGTCAACATGGCGCACGCCGCCGCGACTACGGGCGGGCGTCGAACGCTGCTTTGGGATCTCGATGCGCAAGGGGCCGCGACCTATCTGCTGGAGCTGAGTGCGAAGGCCAGGAAAGCGCGCGCCGCGGTGTCGGGCGAGGCGAGCTTCGCCGATCTCATCCAGTCCAGTCGCTACGGCAACCTCGATGTGCTGCCGGCCGACCGCTCACTGCGCCGGCTCGAAGGCGATCTTGCCCAGTCCGACAAGCAGAAGGTGCTGAAGAAGCATCTGAAGCTGCTGGACGCCAGCTACGATCGCATCATCATCGATTGTCCTCCCGGCCTGTCGGAGCTTGCCGACCGGGTGTTTCGCGCCGTCGATCTGATCGTTGTGCCGCTGCTGCCGTCGCCGCTTTCGGAGCGCGCTCTCGAGCAGTTGCAGACCGAATTGCGCAAGGAGCATGGCAACGAGCCGCCGGTGCTCCCGGTGTGGAGCATGGTGGACCGGCGCCGCAAGCTGCACCGCGAAACGCTTGCCAGCCACCCCGATCGCCTCGTCATACCCTATGCCGCGGCGATCGAAGCGATGGCGGTAAAGCGCGCGCCGATCGGCGCCACCGCAGCTGCAAGCGAAGCCTCACGCGCGTTTGCCGCGCTGTGGTCGGCAGTCGAGATGCAGCTGATCGGGCGTTAGGGCGCAGTTGGTTCAAACGGCATCGCTGTCACGGCGAAAGCTGGCACTTCTCGCGCTGTGCGATCCCCCGAAGCCGGGAGATGCCAGCTTTTGCTGGCACGACGACCCTGGTTTCTTGAAGCAATTCTGTGCTGCGCCGCTTCACGACGCGCTGGCCAGCGGCAGCATCACCCGCGCGCTTGCACCACCCTGCATCCGATTGGCGAGCACCACATCGCCGCCATGCGCCCGGGCGATCGAGCGCACCACCGAAAGCCCGAGCCCGATGCCGCCGGTGTCCCTGTTGCGCGATGGCTCCAGCCGGAAAAACGGCTCGAACACCGCCTCCTCGCTGCCCGGCGGCACGCCCGGGCCGGCATCTTCAATTTCCACGATGGCCATGTCGCCGTTGCGGAAAATGCGCGCGTGCGCGCAGCCGCCGAACTTTTCGCCATTGTCGAACAGGTTCGTGAACAGCCGCCGCAAGCCCAACGGATCGCCGTCCACCACAAGCGTTTCGAGCGCCTCGGCGGTCACCTTGCGTCCGACGAGGCGCATGTCTTCGGCAACGCGCTCCACCAGCGAGCCGAGCTCGAGGCGCTGGTGCACTGCGCCCTCGTGCGCGCCGCGCGCAAAGTCCATGGTCGCAGCCACCATCTGTGCCATTTCCTGCACGTCGCCAGCCAAGGCGTCGCGCTGTGCCTCGTCCAGCGATTCGATGCGGAAGGCCAGCCGGGTCAGCGGCGTGCGCAAATCGTGCGCAATTGCCGCCAGCAACTCGGTGCGATCTTTGACATAGGCCGCCAGCCGCGCCTGCATCCCGGCAAAGGCGCGGGCCGCGCGCGCCACTTCGGCTGGACCGTCGATGGCCGGCGGCGCCTGCGCCGGGTCACGCCCCAGCCGCTCGGCCGCTTCGGCGAACTGCGCAAACGGTGCCGCCATGCGTTTGGCAAACAGCCAGACGATCGGCAGCATGGCCAGCGCGCTGGCCAGAAACAGCAATATAAAACGCTGCTCCCGACTGTCGAACACCGCCCGGTCGCGCGGCTCGTAGCGCGTCCAGCCGCCGGCATCGCTTCTGATATACAGCACAAAATGGCCGAGCAGCGCCGGTTGCAATGCACCGTCCGAGCCGTCGATCACGGAAACAATCTTGCCGCGCTGCAACGGTGAAAGATCCAGCCGTACGGAGGCCGGCGACAGCCCCAGCCGGCCTGCAATGTCTGCCTCGATGCGCACCGCGGCCGGCACGGCACGCGCCTCGCGGTATTCCGGATCTGCGACCGGCCGCGATTGCAGCTGGCTGCCGCCCCCGGGCCGGGCCACCGCCGCGACCACCAGGGAAATGGGTATGGACTGGCTCGGCACGGGCGGTATCATCGCCAGCAGCGCCAGACTGGTCAGCTGCGCCACCACGAGCGTAGCCAGCACCAGCGCAAAGATGCGCGCAAACAGCGAGCTGCGCACCGCCACCTCTGCGGGCTGGCCGGATGTCTGCAGGCGATGCCCGCCGTTCAGTGCCGCACGACCTCCGGCGTGAACAGATAGCCTTCGCCGCGAATGGTCCGGATCAGTTCGTCCGAGGCGCTGGCTGCACTCTCCAGCTTGCGGCGCAGCCGGCTGATCTGCACATCGATGGCCCGGTCATCGCCGTCGCTGCCCCGCCCGCGCGCCTGATCCAGCAGCGCGTCACGGGTCAGAACCTGCCGCGGGTGCTCCACAAACACCCGCAGCAGCCCGAATTCGCCGTCCGACAAGGCGATCAGCACGGCATCGGGCGAGCGCAGCTCGCGGCGCAGCAGATCCAGCCGCCAGCCGGCAAAATCGATCTTGAAGCCGACCGGCTCGCCAAGCTGCGGTTCCTGGCGGCGGCGCAGCACAGCGCGGATTCGCGCCAGCAACTCGTGCGGATTGCAGGGCTTCGCCAGATAGTCGTCGGCGCCATCTTCCAACCCTGCGATGCGATCGGTGTCGCTCCCCATCGCCGAAAGCAAGATGATCGCCGGAGCATCAGGGGCGGCGATGCGCCGGGCGATCGACAGCCCGTCCTCGCCGGGCATCATGCGATCGAGCACCAGCAGATCAAACGGCAGCGGCGATGACGCCAGCGCGCGATCCATCGCAACCCCGTCTTCCGCCATTTCGACGCTGTAGCCCTCTCTGACAAGAAACGTGGCGATTGCCGAGCGGATGCCGGGGTCGTCATCGACAATCAGAATGCGGTTCATGTCAGCGGCCGATCATCATCATTCGAGGCAGTCAGATGCCATACAATGGTGGCAGCGCAAAGCTGCTGCAATGCGCGCTCTTGACAGGACGGGCCGCGCAGGGGATTTCACACCGATTGCCCGTATGACAGCCTAGCCGCTGCAAAAGTGCAACCATTGCGCAAGGGTGCTTGAACATAGCGGTGATTGAACATAGCGGTGATTGACCAGTGCCGATGATCGCCCGAGCGCGCGCCAAACAGGCTACCGGCATCTGCTGGATTGCCATCGCCATGCTGCTGGCGCCGTCGCCCTCTTTCGCGCAGGATCCGCGCCGGCTGATGCCACCGCCCAAGCCGGATTTCGCCGCCGCGCGGCTGGCAGATCCCGGCTGCGCGGCCTTTTCCGCCACCGCCTTGCCGGATCAGGCCTTCGATCTGCCGACACTGGTCGATCTTGCGCTGTGCCGAAATCCGCGGACCGCCGCATCCTGGAGCGCGGTGCGATCGGCGGCCGCGCAGGCCGGCCGCGCGCGCGCGGCCTATGGGCCCAGCATCAGCGCCGGTCTCGGCCCCGATATCGGCTTCGTCCGCAGCGCCGGTGGCGGCTTCCCCACCGTATCCGATTGGTCGGCATCGGGCGGTGCCAGCCTTTCGATCGGCTGGCTGCTGTTTGATTTCGGCAACCGCGAGGCGCGCATCGGTGCCGCCGACGCCAACCGCGCGGTGGCGCTCGCGACCTTTGCAGACGCGGCACAGGCGCTTGTGCTGGAGGTGGCGCTGGCCAGCAACAGCGTGCACGCCAACCTTGCCAATCTGCAGGCAGCGCGCGCCAGCCTCGATTTCGCGAAGCTCTCGCTCGATTCGGCGACCGCGCGCGAGCGCGCCGGCGTCGGGATAAGGTCCGATCGGCTGCAGGCCGATGCCGCCTATGCGCAGGCACTGCTCGCCTTGCGGCAAGCCGAGGGCGATGTGGCAACCGCGCGCGGCAACCTGGCGGTCGCGGTCGCGCTGCCGCCGCAGACGATGCTGCGGCTGGTCGCGCCGCCACCGCTTGGCAGCGCTCGCGAGCTGGGCCGCTCGGCCGACGCGCTGATTGCGCGCGCTGAAGAATTGCGCCCGGACCTGCGAGTTCGCGAGGCAGGGCTCAGGGTATCGGAGGCCAATCTTGCATCCGCCAAGGCGGACCGGCGCCCCAGCATCAGTTTGGGCGCCACCCCCAGCGTTTCGCTCCGCGACAACGGCGCCAGCACCATTGGCAGCACGGCCGGCGTCACGCTCTCCGTCCCGCTGTTCGACAGCGGTGGCAGAACCTATGCAGTCGTCGGCGCCCGCAGCGAAGTGGAGCGCAGCGCCGCACTGCTGGAATCCGCCCGGCAATCGGCCGGGCTCGACGTGTGGACACGGCTGCAGACCTATGAAACCCAGGCCGCCAATCTGGACACTGCTCGCCGCCTGCTGGCCAGCGCCGAAGAGGCTGCGCGGCTGGCGCAGGGGCGCTACCGCAGCGGGCTTGCAACCGTCACCGAATTGCTGAACGCCCAGAGCGCGCTGGTCAATGCGCGGCAGCAGCAGGTGGGCGCCGAATTCGGCGTCCGGTCGGCGGAGTATCAGCTCGCGCGGGCCGTGGGCAGCATCGGAGAGGCAGTGCAATGAGCATCAGGCGCATCATCGGAATTGCCCTGTTGCTGGCCGGCCTTGCGGCCGCTG
>Ga0105045_10006609_pt1 | contig 10267 bp, 4 predicted proteins | sample MAT02_FD_78089 | JGI IMG/M metagenome (GOLD analysis project Ga0105045, IMG submission 78089) | Freshwater microbial communities from Lake Fryxell liftoff mats and glacier meltwater in Antarctica - MAT-02 (megahit assembly) | ecosystem: Environmental > Aquatic > Freshwater > Ice > Liftoff...
ACCTGTTCATCCGCAAGCATCTTGGAAAACTAGACGTGTTGATCCTTAAGCATACAAAGCCAGAAATTTACACTTTAGTAAGTGAAGCAATCGGGACGTCACAATTACCAACACTTCAAGAAATTGATGCTCCGGTTTCTCTCAAAAAAAATTTAACGTTTCCTGAAATAATGGAAATTTTAGATGCCCCCGACGAAGATTACGCAATCAATCCGGCTCACTGCTCTAAACCGGCCGGCGGTCTTGAGAGTTTCCCTAGCAACACTAATTTTGATCAGTTCATTACTCTATTTGATGAAGTCGATTGGAAAAAAAATTCAGTGATCCTAAAAAAATTAAAGGATGAGGAGCAGTTTATCACATTTCTGATGGAACAATTTCCGAGCACTGAGAAAGAAGATTTCATAGAAAATTTTGACTTCCACATCAACAATCTTGCAAAGAAAGTAAATCTTTCTAAAGAGCAATATGCGGAAAGCTGGTGCAGGCAACAACTCACTACTTTCGTTGCTGTTCTTAAAGGAGAAAAAGCATTAAAAGGGACTCAAAAAGATTTAGCAGATACTATCTATTTCTCTTCTAAAGTTTTAGCTCACCTTGAATCCATTCAAAAGAGTGATTCAGTCAGCTTTGAAGACGACCTTCTAAAAATAGCGACAGAAGGAGGAGATTACTGCGCACGGCAACTCAAAAACGCTTCTAGTGAACTTACAAGTAATATTTTACGAAAAGGGTTACCCGGTAACGAGGCAAACCTGCAGAAGAACCATGAATTGAAAATAGGAATGGCTCTGCAAGAGCAGCGTAAATTGATCGTTGACTCTCTCTATAAAACGGTAGTCGATCAAGCGTCTGTACCTAATGTTATTTCGTCCGATATTCATACTTTTGATATCTATCGCTTGTGCCTCTCTCTTGGCTTTCTCCCATTAACAGATCATGAAAGAGCCAATGTGGGTATTATAGAGCTTTTAATGTGGGAATCCTACGGCATGGCGCAAACGATGCTATACCACGAGTATCGCAAAAATCTTTGTGCTTCTATACAAACAGATAGTGCTAATTCTGGCGTCTACATCGATCAAGTCATTGCGGAAAACACGGAATTAACAGATGCTCAAAAAGACGCGATTGCGGAGAGGTGGATGCCGACTGACAATCAGTCAGTTGCTGAAGTTAATCAAAGTTTTTGGAGACTTATGCTTGTAATGATGGGTGTTTTGCGTAAAATATAGAACTCAGATTACGCAAAAGGACTCACATGAAACGCCTATACCACTTCTTAGGTGGCATTTACTTCGCCATCATCCTCATTACCTCTACAGCTCTCTTTGTCGTTGCCGGCACACTGATTGAATCCAAAACCGAATCCCACAATTACGCCTCTTCTTTCACCTATGGCAATCCTCTCTTTCTCTTGCTTATTTGCGGATTTTTTATCAACATTCTCTTTTCTGCTACAAGAAGATGGCCTTTTAAAATCAAGCACATCCCTTTTTTGATCACCCATCTAGGCCTCCTTATGATCCTGTCAGGTGTCATCGCAAAAAGCTATTTTGGGACACAAGGCACCATGAGCATCGTCGAGGGGAGTGGCAGCGACGAAATCTTTTTAGCGGACACCTACGCCGTTCACGTGCAAGACCGCAACCAACATGTCAATGTGGGTTTAAAAGATCGCTTCAGTCCCTTTCCTGGCTTAAAAGTGAAAGTGGGTCACTATCAACCTAATGGCACTGAAAAGATACAGACGTGGATTAAAGGCGATGTTGGGGTCATTTCGGGGCTAAAACCTTTTGCTGTCAACAATTCTGATGAGCCTTTGCAGGTCGGCGCTTATCTGCAAACCTCTCAAGAGAGCATTTGGGATGTCATTGCACTCAAAACAGAGTTCATCGAAGAGAGTGCCGAAAAGACTTATCTTGCTCGTTTGCGCATCAAATTAGTTGATCCTATCGATAAGAAAGTGCTTTACGAAGGGCCTTATGTTAACCCCCTACCTTTTCCAAAAGGTTTGGCAACTTTTCAGTGGAACTGGAATTTCTCGACAATTGAAGGCTTTTCTGAGCCTTCCGTCATCGTCCACCTAAAACTCGATAAACAAGCATTAGAAGAAAAGATACAGATCTCTCTTGCAGGGAGTCAGAGTCTCAAAAACATCAATATGACGACCCCTTACTTAGGTTCTGCACCTGTCGTTTTGGATCTTCAGCAAACACCTACCCTCCTTCTTGTCGAAGATCCGCACGAAGATGTGACGATCTTTGCCTTTGATCAATTTGGACGCATTCACAGCCACAACTATCATCATGGGCAGCTTTCCTCTTATTTGTCCTACGATAGCGGATTTGGTGGTTATGCGGTCCAGCTTGAGCTACCGGGAGAACTTAATACTAGCGGCAGACAGGAACAAGAAGACGCTTCTGTAAATTTCCTAGTGGAGCAAATCAGGACCTCCTCACAAACACAGGCGCCCTTATCACCGCCCCTGCATTTCCTGCGCAAGGCTTGTCACGCAACAAACGAGGATTTCCCTAAAATCTCCCTTTCTTTTATGCAAGCTTGTGACGCTTCCAGAAGCTTAGTCTGTAAAAGAGAGTTTCAGCTGCCTCCTTTAGATTGGACAACTATTCCAGAGCGCGAATTAAAAACCTGCTACTGGATGTCTGTGCTCTACCCAGATATCGAGAAAGAATTATTAGCTGGCCACGATTTCATGACGATTCTCGAGACTAAAAAGTGGCCTCTTACGGCAAATTTGATGGGGGATACGCCAGCTCTCTTAGAGCAGATGGCAGAACAAATTTATCTGGTTGCTGATCAATTGCCGGAAAGCACCACTTCCACATTAAGTGACGTGGAATTACTATCTGCTTACTTTAGACTATACTCCCTTCAGCTTAATCAAATCTTGCCGACTTTAAACTCCCCTCAGCCAAAAATCACCTTAGAATCGCCTTTAACCACGCACCATGAAAAAGTGCCGCTCGCAACAAAATTGGAGGAAAATCTCCCTTATATTGCGCTTCAACTTGAAGAAAATGGAAAAAAAGAGACGATTGTTCTCGGATACGACCGTTTTGGAGCGGGGCTCAAATGGCCAGCTCTCCGGGGGAAATACCTGTTGCGGTTCCAGCCACAGTTCAAGCAAATTCCTTACCGGATTCGGTTAAGGAATGCCCGTCAGATTAATTATGCGAATTCGGCTCAGCCTTATAGCTACGAAAGCGACATCATTGTTACAGATAGAGCGACAGGCGAAGCGGTTGAAAAGACAATTAGCATGAATAATGTGCATGAAACGTGGGATGGATACAGGTTTTATTTAGCAAATATTTCCCCAGGTAACGAAAGTTCTGTGAATCGCATTCAATTGGTCGTCAATCATGATCCCGCAAAATATTTTCTTACTTACGCCGGAGGAATTATCCTGAGTCTTGGGATTCTTCTTTTGTTCGGGCTAAGACCTTATTCAAAAAAATAGAAAAACAACGAATAGCAAGATAAGCAAGACAGGTTTAATCGCCTGTCTTTCAAAAGGCTTTTCTAAAAGTTTTTGAAAGACAAGCGATTAACTTATCTTGCTTGCCTTACCTATCTTGTTTTTTATCCTTTTTATCCTTCCTGGCCCCCTTGATCCCAGACCTTCTGATTCTTATCTTATTTATCACGAACGTGTTTCTTATTTTGTTTACATCAATTTAGAACGCGTTTTTTTTAAAAAATCATTAAAAATCAACACAAAATAGTTTATTATTATTTAATTAATGTTATAATTGGGGTACTCACCAAAATAAATAAACCATTTTATAGAGGTTTGTTATGGATCCAAATGTACATTCTTCCCAGAGCATCCGAGTCCCAGGCACACACGTTACCCCTCCAAGTCTGGAGCACGCTCACTTGTCTAAGGCAGATGAAGCCACGCATGAAATGGGTTCTAAAGCAATTCCTCATAACGAAGAATCGAGCAGCCCAGCCCTTGGTAACGGGAAAATCAAACCCTTTTTTACTGTTGATGGCCCTGAGTGGGAAGGGATTGAACCACCATTATCTCAAGCACCTAAAGCTCTTACCGGTAGAAAGTTAGATGAGAGTTTTAACCCAAATAATCCCCCACCTCCTACTATGTTCGGAATGGAATTCCCCCCTTCTCAAATAGTGCAAGAAACAACAAAAGCGCCTTTAGCTCCAGAAACAAGCGTACCCCTACAACCTGCAGTTGTGCCAGAGCCGTTAGCGAGTAAGCTCGAAACATATAAAGCGGATTCCTTTAAACGAGGAAACTTATTGACAGCGGCAGCTGCACCAGTCAGCGGATTTGATCAAATAAAAGAAAAAATGGGCGCCGTTCTTGCCTATGTAGAGAATGAAAAAGCACAGGGTAAACAACCCTCGGTTGACACGGAAAAACTCTCGGACAACTATCAAAAACTTAAACGAGCTGTTGATACCGCAGAATCTCACATCAAAGCTTTCGGTGATCAACAAGATTTAACTACAAAATATATTGAACGCACAAAAACAACCCCAGAAACAACTGCTACAAAAACATCAAATGTTTTTAGCAGAATTACTGATACATTATTTAGCAAAAGCGTTCGTTTTTTTATAAAAAGAGGGATGTCTTTACAGCGAAATATGATGCGACTTTTTCCAAATGAAGATAAACTTCTCAACAGCATAAATAGAACAAATGGCCTTTTCACCACAGTTGCTGCCGACCTGGAAAGAGCAAGATCTTTGGTGTTTCAGATAAATTTACAAATTAATTCGATGGAGGACGCAATCGAAAAAGATGTTGTCACCTTCAGGCAAAATCAGCAAATCGCAATGGTGCATGCAATTGAGACAGAGGCCCCTTCATTAACAAATTTTGACCATATAGCAGACATAAAAGCTGGAATTAAAACTGTGTTAAAAGAAAACCCTATTCCAAATCAAGAAAACGCTTTAACAATGCAATTCTTTAAAGATTACGAACGAGATTTTCAATTAACTGTGCACGATCCATCAACTCAAGAGAGGTCTCACAACAAAGGGGATTTCTCCAGTGCTTTTTCCCTCCTACAAGATAAAACCACGGGATTTGATTCTGACAACACATGGTTAAAAACACTTCAAGCTGTATCATCACAGGGCATGTACGTGCATGCTTCGCTCCTAATGCTACCCGGAATGAATTTAGCGGGGGAGGCGGCGTTAACCGAGCAATGGCCTGATCACAACGAGCATGCTTTGACAGTTGTTGTATCAAATAATCAAACAATGATAACAATAGATTCAGCTAGCAGTGGTCCTCCAAAGGTAATTGTTACCAATAGCTCAACCTATTTAATAAAAGAAGAGGTCAGCAAAAGAAGTAATAAACACGATTCTCCACCCCCAATAGAAATTGGAACTTACTCTCGATCTTTTGAACTCTCGCTGTCTCCTAATGGAGAACCCATCATCAACGACGTACAATTTGTGAGCTCATTCGCCCATCCATCACTTCTCGCGAAAGGCGGCGCGGAAGCGTCTAACGCCTAACTTAAAAATGCGTTTTAAATCTTTTTGATGGAAGAACCAGCGAACTGTCGCCAAAAGGCCGCGATAACGCCAAATTGTTTTGCCGGTTTCCATAAAATGAACACACACTAATTTCCAGTTAACCCAACGCATATCGTAGTCCGTCAAAACACGGCTTGAGGACATTGCCCGAAACCCCTTTAAAACAAAACGGAAAAGAAGATCAAATCCCCCCCTCAGCTTGTAATTCACATTAAACTTCCCTAACTGCTTGATCGCATCTGTACGAAACCAGCATGATTGCAAGCTGGTTGGCTGCTGACCCAAACTCAACAATTTTAGGCTGAGCGTTCGATATAAGGGCTTCACTTCCGACTGCCCATCGCGCAAAAGCGTGCCGCAATAGACCAGCTCGGGCGCGGAGTTACGGAGGGCGAGATTCATCATGTACTTGAGCGTGCGGTGATAGATATAGAAATCCCCTGGAAAAAGAATGGTGGTGTAGGTTCCTTGTGCGTGAGAAATTCCATTATTTAGCATTTCATAGCGCATGTAGTTGGAGACAGAATAGAGACGGATCTTGTCGCTATGAAAGCCTTTGATCACTTCAAGTGTTCTATCAGTAGAACCCGCGTCAATAATAATAACTTCATAATCGGGGTATTGCTGATTGAGAACACTTTCTAAAGTCAGGGCAATGGGACCTTCACAGTTAAGTGCAGGAATGATGATGCTCACTTTTGGGTAGTCGCAATCAGGAAATTGGTATTCGTTTTGGTATTGACTGTTCATAATTGTAATTTAGCCAAAGCACAATTTATGCACAACATAGTACAGGTTTAAATACTTGTATTTCAAATAAAAATCACGACGTGTAGGGCAGGATTAGCTAAAAAATAAAAATAACAAGATGGGCAAGATGGGCTATGGAAGGACCGAGTAAATAAGGGCTTGGCTGTTTCTAACGTGGAGGCGCGGTGACGCGGTGATTCACCGAAGCTTACCTCTATTAAAAGCATTATAAATAGTATAAAAAATTAAAATCCTTTTCATCGCAGTGTTTCAGTGAATCTCCGCGTCAGAAACAGCCAAGCCCTTATTTACTCGGCCCTTCCATAGCCTACCTTGTTTTTTACGACTTGCCATGCGTTTTTGAGAAGTTGCGGTTTAAACACCTGTCTTTCGGCAGCTTTTATAAAAGTCTTCTAACGACAAGTGTTTAAACCTATCTTGCCCATCTTGCCCATCTTGCCCATCTTGTTATTTTTCTTTGGAAGACAGGTAATTAAACTTACCCTGTCTATCTTGTTCCATTTGAGAGAAATTCCCTTTCCAAGTACAATCCTAGATTCAACCCAAAATACGGTTTTATCCATGGTCACATTTCAAGAAATTCTAAAACGTTTATCCTCATTCTGGGAGGCTCAAGGCTGTATCATTCAACAGGGCTACGATCTCGAGGTCGGTGCCGGGACGTTCAATCCTGCAACCTTCCTCCGCTGTCTCGGACCTGAACCCTACAAAGCCGCTTATATCGAGCCTTGCCGCCGCCCTTCTGATGGCCGCTATGGCACCAACCCCAATCGCGTTCAACACTATTTCCAATACCAAGTCATTTTAAAACCTTCCCCACCAAATATTCAAGATCTTTACCTAGAATCCCTTAAAGCTGTTGGCTTTAAACTCGAAGATCACGACATCCGCTTTGTGCATGATGACTGGGAGTCCCCAACACTCGGTGCTTCCGGTCTTGGCTGGGAAGTTTGGATGGATGGAATGGAAATTACCCAGTTCACCTACTTTCAAACAGCGGCGGGGCTTGAATTGCGCCCCATTACAGGGGAAATCACTATCGGTTTAGAGCGCCTGGCGATGTACTTACAAAAAGTCGACAACATTTTCGATCTTAAATGGAACGACCACATCACCTATGGCGATATCTACCTCAATAATGAAATCGAATGGAGTCATTACAACTTCGAACATGCTTCCACAGACATGTGGTTCCGTCACTTCGCTGATTACGAAAATGAAGCAAAGAAAATTCTTAGTCTTGGTCTGCCCATTCCAGCGTACGACTTCGTGATGAAGGCATCCCATGCCTTTAACTTGCTCGATGCCAGAGGAGCCATTTCGGTAACAGAAAGAACGGGCTATATCACGCGTATCCGCGATCTCGCGAAACAAACAGCGGACATCTACATCAAAAGTCGCAAAAAACTCGGATTTCCTCTTTTACGTTCTTCCAGTACCTCTGAAGACCACAACGAAGTCCCCGCTATCCACTCCGAATTGCTTCATTTCTCCCCGGCAGATAATGAAGACTTCCTACTTGAAATTGGTTCAGAGGAGCTTCCTGCCCTTTTTGTTCCTTTAGGCATGCAAAATCTTGAAAAAAATGTCCGTGCTCTTCTGCAAGAAGAAAAAATTCCTTTTAAAAGCATTAAAACGTACGGCACACCGCGAAGACTCTCGATTTACATCGAAGACCTTGCCTTAGGAAAGCCCGAGCAATCCCAAGAAAAACGTGGTCCAGCAATTGATCAAGTGTTCGATGAGCATGGCAAACTTAGACCTGCCGGTGAAGGTTTCTTTCGCTCCATCGATAAGCACGCCCCGTCCCTTGAAAGCATTAGAAAGGGATCCGACCCTGCTCTGTCGATTAAGAAAATTAAGGATGTGGATTACCTGTATGCGCTGGTAACGACCCCAGGAAGCTCTACAGCTCAACTTTTAGCAGAAAAGCTTCCCAAAATTATCCTAAAACTAGAATTTCCTAAGAAAATGCGCTGGGGTGATTTAGAAATTACCTATGCAAGGCCTCTGCGCTGGGTTGTCTCTCTTTTTGGACATCATGTCGTCCCTTTCGCTATTGATGATATTGTTGCCGACAGAATATCCTGGGGTCATCGTCAATTAAGACCTTTTAATTTTTCACTTGTGAAAGCGGAAGATTATGTGCCTATTCTTAAAGAACATCTAGTGATGGTGGATGTGATCGAGCGCAAGCAGCATATTTTAATGCAACTGGACGCCTTAGAGAAAAAACTCAAGAGCACCATTATTAGCCGCGAGCAAGTGATTCCTCAGGTATTAAACCTCGTTGAGTGGCCTCAAGTGACTTATGCTGAGTTTGACCGTTCCTTCCTTAAAGTTCCGAAAGAGGTGCTTATCTCGGAAATGGTGGAGCACCAAAAATATTTCCCGGTGACTGACGACAAAGACAATTTAATTAATCTGTTCATTATAACAGCCGACAACACTCCTACAGACTATATTCGCAAAGGGAATCAAAAAGTGCTTTCCGCTAGACTCAGTGATGGTGTTTTCCTCTACGAGCAAGGATTAAAGCACAAACTTGAAAAATATAACGAAAAACTCAAAACTGTTACTTTTCAAAAAGAATTAGGAAGCGTCTTTGACAAAGTCAAACGCATTGAAAAACATGCAAAAGTTATTCAAAAACAGCTCCAAATTGGATCCTTGGCGAAAGTCGAACGCGCCGCCCTTTTATCCAAAGCCGATCTCGCCACCGAAATGGTGTTTGAGTTTCCTGAACTCCAAGGAACCATCGGCAAGTACTACGCTATTGCCTCAGGAGAAGATCCAGAGGTTGCCGAAGCGCTCGACGAACAATGGATGCCTCGTGGAGAAAATGCGCCGTTGCCTAAAACAGCCACAGGAATTATCTTGAGTCTTTCAGACAAGATCGACAACATTCTTGGTTGCTATTGCGCCAACATGAAACCCACCTCCTCAAGTGACCCCTACGCGTTAAGACGCCAAACACTCGGCATCATTAAAATGCTGATTGCAAACAAATACCGTTTACCGCTCCTTCAAACCTTAGGACAATGCCTAGACCACTACCCTGCCCATCTTCTCAAAGAAAAAGCTGCTCTTTTAAAAGAAGTTGAGGGGTTTGTGACCAATCGCATTAAAACCGTGTTTTTGGATTACGGCTTTACGAAAGATGAAATTGATGCGGCACTCGCTATTGGCTTTAGCGATGTGTATGATGCTTTCTGCAAAGTGGATGCCCTGCGACAATTCCGATCGAATGGCGACCAGTTTTCACAACTTTTCGAAGTTTATAAGCGCGCTAAAGGTCAGTTGGCCAATCGCAAAGAGATGCCCTTCACCTCGACGTTCCTTCACGAACCAGCAGAGAAAAATCTGGACCTTGTCTTGACAACGACCCAACCTAAGTTTGATCAAGCGATCCGTTCACATGACTATGAAAATGCTTACACGCTTGTGGCTCAGCTACAGAATCCATTGGCAACGCTGTTTGAGCAGGTAAAAATTCTCGCTGATGATCCTGCATTACGCGACAACCGTATCGCGCTCTTACAGCGTGTGTTTAAGCTCTTTGGGCAGCTCTTGGATTTCAGTAAAATTCAAGAGAAAGAGTAACCTCATGGCGAAACATTTGGTGTTTTACGACGGGCAGTGCGGACTTTGTGATCGAGCTGTCCAATTCCTCTTAAGAGCGGATAAGAAACAGATCTTTGTTTTTGCCCCTCTTCAAGGCAAGACAGCAGCACTGAAGTTAAGCCATCTTTCTCCTGAAATACGTAATGCTGATAGTTTGATTTTGATTGAAAACTATGAAACTGCCGATAATTATCTGTCTATTTTTGGAAAAGGAGCTTTCCGAATTCTTTGGCTGCTTGGAGGAGCTTGGTCCCTGCTGGGATGGATCTCTTTTTTGCCAGGTTGTCTTTATGACTGGGGCTATCGTTTGGTCGCCCGG
>Ga0105045_10006610_pt1 | contig 10267 bp, 6 predicted proteins | sample MAT02_FD_78089 | JGI IMG/M metagenome (GOLD analysis project Ga0105045, IMG submission 78089) | Freshwater microbial communities from Lake Fryxell liftoff mats and glacier meltwater in Antarctica - MAT-02 (megahit assembly) | ecosystem: Environmental > Aquatic > Freshwater > Ice > Liftoff...
GGCAACAGTTGTGGGGGCGGCAGCAGAAAAGGCAAGGGCCGCGGCGCGAGTCGATGAGCCATTCAGGCGTTCAGCCAAAAGGTCACTGGGCCGTCATTGCACAGATGCACCTTCATGTCGGCGCCAAAACGCCCACAGGCAACCTGAGGCCAGCTGGCCCGAGCCAGCGCCACCAGCTGCTCGAAGCGCGCCTGCGCCAGCGCCGGCGCCGCCGCGGTACTAAAGCCGGGCCGGGTGCCGCTGGCTGTGTCGGCGGCCAAGGTGAACTGCGGCACCAGCAGCAACCCGCCGCCGCCATCGCGCAACGAGCGATTCATGCGCCCTTGCTCATCGGCAAACACCCGATAGCCGAGAACCCGTTCGAGCAGCCGCGCGGCCTTGGCCTCGTCATCGGCAGGCTGCACGCCAATCAGTGCCACGATGCCCGGCCCGATCGCGCCGATCAAAGCACCGTCCACCTCGACCCGGGCGTGGGTGACGCGTTGAATCAGGGCGATCATCGAGGCTCTGGGTACTGGAACGGACGCAAAAGTTTGCCACGCCTCTGTTGAAATCAGACGTTGACGCCGGCTTGGCGAAGTTCCGATGATGCGCCTATGTCGCTTGGCACGCAGCTATTCAAACTTGCAATCGCCGCCGGCGCGCACCTGCCGCTACCACTGCTGCACGGCATGGGCGCGGCGCTAGGGCTGTTGTCGCCGGTGCTGGCGCGGCGGGAGTATCGGGTCGCGCGCGGCAATGTTGCGCGGTGCTTTCCGGCGCTCGATGGCGCCGCGCAGCGCGCGCTGGTGAGGGCGAGTTTGCGCGAGGCCGGAGCCAGCGCAACCGAGCTTGCCGCGATCTGGGGTCTGGCACCGGAACGCGCGTTGGCGCTGGTGCGCGAGGTGCGCGGCGAGGCGCACTTGCGCGACGCGATCGCGCGCGGCGGCGGGGTGTTGATCGCGGCGCCGCATCTGGGTTGCTGGGAGCTTTTGAACCTGTGGCTGGCGCAGCGCGCGGCGCTGACGATTCTGTATCGCTCGCCGACCCGACCCGAGTTCGAGCGCCTGTTGATCAGCGCGCGCACGCGCAGCGGTGCGACCGCGCTGCGCGCCGAGCCGGCGGCGGTGCGCCAGTTGGTCAAGCGTTTGCGCGCCGGCGAAGCGGTCGGGATTTTGCCCGATCAGCGCGCGCGTCATGGCGAGGGCGTGGACTCGATGTTTTTTGGTCAGCCGACCCGCACTATGAGCCTGCTCTCGCGGCTTGCGGCGCGCACCGGGGCGAGCGTGTTGATCGCCTGGGCCGAACGCCTGCCGCACGGCGCGGGCTATCGCATTCATCTGCAACCGGCGAGCGCCGAGGTCGCCGCGGACGATCTTGCGCAGGCGGTGGCGGCCTTGGATCGCGATATCGAACGCGCGGTGCGACTGGCACCGGCGCAGTATCAATGGACCTACAAGCGCTTTCGCTTTTGGGTTTCGGGAATGCCGCCTAGCGACGATTGAGTGATGACTGAGCTGCGATTGAGCGACGATTGAGCGACGCTGTGGGGGCCGCTCAATCGCGCCAGAAGGTCATGCTCAGCAGCACCAGAATGGTGAACACTTCGAGTCGGCCGAGCAGCATCGCCACGGTCAGGATCGCGATCGCGACATCATTCAGTGGGCCGTAGTTATTGGCCACCTCGCCCAAGCCCGGGCCCATGTTGGTCAGGGTGGCGATCACCGCAGAGACCGCGGTGACCATATCGGTGCCAGTGGCCGCCACGGCCAACGACAGCACCACTAGACACGTGGCATAGAGCATCGCAAAGGCGGTCACCGCAGCCAGCACCTGGCCGGGCACCGAGAGCTGGCCGACCTTGACCAGAAAACGTCCGCGCGGATGCACCAGCTGCAAGATTTCGCGCGTTGCCTGACGAAACAGGATCAATACCCGGACCACTTTAAGGCCACCCGTGGTCGAACCCGAACAGCCGCCGATCAACGCGACCAGCAGCATCAGCATGCCGATATGCGCCGGCCAAACGGCAAAGCCGGTGGTGCCGAAGCCGGTGGTGGTCATGGTCGAGACCAACTGAAAAATCCCGTGGCGAACGGCCCCCCCGAGGTCGAAGGTTCCAGCGAGCCACAGCATGATGACCGTCAGCAAGGCGAAACCGCCGAGCACCGACGCAAAGGTGCGGGTCTCGGCATCGTCGAAATAGTGGGTCGTCGTCGCGCGCGCCCAGGCGAGATAGTGCAGGGCAAAATTGAGGGCACCGGCGATCATGAAGATGATCGCAATGACCTCGATCAGGACACTGTCGAAGTGACCAAAGCTGGCGTCGTAGTTGGCGTAGCCGCCGGTTGCCACGGTTGAAAAGGCGTGGGTGATGGCGTCAAAAACGCTCATCCCGGCCAGCCAATAAGCCACCGCGCAGGCGACGTTGAGGACCACGTAGGCGATCCACAGTTTTTTTGCGGTCTCGGCGATCCGCGGGGTTAGCCGGTTGTCCTTCACCGGGCCGGTGGTCTCGGCGCGGAACAACTGGGCGCCACCGATGCGCAGCATCGGTAACACCGCGACCGCCAGAATCACAATTCCCATACCGCCCAGAAAATGCAGCCACTGGCGATAGAACAACAAACTGCGCGGCAGTGATTCGATATCAGTCAGCACCGTCGCCCCGGTGGTGGTCAGGCCCGAGGTCGATTCGAATAGGGCGTCGATATAGCTCAGGTCGGTCGGCTCACCGGTCAGCGGCAAAGCATAGACCGCGCAAGCGGTAAACCAGATCAGGGTCACAACCAAAAACCCGTCGCGGGTGCGCAACTGATGGCGCTCGCGGCGCACCGGAAACCACAGGGCAAAACCAACCAGCCAACAGGCGCCGATCACCGGCACGAAAACGCCGATCTGACCGTCGCCGTAGGCCACGGTCAGCATCAGCGATGGCAGCATGGTGGCGCCGACCACCGCGATCAGCGCGCCGAGAATGCGCTGGATCGCAAACCAGCGCCGGCGCGCGCCGACATCCGAGGCGGCGTGGCCCAGGCTCAAGCGAGCCTCGCGCAGCGAACCAGGCGGTGCCGCCGTACGCTGGCGACACCGACCGAGCGCTCCAACAACTGATTCAAGGCCCGACTAGGGCAAGGTCGCATCGGCATGAAACAGTCGCTCGATCGCACGCAGTTGGCGCTTGTCGGTGATGAACAAGATCAGGTGATCGTTGGCCTCGATCACCACGTCGTGGTGGGCGATGATCAGTTTTTCGCCGCGCACGATGCCGCCGATGGTGGTCGCCGACGGCAACTCCAACTCCTCGATCGCGCGGCCGACGACTTTGGAGGTGCGCCGATCGCCCACCGCCACCGCCTCGATCGCCTCGGCCGCGCCGCGTCGCAGCGAGTGCACCCGCACCAGCGTGCCCTGACGAATGTGGGTCAGCAGCGCCGACAGCGTGACCTGCTGCGGGCTGACCGCGATATCGATACTGGTGCCTTCGACCAGCTCGGCGTAGGCCGGGCGGTTGATCAGGCTGATCACCCGCGGGCAGCCCAGGCGTTTGGCCAGCATCGCCGACAAAATATTGGCCTCGTCGTCATTGGTCAGCGCGCAATAGATGTCGGTCTGATCTATGTTCTCTTCGCGCAGCAGGTCTTCATCGGCGCAGTCGCCGACCAGCACGATGGTGTTTTGCAGCTCTTCGGCGAGCCATTTGCTGCGCTCGCGCGAGCGCTCCAGCACCTTGACGCTGTAGCTCGACTCCAGCGCGCGCGCCAGACTGCGGCCGATATTTCCGCCGCCGGCAAGAAACACCCGGCGCGCCGGGCGTTCGACTTTTCGCAGCTCGCTCATCACGGTGCGGATATCGCGGCGATCGGCGAGAAAGAACACCTCGTCGTCGACTTCGATCACGGTGTTGGCATCGACCGTGATCGGGCGGCCGTCGCGAAAGATCGCCGCAACCCGCGTGTCCACGGTCGAGGGCAGATGGCCGCGCAGGTCTTTGATCGGGTGGTGGACCAGCGCGCCGCCTTCGCGCGCGCGCACCGCGACCAGCTGGGCACGGCCTTCGGCAAACTCCAATACCTGCAACGCGCCTGGGTACTCGATCAGCCGCTGGACATGCGAGCACACCAACTGCTCGGGGCTGATCAGCACGTCGATGCCGGAATGCGCACGGCCTATCAGTTCCGGATGGGCCAGATAATCAGCCTCGCGCACCCGTGCGATTTTGGTCGGGGTGCGAAACACCCGATCGGCGACCTGGCAGGCGATGATGTTGGTCTCATCCGAGTTGGTCACCGCGATCACCAGCTCGGCATCCTCGGCGCCAGCGCGCGCCAGCACCGAGGGATACGAGGCGTGGCCGTGGACGGTGCGCAGATCGATTTTTTCGGCGAGCTCACGCAGGCGCAGCGGGTCGATGTCGACCACGGTGATGTCGTTCTCATCGCCCGCCAGCGAGGTCGCGACCGACATGCCGACGGTGCCGGCGCCGAGGATCAGGATTTTCATTCGCGGCCTTTGAGCTCGATACCGAGATCGCGCAACTTGCGATACAGGTGGGTGCGCTCCATCCCGGAGAGCTGCGCGAGCTTACCGACGCTGCCGTCGGCGTGGCGCAACATCTGGCTCAGATAGGCGCGCTCGAACTCATCGCGCGCTTCGCGCAGCGGCTTGTCGAAGTCGATCGCATAGCCCACTTCGTGGGCGGCGGCGCCGGCACGCGGTTTGGCCAAGCCACCGCCGGCGCCCAACGCGCGATCGATCTCGGCGGCCTCGACATCGCCGCCTTGGCCCAAGATCAGCAGCCGCTGCACCAGATTGCGCAGCTCGCGCAGATTGCCCGGCCACGGGTGCTGACGCAGGCGGTTTTTCGCACCGAGGGTAAAGCGCCGATAGCCCAGCTGGTCGCGCGCGGCAAAGAACTCGGCGAACCAATCGACCAGATCGGGCAGATCGTCGAGCCGCTCGCGCAGCGGCGGCACCATCAGCGGCAGCACCCCGAGCTGGAAGTACAGCGCTTCGAGCAGGCGACCGGCGCGCACCTCGGCTTCGGGTTCGACGGTGCCGGCGGCGATAATCCGAGCATCGAGCGCGATCTGGGTGCTGCCGCCGTCGCGGGTGTGATGCCTTGATTCAAGCGCGGCCGCCAGTCGGCGCTGGCATTCGGGCGCCAGCTCGGCAATGTTCTCAAGGTAAAGCGTGCCGCCGCCAGCCTGATCGATCAGGCCATAGCGAATCTCACCATCGCGCTCGGCGCCAAACAGCGCCGCTGCCGCCCCGGCGCCGCTCAAATTGGTCACGTTGGCGGCAATAAAGGGCCCCTCGCGTCGCGGGCTGTGGGCGTGGATCCAGCGCGCCATGGTCTCGCGACCGCTGCCGGCTTCGCCCTGGATCAGCACCGGCGCTTCGGCGACCGCGACCCGTTCGAGCTGGCTGCGCAATTCGCTCATGGCGCGGCTTGCGCCCAACGGCTCGGGCTGCGCGGCCACGGTCTTGGCGCGCAAGCTGCGGTTTTCGTCGCGCAGCCGACCGGCCTCCAGCGCACGGCTCAAGGTCAGCAGCAGCTTGGCCAGCGAGATCGGCTTTTCGACGAAGTCCCACGCGCCGTAGCGGGTCGCTTCGACCGCGGTCTCGATGGTGCCGTGGCCCGACATCATCACCACCGGGCACGGCAGGCCACCGCGCTCAGACCACTCGCGTAGCAGGCTCACGCCATCGGTGTCGGGCATCCACACATCGAGCAGGATCGCATCTGGCTTGCGCGCACGGCGCGCCTCTCGCGCGGCCTGCGCGTGCTCGGCCAGCACCACCGTATAGCCCTCGTCTTGCAAAATGTCTTTGATCGACTCGCGAATATCGGGCTCATCATCGACCACCAAAATAGTGCCGCTGGCCATGGGGCGCATCGTTCCTGTGGCAAAAACACCACACAGCATAGCCCAGCACGGCAGCGGCGACGCGATTCTGTGCAGTTGGATCTTTATCCCCCGCACCACGGTCAGCCCGCGCAAGTATTTGCTGAACGCGGGTCTTGACCTGCCGTAAGCAGTGCGCCAAGCCACCGCTTGGCGTTTTACCCGCGCAGCCGATGGACGATGGCCGAGCGGCGTCGCATCGATCTAGCGGGCTAAGGCCCGCCCTTCCGTTCCACCGGCCGATCGCGCACGCTCATTGGGGTTTTGGAGCGCGGTGTTTCAGTGCAGCGCAGGCAAGCGCTGATTGCTTGGATTGCCTGGATTGGCTAGACCGCCAGCCGGCGGCGCAAGCGCCGGGGCGGCTTTGGAGGTGACGCTGGCCGAGGCGTCGGGCGGCGGGCAATTGGCGGCAAACGCGCGCCGGATTTTTTGTGCACCGATAATGCCGCCGCCCCAAGTCGGATCGAGCGCGGCGTAGGTGACCCGCGCCGCGCCGGCACAAGCCGAGGTCTCGATCTGCACCTCGCCCCAAGCCCGACCCGCCGCCGCGTCGCTGCGGGCTTGGCGCACGGCGAAGGTCCAAGCGCCGGAGATGGTGCCTGACGCGCTGCCATACAAACGAACCTGTGCGCCCTGCGGATCGAAGGTCCACCATTCGAGCCATGCGCGGCTGCCCGGCGGCGCGCCTGGCGCATCGCCGAGCAATAGCCAGATGCGGCCGCCAAAGCCGTCGGCGAATTCGGCGCTGGCGGCATAGGGCGCCAAGCTCGCGGCGTCGGCCGGCGCCGGCAAACCCGCGAGTGGCTGCCCAGGGCCGTTGATCGCACGCTGGCTGTAGCGCTGGGTGCGGGCGCGCAAGCCCAAGTCGGCTGGACCGTCGAGCCGGGCCAGCGCGGTGTTGACCGCGGGCGTGGCGCCCGGCGCCGGCTCGATCCAAAATGCGAGCTGGGCAAATGCCTGGGTGGCGGCCGCCGTGCTCGGTGTGCCAAAGCGCCCGGCCAGCGGCCTGGCCAACGCCGGGACCGAATAGCCGTTGCCGTAGACCTGCGCATCGGCTACAGCCCAGCGCTCGATCAGCGCGCCGCTCGGCTGATCGCGCAGCCAGCCGTGCCAGCCCAAGCGCGCCTCACCGCGCGCGGAGCGTTGATCGGCACGCGCCGACACTTCGCTCAAAAGCACGGTGTCGAGCGCGCCATCCAGCGCGCCCGGTGCCTGCCAGATGCCGGGGCTGCGCCAGCCGGGTATCTGCGCCCGCTGGCGCAAATTGACGCCGATCGGATCGATCTTGTAGCGCGGCGCGATCCGGCACGGGCCGGGTTCGGCGCCGCTGCTGACCAGCGCCTCGCAGCGCTGTTGCAAGGCTTGCGCATCGGCCAACGGCGCACCGCCGGCCGCGCTGCGCAGCGTCTCCCAGCCGGCCACCAGCTCAGCGCGGTTGAAACTGCAGTGCGTGGGCTGGACTTCGGAGACGATCGCGCTGAGCAGCTTTTGCGGCTCAAGCACCTGACGCAGCCAGCTCTGGTGCTCGGGCAACACCAGTTGATCGCCGCTGGTGTGCAGGGACACCACCGGCGCGTCGATCGCACCGCGCACGTCCGATGAGGCGCGCAGGGCCAGCGTCGCCAGCGGTTCGCGCGCGGCCCGCTCGATCTGGGCCTGAAGATTCGGGTTGTTGAACTCGCCGCGACCGGCGGTGTAGTCGAGCCCGAGGTTATCGAACGGGTTGGCGCCGGCCAGCTGATCCGGACCGCGCAGCAGATCGGCCATCGCAAACACCGCGTAACCTAAATTCAGAATCAAGAAGTCTTCATTTGTTATGCCCGAAAAGCGCTTGAGATCAGCCAGTCGATCGCGCTGCGGCGGGGTGCGCAAAAAACTCGGCCCGAGCAATCCGGTGCACTGCTGGATACGCGCCAACGCGCGCACCAACGGTCCGTCGAGCGCAAGATCGCCAAGGTCCTCGGGAATCTGCGCCAGATCCAAAGCCCACGAATATGGCGCGCTGCCACGGCTGAACTCACCGCCACCGACGCCGCGACAGATCGCGTCGTAGCCGAGCTTGAGATCGAATCCGAACTCCCAGCTGGCCGACCCGAGCGCCGGCGGACACAGCGCATACACGCCATCGACGAGCGGGCGAAAACGCGGGTCCTCGGCCTGTTTTAGCGAGATCAGCCCGCCCATCGAACCGCCAACCGCAAACAGCTCACCGGGCACACCGAACTGCGCGACGAACTGCTGGTAGAGCGCCCAGTTGTCGTCAGCTGCGACGCCCAGCGCCCAGCCGCGTACCCGGAAGCCGCTGGCGATCACCGCGTAGCCTTGGGCCAACTGCAGATCGACCAGCGGCCCGGGGCTGACCGAGTTATCAAAGTCGAACGAATAGCCATGATTGACCATCACCAGTCCGCCGCCCGGCTGCCAGTTGGGCGGCACGCGGATCGAGTAACTGGCGCCGGTTGGGGTGATTCCGGTGAGCACGGGTTGTGCAGCGGCCGCGACCGGCAAGCACACGACCAGCAGCGCGCATAGACGAGCGATCAGTTTCATCGCCGAAGACTAACCCCGCGCCGGCGCCCGAACCGTGTGCGCGCTCGCATCGCGTTCAGCGAGCGCGGGCTAGCCCGGACACTTGATCGACGGGCGCGGATCTTGGCGACACGGATCTTGGCAACGCGGCTACGCGCAGGACGCAAGGCGCGGGCAGGCGGCGTAGGGATTGCATGGTGACGTGGCGCAACGCGGCGACCCGGGCGCAGACCGAGCGCGCGCCGGGCCAATAACAAATTGCTTCGCGATGCGTGTCATCTGACCGCTTGGCCAATGTTCGAGCCCCACAGCTGGCCGGCGGGCCATTTATCCGTGAGCCGCTGAAACGTGCGCGCTACAGCACGCCGATATCGGCGATCGCCATGAAACGGTTGCGCAGCGATAGCAGCAACGCCAGTCGATTGGCGCGCAGGGCGGCATCGTCGACCATCACCATGATGTCGTCAAAGAAAGCATCGACCGGGGCGCGCAGGGCCGCCAAGTGTTTGAGCGCGGCCACGTAATCGCGCGCGGCAAGCGCCGGTTCAACGGCGCGGTCGGCCGCAACAAGTGCAGCGGCGAGCGCACTTTCGGCGCCGGCTTCAAGCAGCGCCGAATCGATCCGCGCCGCCGGCGCGATGGACTTTTCCGCGGCTTGGCGCAGCAGATTGCCGATCCGCTTGTGCGCGGCGGCGAGGCTGGCGGCTTCGGGCAGCGCGGCAAACGCGATCACCGCGCGCAAGCGGGCGTCGAAGTCGCCCAGCTCATCGGGCCGCACGCTGGCGACCGCGTCGAACACGCTGGCCGGCACGCCTTGCTCGCCGTAGTAGCCACGCAAGCGCTCGACGATGAACTCGTACAGCTCGGCGGCGCGCTGCGCCGGCGTCGCTGGCGGCGTTTTTGCCGCGGACTTGGACGCTGCTTGGGTGCTCAGCGCGGGCATCGATCGGGCCACCGCATCACGCTGCTTGTCGCTCAGATCGATCGCTTCGAGCAAAGCCGGCTCAAGCGCCAGCGGCACCTGGCCCTCAATCAGAGTGCGCGCCAGACCGAGCGCGTTTCGCCGCAGCGAGAACGGATCTTTGTTGCCGCTGGGCTTGAGGCCAACCGCGAACAATCCGGCCAAGGTGTCGAGTTTTTCGGCCACCGCGACGACGCGCCCTAGCGGGCTTGCGGCGATCGGCGCGCCGGCGGCGCGCGGGGCGTAGCTTTCTTCGATCGCCTGCGCAACCTCGTGGCTAAATCCTTGGGCCTGCGCGTAATGGCGACCCATAGTGCCCTGTAATTCTGGAAACTCACCGACCATACGGGTCGCAAGATCGCACTTGGCCAAGGCCGCGACTTGGGTCGCCAGCGCGCCATCGACACCGACCCGTCCGGCGATGGTGCGGGCAAGCTCCGCCACTCGACAACTCTTGTCCCAAACGCTGCCCAGCTCCCGCTGCCAGGTTATTTTTGCCAGCGCCTGCTGATGTTCGGCCAGCGGGGTGCGGCTATCGGCCTGGTAGAAAAACTGCGCGTCGGCAAAGCGCGGACGAATCACCCGCTCATAGCCTTTGCGCACCTCGTCCGGTGCGCTCGACTCAAGGTTGGCGATGCCGATGAAGTGTTCGGTCAGCGCGCCGTGCGCATCGAGCACGGCGAAGAACTTCTGGTTGGCCTGCATGGTTTCGATCAGCGCTGCGGCCGGCACTTGCAGAAAAGCGCGATCGAAACTACAGGTGATCGCGCGCGGCCATTCGGTGAGGTTGGTGACCTCATCGAGCAGCGCCGGTGGCGCCAAGGCCTCGCCGCCAAGCGCCGCGGCGGCGGCAGCAACTTGCGCGCTGATGCTGGCGGCGCGCTCGACC
>Ga0105045_10006611_pt1 | contig 10266 bp, 9 predicted proteins | sample MAT02_FD_78089 | JGI IMG/M metagenome (GOLD analysis project Ga0105045, IMG submission 78089) | Freshwater microbial communities from Lake Fryxell liftoff mats and glacier meltwater in Antarctica - MAT-02 (megahit assembly) | ecosystem: Environmental > Aquatic > Freshwater > Ice > Liftoff...
CCACGAATGAAGTGGTGCACGCCGCCGCCACCGGCAGCGACGAGTTCGTCGAGGTCAGCGCCGAGTCCTGAGCCCCGCGCTCGTCTGAGGGTCGCTGCGCGCCGCCGGCAGGCTTGCCGGCGGCGCGCAGCCCCCAGGTTTCAACCCGCCACCGCACGCTCCCCGTGCAGGTGGCGCAATGCTGTTCACAGGAGATAACGATGCCCGCAATCACTGCAAGCATGGTGGCCGAGCTGCGCGCCAAGACCGACGCGCCGATGATGGAATGCAAGAAGGCGCTGACCGAAGCCGAGGGTGACCTGGGCCGCGCCGAGGAGATCCTGCGCGTCAAGCTGGGCAACAAGGCCGGCAAGGCCTCAACCCGGGTCACGGCCGAAGGCGTGATCACCGCATCCGTCAACGGCGCGGTCGGCGCGATGGTGGAAATCAATTGCGAGACTGACTTCGTCACCAAGAACGATTCGTTCCTGGCCTTCGCCAACGCGGTGGCTGAACTGGCCGCCGCCCAGGCCCCGGCCGACGTCGCCGCGCTGTCGGCACTGCCACTGGCGCAAGACGGATTCGGCCCGACCGTGGAAGACGTGCGCAAGGGCCTGATCGGCAAGATCGGCGAGAACATGTCCATCCGCCGCTTCAAGCGCTATGCCGACGGCGGCCAACTGGCCAGCTATCTGCACGGCACGCGCATCGGCGTGATCGTTGAATTCACCGGCGACGAAGTGGCTGCCAAGGACGTTGCCATGCACGTGGCGGCGATGAAGCCCAAGGCCCTGGCTACCAGCGACGTCGCACCCGAGCTGATCGAGGTCGAGCGACGGGTGGCGGCCGAGAAGGCAGCCGAAGACTCTGCCGCGGCTGTGGCCGCCGGCAAGACGGCGCAGTCGCCCGAGATCGTGGCCAAGCGCGTCGAAGGCTCGGTGCAGAAGTTTCTGAAAGAGGTCTCGCTGATGAACCAGACCTTCGTCAAGAACGACAAGCAGACCGTCGAACAGATGCTGAAGGAAAAGGCCACCAAGGTGGCTGGCTTCACCCTGTACGTGGTGGGCGAGGGCATCGAGAAAAAGGTTGACGACTTCGCCGCCGAAGTAGCCGCGCAGGTGGCTGCTGCCAAGGCCTGAGCCCGGCACGTCGGCACAACGCGTCGGCGCTGCGCGCCCGGCAGCGCCGACCGTAAGGGTCCGTTTCCAACCCTGGGCGCGTGGGTGCGCCCGCTTACACTGCTTGCTTCATTTCAGCTGAGGACCTGCACCGATGCCCGCTTACAAGCGCATCCTGCTCAAACTGTCAGGTGAAGCCCTGATGGGCGACGACGCTTATGGCATCAACCGCGACACGATCGTGCGCATGGTGCGTGAGGTGCAGGACGTCACCAACCTGGGCTGCGAGGTGGCCGTGGTCATCGGCGGCGGCAACATCTTCCGCGGGGTGGCGGGCGGGGCCGTAGGCATGGACCGCGCCACGGCCGACTACATGGGCATGCTGGCCACGGTGATGAATGCGCTGGCCCTGGCCGACACCATGCGCCAGGAAGGCATGACGGCCCGCGTGATGTCGGCCATCGCCATCGACCAGGTGGTCGAGCCTTATGTGCGGCCCAAGGCGCTGCAGTACCTGGAAGAGGGCAAGGTGGTGGTCTTCGCGGCCGGCACCGGCAACCCCTTCTTCACCACCGACACGGCTGCCGCGCTGCGTGGCGCCGAGATCGGCGCGCAGATCGTGCTCAAGGCCACCAAGGTGGACGGCGTCTACAGTGCCGACCCGCACAAGGACCCAGCGGCCACGCGTTACGCGCGCATCAGTTTCGACGAGGCCATTTCCAAGAACCTGCAGGTCATGGACGGCACGGCCTTTGCGCTGTGCCGCGACCAGAAGCTGCCCATCAAGGTGTTCAGCATCGTCAAGCCGGGCGCGCTGCGGCGTGTGGTGCAAGGCGATGACGAAGGCACCCTGGTGCACGTCTGACGAGGAATCACAGCGTCCATGAGCATTCCCGAAATCAAGAAGACCGCCGAGCAGAAGATGGCCAGGTCCATCGAAGCGTTCAAGAATGAGCTGCACAAGATCCGCACCGGCCGCGCTCACCCGGGACTGCTGGACCAAGTGCAGGTGGACTACTACGGGTCGATGGTGCCCATCAGCCAGGTGGCCAACGTTGCGCTGCTGGATGCGCGCACCATCACCGTCCAGCCCTGGGAAAAGGGCATGGGCGCGAAGATCGAGAAGGCCATCCGGGAGAGCGATCTGGGCCTGAACCCCAGCTCGCAGGGTGACCTGCTGCGCGTGCCGATGCCGGCATTGACTGAGGAACGTCGGCGCGAACTGACCAAAGTGGTGCGCAACTCTGGCGAAGACGCCAAGATCGCCATTCGAAGCGTGCGCCGCGACGCTAACGAACAGCTGAAGAAGCAGCTGAAGGACAAGCTGGCGTCCGAGGACGACGAGCGCCGCGCACAAGACGAAGTGCAGCGCCTGACCGACCGCACCATCACCGAGGTGGACCGGTTGGTGCAAGGCAAGGAAGCCGAAGTGATGGCGGTCTGAAGCGGGTCAGCTTTCGCATGTCGCAACTTCCACAGCCAGAAGTTCTGGCTTCGGCCGCTGCAGCGCTGGCCGGCAGCGTGCCACGCCACGTGGCGGTGGTGATGGACGGTAATGGCCGCTGGGCGCGCCAGCGCTACATGCCCCGCTTCTTCGGTCACAAGCAGGGTGTGGACGCGCTGGTGCGTGCAGTCGACACCTTTGCCGAACGCGGTGTGCAGTACCTGACCGTGTTCGCCTTCTCGTCCGAGAACTGGAAGCGACCGACCGAAGAGGTGTCGGGCCTGATGAGCCTGGTGCTGGTGGCAGTGTCGAAGTACCTGGGCAAGATGGCGGGCGAAGGGGTCCGCATCCGCATCATCGGCGACCGATCGGCGGTCTCTGACAAGCTGCGCCGGGCCTGGGAACACGCCGAGGCGCTGACTGAGAAGAACACGCGCATCACCCTGTCGGTGGCCTTCAACTACGGCGGTCGCTGGGACGTCATGCAAGCCTGTCGCCAGGCCATGGTGGAAGGGGTGAAGCCGGATGACTTCAACGAGGACTACCTGTCGCGCCACATGGCACTGAGCTTCGCGCCCGACCCGGACCTGTTCATCCGCACCGGTGGCGAAATGCGCATGAGCAACTTCCTGCTGTGGCAGGCGGCATATTCCGAGCTGTTCTTCACCGGCTGCCTGTGGCCCGACTTCGGCACCGCCGAGATTGACGCCGCGCTGGAGGTCTATGCACAGCGTGACCGCCGCTTTGGCGGCATCGGCCCGTCTGTGCTGGCGGCCGCAGGGGACTGAGATGGAGCGACATGCACACCGCGCCGGCTGTCGCGTTGATGCTTTCGAGCGGGCCTGTACGAGCGCCCGTACGCCAATCCGCACGCTCGCCTGATCTGACCGCCATGCTGTTGCAGCGGGTCGTCACCGCGCTGGTGTTGTTGTTGTTGATTGCGGGTGCGCTGCTGTCGGCCAGTGCCTGGCCCTTTGCTGTGCTGACCCTGGCGCTGATCACTGCGGCCGCGTGGGAATGGGGGCGTTTGAATCAGGCGCCTGCCGCAGTGGCCTGGGCCATGGGCGCGCTGGTGGCCGGCGCCGGGGCGGGGGCCCTGTGGGCGCAATGGGCTGCACCTGCGGCCAGCGGTGTCAGTGCCTGGTGGTGGGCTGCCGTCTCGTTGTGGGTGTTGGGGGGTGCCGTGGCACTGCGAACCGGTCCGACAGCCTGGCCCCTGCTGCCGCGCGTGGCGCGCTGGCTGCTGGGTGGCGTGGGCCTGTGGGGGGCCTGGCTGGCTCTGGTACAGGCACATGCCCTAGGCGTGAACTTCGTGCTCTCGGTGCTGGCCCTGGTGTGGGCGGCCGACATCGCCGCCTACTTCGGTGGGCGCCGCCTTGGGCGGCGCAAGCTGGCGCCCGCCATCAGCCCCGGCAAGAGCTGGGAGGGGGTGTGGTCGGGCGTGGTGGGCGTGCTGTTGCTGGCCGGGTCATGGCTGCTGCTGGACCGCGCTTACGGCTTCGACGGCCCCAGCCTGTACACACGCCTGGTGCAGAGCCTGGGCTGGGCGGGCACCCTGCTGGCGCTGCTGTTCCTGGCCGCCATGAGCGTCGTGGGCGACCTGGTCGAGTCGCTGGTCAAACGCGCTGCCGGCGCCAAGGACAGCAGCCGCCTGCTGCCTGGGCATGGTGGGGTACTGGACCGTGTCGACGCGCTTCTGCCGGTGCTGCCGCTGTCGCTGGCGCTGCTGAGCATGTGACCTCGTGAACGCTGAGTCTGTGAGTACGTTTGCCCATCCTCGGTCTGTGGCCCTCGCCCCAGCGTGCCGGGCGACTGTGCCATCCTCGCGGCCCGTCCACCTGCCGCGCAGCGGCTCGGCCCCTGCCTCTTCTGTCCAGCCGTCCCGATGACTGAACCCGTCCGCCCCCAGCATTTGGTCATCCTGGGTTCCACCGGCTCCGTTGGCACCAGCACGCTGGACGTGGTGGCGCGGCACCCTGGCCGCTTCAAGCTCGTGGGGCTGTCGTCCTACCAGCGCATGGACGAGTTGCTGGCCCAGTGCCTGCGGTTTCGCCCGCAGCGCGTGGTGGTGCCCGACGAGGACCGGGCCGTGCCCTTGCGCCAGCGCCTGGCTGCCGAGGGCCTGGACACGCAGGTGCACAGCGGTGCGCAGCAGCTGTGCGACCTGGCCAGCGCGCCCGGTGTGGACAGCGTGATGGCGGCCATCGTCGGCGCGGCCGGTCTGGCGCCCTGTCTCGCGGCGGCGCGGGCCGGCAAGCGGCTGCTGCTGGCGAACAAGGAGTCTCTGGTGGTGGGTGCCGGCCTGTTCATGCAGGCCGTAGCCGAAGGCGGCGCCACCTTGCTGCCCATCGACAGCGAACACTCGGCCATCTTCCAATGTCTGCCTGAAGACCGCAGCCGCTGGGCGCGCCACATCGACCACATCATCCTCACCGCCAGCGGCGGGCCCTTCCGCCACCGCGACCCCGACACGCTGCACAGCGTCACGCCCGCGCAGGCCGTGGCGCACCCGAACTGGGTGATGGGGCGCAAGATTTCGGTCGACTCAGCGACGATGATGAACAAGGCGCTGGAAGTGATCGAGGCGCGCTGGCTATTCGACCTGCAGCCCGAGCAGATCCGCGTCGTCATCCACCCGCAGAGCATCGTCCATTCAATGGTGGTGTGCCGTGACGCCAGCGTGCTGGCGCAACTGGGCACACCCGACATGAAGGTGCCCATCGCCTACGGCCTGAGCTTTCCCGAGCGCATCGAGTCAGGTGCGCCGCCCATCGACTTCCTGAAGCTGCAGGGCCTGAGTTTCGAGGCCCTCGACCCGCGCCGCTTCCCCGGCCTGCAGCTGGCTTACGACGCGCTGGCCGCCCCCGTGGGCACCACGGCGGTGCTGAATGCGGCCAACGAAGAAGCGGTGGCCGCCTTTCTGGCGGGAACCATCGGTTTCACGTCGATTCACAGCATCAACGCCCATACCCTGGAAGCGGTGCTGCCGCAGCTGGGCGCCGGCCACGGCCTGGACGACCTGCTTGAACTGGACCTGCGCGCCCGTGCTGCGGCGCGGCAGGCCATGAACGCTCTGTAAAGCCTGACAAAGGCACACCGGCCCCGCCATGCTGACTACCTTGCTTGCCTTCCTGCTGACGCTGGGGGTGCTCATCGTCATCCACGAATACGGCCATTACCGCACTGCGGTGGCCTGCGGGGTGAAGGTGCTGCGCTTTTCGGTGGGTTTCGGCCGCGTGCTGCTGCGCTGGAAGCGCGGCCCCGACGGCACCGAGTTCGTGCTCTGCGCGCTGCCGCTGGGTGGCTATGTGCGCATGCTGGACGAGCGGGAAGACGCGGTTTCGCCCGATGAGCAGCACCGCGCCTTCAACCGGCAGTCCTTGCCGCGGCGCGCTGCCATCGTCGCTGCAGGGCCTGCGGCCAACTTGTTGCTGGCCGTGTTGCTGTACGCCGCCGCGCACTGGATCGGCATGCAAGAACCCAAGGCCGTGCTAGGCACTCCGTTGCCGGCCAGTCTGGCCGCCGAGGCTGGCCTGCGCTCGGGCGACTGGGTTCGTGCCTACGGCCGGCCAAGCGCTCAGGGCACCGACTGGCAAGACCTGCCCTCGATGACCGAACTGCGCTGGCAGATCACCCAGTCGGCGCTGCAGAGCCGGCCGCTGGACTTGCAGGTGACCGATCGCGACGGCCGCAATCCCCGCACGCTGACGCTGGATCTGTCGACAGTTCCCTCGCTGGACGTGGACGCCAGACTGATGCAGAAGATCGGCCTGGGCCCGGCCTTCAGCGAACCTGTGCTGGGAGAGGTGCGTGCCGGCGGCCCGGCCGAACGGGCAGGGCTGCAGGCCGGTGACCGGGTGCTCAGTGTCGACGGCGTGGCCATCATCGACGCCCAGACCTTGCGTGAAGGCATCCGCAACAGCGTGGCGGCGGCGGGCACCCTGCCGAGCCCCCAAGGCTGGGTGGTGGAACGCGCTGGCCAGCGCCTGAACCTGCAGGTGGTGCCCCGCGCAGCCGAAGACGGCGGAAGCACCGTGGGCCGCATCGACGCCTATGTGGGCCAGCCGCCCGAGATGGTGACCGTCACGCACGGCCCCATCGAAGGCCTGGTCAAGGGCGCGCAGCGCACCTGGGAGGTGTCGGCGCTGACCGTGCAGATGCTGGGCCGCATGCTCATCGGCGAAGCCTCGCTGAAGAACCTCAGCGGTCCCATCACCATCGCCGACTATTCAGGCCAGGCGGTGCAGCTGGGCCTGGCTTACTACCTGGGTTTTCTGGCGCTGGTGAGCGTCAGCCTGGGCGTGCTCAACCTGCTGCCCTTGCCGATGCTCGATGGCGGTCACCTGATGTATTACATTTTCGAGGCTGTCACCGGCAAGCCGGTGTCTGAGCTCTGGCTGGCCCGACTCCAGCGCGGCGGCATTGCGCTGCTGCTGATGATGATGTCGGTCGCCCTCTTCAACGACCTGGCCCGTGTGCTGGGCCTGCACTGATCCCCATGTTCCCTGTTTCCCTGTTTGCGCCGCAGCGCCACGTTGCGGTCCAGGTGGCTGCGGCTGCCAGCTTCGTGGTCCTGGCCACGGCATTGACCGCTGCCCATGCCGTCGAGCCTTTCGTCATCGAGGACATCCGCGTCGAGGGCCTGCAGCGCACCGACCCCGGCACGGTGTTCGCCGCGCTGCCTTTCCGCATCGGCGACACCTACACCGACGACAAGGGCTCGGTGGCCCTGCGCTCGCTCTTCGGCACCGGCCTGTTCAAGGACGTGCGCATCGAGATCGACGGCAAGGTGCCCGTGGTCATCGTCGACGAGCGCTCCACCATCAACAGCGTCAGCTTCGTGGGCCTGAAGGAGTTCGACAAGGAACCACTGACCAAGTCGCTGCGCGACGCGGGCATCGGCGAGGGCCTGCCCTTCGACCGCGCCCTGATCGACCGCGCCGAGCAGGAGATCAAGCGCCAGTACCTGGGCCGCAGCCTGTACGGCGCCGAGGTGGTGACGACCATCGTTCCGCTGGAGCGCAACCGCGTCAACGTCACCTTCACCATGACCGAGGGCGAGGCCGCGCGCATCCGCGACATCCGCATCGTCGGCGCCACGGTGTTCAAGGAATCGACCCTGCTCGAGCTGTTCGAGTTGTCGCCCACTGGCTGGTGGAGTTGGTACAGCAAGACCGACCGCTATTCACGCAGCAAGCTCAACGCCGACCTGGAAAAGCTGCGCGCCTACTACGTCAACCGCGGCTACCTCGAATTCGCCATCGAATCCACGCAGGTCACGATCTCGCCCGACAAGCAGACCATCGCCGTGGCCATCAGCGTGCGCGAGGGCCAGCGCTACACGGTGACCGGCGTGCGCCTGGAAGGCAATTACCTGGGCAAGGAAGACGAGTTCCGCGCCTTCGTGTTGACGCGCCCGGGCCAGCCCTATGAGGGCGACGCCGTGGCCGCCACGGTGCGCCGCTTCCAGGAGCTGTTTGGCGTCTATGGCTATGCCTTCGCACGGGTCGAGCAGCGCCCCGAGATCGACCGGGCCACCGGCCAAGTGGTGGTGGTGCTGGCGGCCGCGCCGCAGCGCCGGGTCTACGTGCGCCGCATCGAAGTGGCGGGCAACAGCCGCACGCGGGACGAAGTGGTGCGCCGCGAATTCCGCCAGCTCGAGTCGGCCTGGTACGACGGCAACCTCATCAAGCTGTCTGAAGCGCGTCTGCGCCGGCTGGACTACTTCGAGACCGTCGAGATCGAGACCGAGGAAGTGGCCGGTGCACCCGACCAGGTCGACCTGGTCGTGAAGGTGAAGGAGAAGCCCACCGGCAACCTGCTGGTGGGGGCCAGCTATTCGAACGCCGAGAAGCTGGCCTTCAATGCCAGCATCCGGCAGGACAACGCCTTCGGCAGCGGCAACTACATCGGCATCGAGCTGAACACGGCGCGCAGCTACCGCACCATCGTGCTGAGCACCGTCGACCCGTATTGGACAGTTGACGGCATTTCGCGCGCCATCGACCTCTATTACCGCACCAGTCGGCCGCTGAACAGCCTGGGCGACGAGTACGACCTGACGACACCGGGTGCAGCCATACGCTTCGGCGTGCCCTTCTCGGAATTCGATACCGTCTTCCTGGGCATCGGCGTCGAGCGCACGGAGATCGGCGCTTCCACCGGCATCCCTCTGAGTTACCTGAATTACCGCACGCTGTACGGCGAGAACAGCTACTCGCTGCCGCTGACGCTGGGCTGGTCGCGCGACAGCCGCAACAGCGTGCTGGTGCCCAGCGCCGGGCGCTTTCAGCGCGTCAACCTGGAATGGAGCTTTGCCGGCGACGTGCGCTACACCCGCACCAACCTGCAGTACCAGGAATACTGGACGCTGCCGGCGCGCCTGACGCTGGGCCTGAACGCCGAGGTCGGCATCGGCCAGGGTCTGGGCGACAAGCCCTACCCGGTGTTCAAGAACTTTTATGGCGGTGGCCTGGGCACGGTGCGCGGCTTCGAGCAGGGCTCGCTCGGCGTGGTCGATCCCACCGGGGCCTACATCGGTGGCTCGCGCCGCCTGAACGTCAACGCCGAGCTGTACTTTCCGGTGCCGGGTACAGGCAATGACCGCAGCCTGCGCATCTTCGCCTTCGCCGACACCGGCAATGTGTGGCGTGAAGGCGAGAAGATCGACACCGACAGCTTGCGTTCCTCGGTGGGCCTGGGCCTGTCCTGGATTTCGCCGGTGGGTCCGTTGAAGCTGAGCTGGGCCAAGCCGGTGCAGGTGCAACGCAACGATAGAATCCAACGCTTCCAATTCCAGATCGGGACCGCCTTCTGATGAAGATGATTGCCACGCGTTTTCTGGCTGCGGCCACCCTGGGCCTTGCACTTGTGGGGCCGGTGGCCGCCCAGGAAATCAAGATCGGCTTCGTCAACAGCGAACGTGTGCTGCGCGAAGCTGCGCCGGCCAAGGCCGCGCAGACCAAGCTGGAAGCCGAGTTCGGCCGCCGCGAGCGTGAGCTGACCGAGCAGGCCAACCGCCTGAAGGCCAGCGCCGACAAGCTGCAAAAGGACGAGCCGACGCTGAGCGAAAGCGAGCGCACCCGCCGCCAGCGCGAACTGGTGGATCTGGACCGCGACATACAGCGCAAGCGCCGTGAATTTCAAGAAGACCTGAACCAGCGCCGCAATGAAGAGCTGGCCAGCGTGGTCGAACGCGCCAACCGCGTCATCAAGGGCATCCAGGACAGCGAGAAGTACGACCTCATCCTCACCGAGGGCGTGTTCTTCTACAGCGCGCGGGTCGACATCACCGACAAGGTGATTCGCGCGTTGAACGCACCGGCCGGCAACGGCGCCGGCCGCTGAGGCCAACCACAGGCTGCGCGCGCTTCCGTGCAGGCTCGGCTTGACCAGCTCAGCGCCCACTTGGGCGGTGAGCTCATCGGTGAGCCGGGCGCTACTGTCAGCCGCATCGGTCCGTTGGAAACGGCCGATGCCAGCACCATCAGCTTCCTGTCCAACCCGCGCTATCAGCCGCAACTGGCGGCCAGCGCTGCCGGCTGCGTGATCGTGGGCCCGGCGCTGCGCGAAGCGGCCGTGGCGCGCGGCGCGGCCATCGTTTGCGCCGACCCCTACCTGGCCTTCGCCCGCCTGACGCAGTGGTGGGCAGCGCAGTGTCGTCAAGTGCCCGCTGCAGGCGTGCACCCGTCAGCGGTGGTGGAAGAAGGTGCGCACATCGATGCC
>Ga0105045_10006612_pt1 | contig 10266 bp, 9 predicted proteins | sample MAT02_FD_78089 | JGI IMG/M metagenome (GOLD analysis project Ga0105045, IMG submission 78089) | Freshwater microbial communities from Lake Fryxell liftoff mats and glacier meltwater in Antarctica - MAT-02 (megahit assembly) | ecosystem: Environmental > Aquatic > Freshwater > Ice > Liftoff...
CGCGAGCAGGCGGTGGCCCCGGATCCGGGTCCGTACCCGGGCGATTTCGATCGCGCCCGGATCGTGGACGCCGGGGAAGTCCGCGCACGCCTGGACGAGCCGTGCGGCTGGCTGATCGATGCGCGCGCCGCGCCAAGGTTTGCAGGCGAAGTGGAACCGATCGACGCGGTGGCCGGGCACGTGCCCGGCGCAATCAACCGCCCTTACGCCGCCAACCTGCGCGATGGACGCTTCAGGCCGCCCGCGGAACTGTGCGCGGAGCTGGAAGCGCTGCTGCACGGCCGCGATCCCGCCGATGCCGTGCTGATGTGCGGTTCCGGGGTTACTGCATGCCACCTGCTGCTGGGCTTCGAGCATGCAGGCCTGGCCGGGCCACGCGTCTACGCGGGCTCGTGGAGCGGCTGGATCAGCGACCCCGGGCGACCGGTGGCGCGCGGCCCCGGCTGAGCGTCAGCGGCGCAGTCGCGCCACCATCGCCTGCAGTGCGGCCTGGGTGTCCGGCGCATACCAGCCTTCGACGAAACCCTGCATGCCGATGTTTCGATCGTCCAGGGCATCGGTCACGTCGCCACGCGCGATGGCCCGGGTCTGCAGCACGGCGGCACGCGGCAAGGCCAGCAACCGTTGCAACCACTCGACCGAGCGGGCAACCACCTCGCCGGTGTCGGCCAGTTCATCCACCAGCCCGATCTCCAGCGCACGCTCTGCCGAGACCAACTCGCCGGTGACCAGCAGTTGCTCGGCCCGGCCCGGTCCCAACGCGCGGCGCAGCAGGCGCTGGATGCCTTCGGGCGCCACCAGTCCGACCTGGGTTTCGTTGAGGCCGATGACATAGGGTTTGCGGGGATCCTCGCTGCGCGCCATCACCCGGTGGTCGCAGCACAGGGCCAGTACGCAACCACCAGCCGGTGAGTGCCCGGTCAGCGCAGCCACCACCGGCACCGGCGAGGACGCCAGTGCCCGCGCCAGCGCGAAGAACGCTGTCCAGGTATCCACGACGGCCTGGCGGTCATCGCCCAGCGACAACAGGTGGGGCACGTCCATGCCCGCCGAAAACAGCTTTTCGCGACCCGACAGCACGATGCCTTCTGCGCCTTCATCGACTGCCGCGGCCAGGGCAGTGACCAGCGCATTGCACAGCGAAGTGTCGAGCGCATTGACCGGCGCGCGGGCCATGCGGATCTCGCGGATGTCGCCGTGTTGCAGGATCTCCACAAGCGCGTTCATTCATCGTCTCCATGCGGCGGACCCGCTATCATAGACGCATGCACCTATCTTCGATTCTCCCGGCCAGCGTCCTGCTGGCGCTCGCGGTCCTGGCCGCACCGGTGGCGTTTGCCAGCGACGGGTCCGCGGCGGCCTGCGCGCCGCAGTTCGTGGATGGCTGGGTGCGCCTGGCCCCGACCCCGCGACCGATGGCCGCCGGTTACGGCAAGCTGGTCAATGCCTGCGCCTCACCTGTCGCCATCGTCGCTGTACGCAGCGACGACTACGCCGGCGTGTCCCTGCACCAGACCAGTGATGTGGAAGGTGTCAGCCGCATGCGCGAGGTCGACTCGCTGCCCATCGCACCCGGCCAGTCGCTGCAGATGCAGCCCGGCGGGTTGCACCTGATGCTGATGCAGGGCAAGCGGGCCCTGGGCGAAGGCGACACGGTCCGGATCGAGTTCGAGCTTGCCGATGGCTCCACGGTGAGCGGCGTGCTGCAGGCCCGCACTCCGTAGGAGCGGCCCAAGGCCGCGATGCCCTTGGTGGGGCCGTCGACCACCTAAATCCCGTAGGAGCGGCCCATGGCCGCGATGCCCTCCCTGCAATTCGATCGGGCGCTTCACCACGCATTCCCAGGCACTGCCCCAAAGGCATCGCGGCCATGGGCCGCTCCTACAGGGCCCCGTGGGCATTCATGACGCGAGTGCGCGGATCTCATCCGGCAGCGGCACGCTGCTGCCCGTGCCGGTGTCGATCCATACCAGCACCACGCTGCCGTCGGCGTGCACCCTGCTGGCGTCGTCTGCGGCCCTGAGGCGGTGCGCCAGGGTCAGGCTGCTGCGTCCCAACCGGCCCAGTTGCAGATCGACCACCAGTTGGCTGGGCCAGACGATCGGGCGCAGGAAGTTGACCGTGCTGTTGGCAAGCACTGGAGCCACCGTGCCCCGCAACCCCGGCCCGGGCAGGGAGGCCAGCCAGGTGACCCGGGCTTCTTCCAGGTAGGTCAGGAACACCGCGTTGTTGACGTGCCCAAAGGCATCCATGTCGCCCCAGCGCACGTTGACCGCAATGCTCGCCAACAGCGCCGACCCATCACCGCACGCGCTCACCGGCTGCCCCGCCTGGAAGCCGGCGCCTTCCCGGCGGCCGTCTTGATCGCCTTCTTCCTGGCCGCGGAGGCGGCGGCTTTGGCGTCCTTCGCGGCCTGCTTGAGAACCGATTTGCGCTGCGGAAGAACAGCCTGCCTGGCCACTGCTGCCGGCTTGCTGCCGGCGGCACCCTTGCCCTTGGGCAACAGCCTGGCCAGGAACTGCCCGGTGTAGGAAGCCTTGGTGGCCGCGATCTGCTCAGGCGTGCCGGTGGCCAGGACCTGGCCGCCGCGATGGCCGCCCTCGGGGCCCAGGTCCACCACCCAGTCGGCGGTCTTGATCACGTCCAGGTTGTGTTCGATCACCACGATGGTGTTGCCGTCGTCGCGCAGCTTGTGCAGCACCGCCAGCAGGTGCTCGATGTCGTGGAAGTGCAGGCCGGTGGTCGGCTCGTCCAGGATGTACAGGGTGCGGCCGGTGTCGCGCCGCGACAGTTCCTTGGACAGCTTGACCCGCTGGGCCTCGCCACCCGACAGGGTGGTCGCGCTCTGGCCCAGCTTGATGTAGCTCAGGCCCACGTCGATCAGGGTCTCCAGCTTGCGCGCCAGGGTCGGCACCGGCTCGAACAGCTGCAGCGCGTCCTCCACCGTCATCTCGAGGATGTCGCTGATGTTGTGGCCCTTGTAGGTGATCTCCAGGGTCTCGCGGTTGTAGCGCTTGCCATGGCACACGTCGCAGGGCACGTACACGTCGGGCAGGAAGTGCATCTCCACCTTGATCAGGCCGTCGCCCTGGCAGGCCTCGCAGCGGCCGCCACGCACGTTGAAGCTGAAGCGCCCGGGCGAATAGCCGCGCGCGCGTGACTCGGGCACCTGCGAGAACAGCTCGCGCAAGGGAGTGAACAGGCCGGTATAGGTGGCCGGGTTGGAACGCGGGGTGCGTCCGATCGGCGACTGGTCGATGTCCACCACCTTGTCGAACAGGTCCAGGCCGTCCACTTCGCGATACGGCGCCGGCTTGTGCGAGGCGCCATTGATCTCGTTGGCGGCCAGCGCATACAGGGTGTCGTTGATCAGGGTGGACTTGCCCGAACCCGACACCCCGGTGATGCAGGTGAACAGGCCGGAGGCGATCTCCAGATCCACGTTTTTCAGATTGTTGCCGCTGGCCCCGCGCAGGTGCAGGGTCATCTTCGGGTTGGGCTTGTGGCGCAGCCTGGGCACCTCGATCCCGCGCTTGCCGGAAAGGTACTGCCCGGTAAGCGAACGCGGCGCATCCAGGATGTCCTGCAGCTGGCCCTGGCCCACGATCTCGCCGCCGTGCACGCCGGCATAGGGGCCGATGTCGAGGATGTAGTCGGCTGCACGGATCGCGTCCTCGTCGTGTTCGACCACGATCACTGTGTTGCCCAGGTCGCGCAGCCGGGTCAGGGTGCCTAGCAGGCGCTCGTTGTCGCGCTGGTGCAGGCCGATGCTGGGCTCGTCCAGCACGTACATCACCCCGACCAGTCCGGCGCCGATCTGCGAGGCCAGGCGGATGCGCTGGGCCTCGCCACCGGACAGGGTGTCGGCCTTGCGCTCCAGGGTGAGGTAATCCAGGCCCACGTCGACCAGGAAGCCGAGCCGCTCGGCGATTTCCTTGACGATCTTGGTGGCGATCTCGCCGCGCCAGCCCGGCAGCGACAGGCCGCGGAAGAACGCCAGGGCCTGGTCGACCGGCAGCACCACCAGTTCCGGCAGCGCGCGGTCGGCCACGAACACGTTGCGCGCGGAGCGGTTCAGGCGCGCGCCGGCGCAGGTGGGGCAGGGCTGTTCGCTGATGTACTTGGCCAACTCCTCGCGCACTGCGGCCGATTCGGTCTCGCGGTAGCGACGCTCCAGGTTGGGCACGATGCCCTCGAACTTGTGCTTGCGCTGGTGGCGCCCGCCCGAATCACTCATGTAGCTGAAGGACACCAGCTCGCTGCCGCTGCCATACAGCACCGCCTGGCGCACCTTTTCGTCCAGCGACTGCCACGGCGCGTCGACGTCGAAGCGGTAGTGCCTGGCCAGCGAGGCAATCAGCTGGAAGTAGTAGGCATTGCGCCGGTCCCAGCCGCGTACCGCGCCGGCCGACAGCGACAGCTCCGGATGCACTACCACGCGCGCCGGGTCGAAGAACTGGGCCACGCCCAGGCCATCGCAGGCCGGGCACGCGCCCACCGGGGCGTTGAACGAAAACAGCCGCGGCTCCAGCTCCGGCAGCGAGTAGTCGCACACCGGGCAGCTGTACTTGGACGAACACAGCAACGGTGCGTGCCCCGGATCATCCAGCGACTGCACCGAGGCCATGCCGTCGCCCAGCTTGAGCGCGGTCTCGAAGCTCTCGGCCAGGCGCTGCTTGATGTCCTGGCGCGGCTTGAAGCGGTCGATCACCGCCTCGATGGTGTGCTTCTGGCGCAGCGCCAGCGGCGGCACTGCGTCGATCTCGTGCAGCGCGCCATCCACCCGCACGCGCACGTAGCCCTGTGCGCGCAGCTGGTCGAACACCTGGGCGTGCTCGCCCTTGCGGTCGCGGATCACCGGGGCCAGCAGCATGTAGCGCTGCTCGCCCTTGCCGGCCTGCTCGCCCAGGGCCAGCACCTGGTCGACCATCTGGCTCACGGTCTGCGCCTCCAGCGGATAGCCGTGGTCCGGGCAGCGCGGCGTGCCTACGCGTGCGTACAGCAGGCGCAGGTAGTCGTAGATCTCGGTGATCGTGCCCACGGTGGAGCGCGGGTTGTGCGAGGTCGACTTCTGCTCGATCGAGATGGCCGGCGACAGCCCCTCGATATGGTCCACGTCCGGCTTCTCCATCACGCTCAGGAACTGGCGCGCGTAGGCCGACAGCGACTCCACGTAGCGGCGCTGACCCTCGGCATAGATGGTGTCGAATGCCAGCGAGGACTTGCCCGAACCGGACAGGCCGGTGATCACGATCAGCTTGTCCCTGGGCAGGTCCAGGTCGATGTTCTTGAGGTTGTGGGTCCGCGCGCCGCGTATGCGGATGAATTCCATAGCCATTCGGTTGGGGGTCCGTGAAGCCAACAGGTGAGCGTAGCGATCCGATGAGTTGGGGGCAATCGCGCGGTTTGAAAGCGGCGCGGGGTCGGCTGGACAGCTTGGAGTGGGGCGGGCGGTGGGCCGGGGTAGCGTCCGTAGCGCTGGGCACGGCGTGAGGGAGCCCGCGGGGGCAGGTGGGCTGGCCCAGGGGCGAATCCTTTGGTTCTTCACCCAGTCGAGGGGAGATGCGGCGCTGATCTGGCGCGGTGCGGCGGCGCTCGGGTGCCGAGGCTCTTGAGTGCGAATGTCCCCCGGCAATGGCTGCGCCATCGCCTCCTCCTTTATTTCGCACTCAAGGGCATCGACACCCGGCTTGATGGGTTACAGGTGGTCCAGGGAAAGCAAGGCCCGGTTATTCGCGTTTGACTCTCCCCTGCGCGCCCCACAAGCGAGCCCCGCTGTGGCTGGCAGGCCTTCGCAGCGAAATAAAGGAGGAGGCATCCGCCGCCAGGCGGATGCCGGGGGACATTCGCGGAGAAGGCCTGCCAGCCACGGCGGGGCCCTTCAGCGCACTGCGATGTGAAGCGAAGGAGCCGACCCTCCTTACCTGAACTTCCCCCCGGGGTAGAGCCAATCATCCAAGGGCAGGCCCAGCAAGAGCACCACCTGGCAGGCGCGGGCCCATCGGCCTGCCCGTGGAACCGCGGGCGGGTTGACCGTAACCTGCTGAAAGCCTTACAATTCCGCTCCTGTCTGCCCTCGATGGCGGCAGCGCTACTAAAATAACTACAGAAGGAAACATCCATGTACGCAGTTCTAGTCACCGGCGGCAAGCAATACCGCGTGATGACGGGCGAGACGATTCGCGTCGAGAAGCTCACCACCGAAGCCGGCCAGGAGATCAAGTTCGACCAGATCCTGATGCTGGGCGACGGTGACGGGGTCAAGCTCGGCGACGCGCTGAAGGGCGCCACCGTCACCGCCAAGGTCAAGTCGCACGGTCGCGCCGACAAGGTGCGCATCATCAAGTTCCGCCGCCGCAAGCACCACAAGAAGCAGATGGGGCATCGGCAGCACTATACCGAAATCGAAATCACCGGGATCGATGGTTCCGGCGACGACAAGAACAAATAAGGAGCAGCAGTCATGGCACATAAAAAGGGCGTAGGCTCATCGCGCAACGGTCGCGACTCCAACCCGAAGATGCTGGGCGTCAAGATCTACGGCGGCCAGGCCATCGACGCGGGCAACATCATCGTGCGCCAGCGTGGCACCGAGTTCCATCCCGGTACCGGCGTCGGCCTGGGCCGCGACCACACCCTGTTCGCCCTGGTCGACGGCAAGGTGGAGTTCTCGGTCAAGGGCCTCAAGCGCCGCCGCACCGTGAGCGTCGTCGCCGAGGCCTGATCGCCAAGGCTTTCGCGCAAAGGCCCCGCCGCGTGCGGGGCTTTTTGTTGGTACCTTTCCCGCAACCCAGAAACCAATCCCATGAAACTCGTAGACGAAGCAGAAATAGATGTCATCGCCGGCAACGGGGGTGATGGTTGCATTGGCTTCCGCCGCGAGAAGTTCATCCCCCTGGGCGGCCCGGACGGCGGCGACGGCGGCGTCGGCGGCAGCGTGTGGATCGAGGCAGACGAGAACCTGAGCACCCTGGTCGACTTCCGCCACCAGCGCATCTTCAAGGCCCGGCGCGGCGAGAACGGCATGGGCCAGCAGCGTTACGGCAAGGGTGGCGAGGACCTGGTGATCACCGTGCCGGTGGGCACGGTGATCACCAACGTGGGCACCGACGAGGTGATCGGCGACCTGATCGCGCAGGGCGACCGCCTGCTGGTGGCCAACGGCGGCAAGGGCGGCCTGGGCAACATGCACTTCAAGAGTTCGGTGACCCGCGCCCCGCGCCGCGCCACCTCCGGCGAGGAGGGTGAGCAGCGCACCCTGAAGATGGAACTCAAGCTGCTGGCCGACGTGGGCCTGCTGGGCTTCCCCAATGCCGGCAAGAGCACTTTCATACGCGCGGTCTCGGCGGCCACGCCCAAGGTCGCCGACTACCCGTTCACCACGCTCTATCCCAACCTCGGCGTGGTCAGCGTGGAGCCGCATCGCAGCTTCGTGATCGCCGACATCCCCGGGCTGATCGAGGGCGCCGCCGACGGCGCCGGCCTGGGCGCGGTGTTCCTGCGCCACCTGCAGCGTACCCGCCTGCTACTGCACCTGGTGGACATGGCACCGATGGAGGGCGGGGTGGAGATCTCGCCGGCCGAGCAGGTGCGCGCGATCGAGCGCGAGCTGGGCAAGCATGACCCCGAACTGCTGGACAAGCCGCGCTGGCTGGTGCTCAACAAGGCTGACCTGATGCTGGAGGACGAGGCACGCGCGCAGGCCGATGCCATCATCGGTGAGCTCGAGTGGAGCGGGCGCTGGTTCATGGTCTCGGCGCTGTCGCGCGAGGGCACCTGGCCGATCATGAAGGACGTGATGGCGTTCTTCGATCGCCTGCGCGAGGACGAGGCCGACGCTGCGTCGGCCGGTTAGCCAGGCGCCGGCGGCACACGCGGGCATGGGCATCAACGCATCGCTGGGTCGCCCGCCGTCGCGGCGCCTGTGTGTTGAGTCGGCGCTGCCGGCACGCGCCGGATCGCCGGGCACGAAAAAACCCGGCCAAGGCCGGGTTTTTCTGGATCCGGCCAACCGCGCCGGACCACACCCTTGCGTATCAGGCGGCCTGCAGCGCCTTGATGCGGGCGGTCAGGCGGCTCTTGTGGCGGGCAGCCTTGTTCTTGTGGATCAGGCCGCGGGAGCTGAACCGGTCCAGGATCGGCTGGGCCACAGCGAAGGCGGACTTGGCGCCGTCGGCGTCGTTGGCTTCCAGCGCCTTGAGGACTTTCTTGACGGCAGTGCGCAGCATCGAACGCTGGCCGGTATTGCGCTGGTTGCGCACGACGGCCTGCTTGGCGCGCTTCTTGGCGGACTTGATATTTGCCACGGTGGTTATCCTAGGGTTTCGGTGCGTACGGCGTTTGGGGATGGAATGCGGAAAAGCGAACGCGAAATTATGGGCTATTCAAGGACTTGGGTCAACCCGGCGGGCGGGCGCCCATGAGCGGCAGCCGCCTGCTGCGCTCCACTGCGGTTTTCAGCAGCATGACCCTGCTGTCGCGGGTGGCCGGCTTTGCCCGGGACATGGTCCAGGCCTCGCTATTCGGGGTCGGAGCAGCCACCGACGCCTTCACCATCGCCTACCGCATCCCCAACTACCTGCGCCGGATCTTCGCCGAGGGCTCGTTCGCCATGGCCTTCGTGCCGGCGTTCTCGGCCATCCGCGAGTCGGGCGACCGGGCCGCGCTCAAGGACTTCCTGGACCATGTATCCGGGGCGCTGTTCGCGGTGGTCTGGCTGGTCAGCGGGTTGGGCATGCTGGCCGCGCCGCTGATCATCGGCCTGATCGCCCCGGGCACCCTGGACCAGCCGGCCAAGTTCGCCATGGCCTCGGACATGCTGCGCATCGTGTTCCCCTACCTGGGCTTCATCTCGATGGTGGCGCTGGCCGGCGGCGTGCTCAACAGCTTCCAGCGCTTCGCCCTGCCGGCGGTGACCCCGGTGCTGCACAACCTGGTGCTGATCGCCGCGATGCTGTGGCTGTCGGGGTACATGGAGGTCCCGATCATGGCGTTGGCCTGGGGCGTGCTGGTTGCCGGCGCCGCGCAGCTGGCCCTGATGTGGCCGGCCCTGGGCAGGCTCGGGCTGGCACCGCGTCCGCGCTTCAACCTGCGCCACGAAGGCGTGCGACGGGTGTTCAAGTTGATGCTGCCGACGCTGTTTTCTTCCTCGGTGGCGCAGCTCAACATGATCGTGGGCACCATCTTCGCCTCGCTGCTGGTCACTGGCAGCCAGACCTGGCTGTGGTACTCGGACCGGCTGGTCGAGTTCCCACTGGGCCTGTTTGGGGTTGCCCTGGGCACGGTGATCCTGCCGCACCTGTCCGGTCGCTTTGCAGCCACCGACGGCGCGGGATTCTCATCGGCGCTGGACTGGGGCCTGCGCCAGGTGCTGCTGCTGGCGTTGCCTGCGGCGTTGGGGTTGGTGCTGCTGGCCGAGCCATTGGTGACCACGGCGTTCGAGCGTGGCCAGTTCAGCCCGGTCGATAGCCAGATGACCGCATGGGCGCTGGTGGCGATGAGCCTGGGCATTCCCTTCTTCATGCTGACCAAGGTGCTGGCGCCGGCGTTCTTCGCGCGCCAGGACACCCTGACCCCGATGCGTGCGGCCATTGCCACGGTAGTGGTCAACGTGGTGCTCACCGTGGCCATCGTCACCCCGTTGTGGCTCAACGACATCGCCGGCGGGCACGTGGGCATCGCCCTGGCCACTGCCATCGCCGGCGCGGTCAATGCGGCCCTGCTGTGGCGCAGCCTGCGCCGCCAGTCGCTGTATGCGCCCAGCGCAGGTTGGGCCAGGCACCTGGCGCGGTTGCTGGCCGGTTGCGCATTGATGGCGGTCGCGGTGCTTGCGCTGCGCTGGCACGTGGGCGATTTCCACGTCCTGGGCGAGTGGGCGCGGTGGCGCTGGCTGCTGGCGATGGTGTCCGCCGGCGCGGCCGCCTATGCGCTGGGTTTGCTGGCCACCGGCTGGCGGCCGCGTGAACTAAGGCATCGTTGAGGGGCGGAGCAGGCGACGGGGCACGGGTGGTCGACAAAGGCATCGCGGCCATGGGCCGCTCCTACGCCAAGGTACGGTCGTTAAAGGCATCGCGGCCATGGGCCGCTCCTACGCCAAGGTACGGTCGCTGAAGGCATCGCGGCCATGGGCCGCTCCTACGTCCAGGTACGGTCGCTGAAGGCATCGCGGCCATGGGCCGCTCCTACGCCAAGGTACGGTCGTTATACTGGGATCAATGAGCAGGCTGTTTCGAGACGTCGATGGCGGGGCGCTGTTCCCGCACGGTA
>Ga0105045_10006614_pt1 | contig 10264 bp, 7 predicted proteins | sample MAT02_FD_78089 | JGI IMG/M metagenome (GOLD analysis project Ga0105045, IMG submission 78089) | Freshwater microbial communities from Lake Fryxell liftoff mats and glacier meltwater in Antarctica - MAT-02 (megahit assembly) | ecosystem: Environmental > Aquatic > Freshwater > Ice > Liftoff...
GTGAGTTTAATTTCTTCACTCGTTTCGGGATGTTTAAAAGCCAAAATTTGGGCGTGCAGTAGCATGACACTCAGGCCAAATTGCTCGAGAAACAGCTTGTTCTGCTTATTGCAGCCGTGCGGGCGGTCGCCGATAATAGGGTGCAAAATGTGAGCCATGTGCTTGCGTAGTTGGTGCATCCGTCCCGTGGCGGGCGTGAGTTCCACCAACGAGTAGCGCGAGGTTTGGTGCTTGCCAAAGGGCAGCGGAATTTCGGTACGTTCCAGGGTTTTGAGGTGCGTGAGGGCATCCTGCACTACGCCCGTATCGGGGTGCCGCAGGGCGTAGTCGATGACTTGCTCGTCGGGCGTGTAGCCACGCACAATGGCGAGGTACTTCTTATGGATCCGCCCCTCCATAAACTGCCGCTGCATGGCCGAATTCATAGCTTCGGACAGCGCGAAGAGCAGCACCCCGCCCGTCTTGCGGTCGAGCCGATGCACGGGCCACACGCGTTGCCCCAGTTGGTCGCGCAGCCGCTGCACGGCAAACTCGCTGGCGTCGCGGGCCATCGGCGAGCGGTGGACGAGCAAGCCGTGGGGTTTGTCGATAGCCACCAAGTCAGAGGATTGGTAGAGGATGGAGAGCGGGTTCACACGGTCGTTGCTAAGTACACCACGTTCCCGCAGATGCTTTTGGTCTTTATCAGCTCAGTCGCACCTGTTCCATTTCTCCTGGCGGCAGATTGGGATGTCTCCACAGTTCAAGCTGGCTGCGGCGGTAGGCGGGGTTGCGTTCGAGGTCGTCCCAGTCAATGCGACTGCGGTTACGAAAACGCTGCACCATTCCTTTAATCCGCTCATATTCCTCGGCCGACCAGTCGCCATTGACGGGCCGAATGGTGGCCCCGCTGTGGGTAACGGGCAAGGGTCGATACTCCTGAAGAACTTCAATATCAGTAAATGACCCCGACATTTCAATCAGCGGAGATGGGGAAGGTGCTAAAACACTACCCGTTGGGGTTCCGGATTCGCCGGATAGGCTGCTGTGACCCCAAGATTTCTCTTCCCGGGCTTCGGTAGAGGGCATCTGGTCGGGGAATGTTTCCCGCTGTTCCCCACCTTCATTGGCTGCCGTTGCCGCTTTCGTTTTTTTAACCTCGTCCTCTGCTTCTGGGGCAGACTCGGGAGGGGTGACGGCAGACTTGACGCTGTCAAATCCGGCTGCCACCACGGTCACGCGCAGCTTTTGGCCTAGGGTGTCGTCGGTGATTGTTCCCAGCTTAAACAGGTGTGCCTCGCCGCCAACTTGCGACAGTACATGCTTCCAAATCTCGGTTTGCTCCCGCATGGTAGCTTCGTGTTTGGTACTGGACGCCAGCGTGACCAGTATCCGCTCCGCACCTTTAATGTCGCGGTCGTTCAGAAGCGGCGAGTCGAGGGCTTGGCGCACGGCTTCAAAGGCACGCTTGTCGCCCTCAACCTCTGCGGTACCCATTACCGACTGCCCGGCTTCCTTCAAGACCCGCTCGACATCCTTAAAGTCGGTGTTGATGTTGCCGCGCGTGGTGATGATTTCAGAAATACTTTTCACAGCGTTGAGCAGGATGCTGTCGGCCTGCACAAAGGCCTCCGTGATACGCATATCCTCGAAGAGTTCTTCCAGTTTATCGTTCAGTACCACCAGCACGGTGTCGCTGTATTTTTTGAGAAGTTCGATTCCCTCAAAAGCGTGCTTCTTTTTCAGCGAACCTTCCCAGGAGTAAGGCGCCGTCACGACCGAGACCGTCAACAGCTTCATTTCTTCCTTGGCAATTTGGGCGATCACCGGGGCTGCCCCCGTGCCGGTGCCGCCGCCCATGCCCGCTGTAATGAAAACCATTTGTGTAGCCCCACCTAGCAGGGCCTTTATCTCCTCGATCGATTCCAGCGCGGCCTCGCGGCCCCGGGCAATTTCCATGCCCGCCCCAAGTCCCTTGGTGAGGGCGGCACCGAGTTGGATTTTAGTCGGCACAGGACTATCGAGCAAGGCTTGCCGATCGGTGTTACAAATCGCGAACTCCACATCCTTGATGCTTTTCTCGTACATGTAGTTGACCGCGTTACTGCCGCCGCCGCCCACGCCGATCACCTTGATGATGGAAGGCTCACCAGAGTTGCTTTCGATGCTGTTTACGATATATTCCTGATCCAAGGCGCTGTATAAATTACTGTTCATGTGTGCGTGTATTTTTTTCGGATTGGAATTACCCACTTCTTAATCTAATAACCCCCTCCGGTTTTGTCGCCTTTGTCATTACTCCCACCGAATATATTTCTAAGACTCCACCCGGGAAACATCCCGCTACCGTCAGGGTTGCTGTCTTGGTCTGTGGGCTTAAAACGGCTCTCCCGAATCGGTGCCTTGCTCAATGAAGACGCTGAAACCGGGCAAATGGAGGCAAGACGAGGATCCACCCGTTTGATGCCTGCCCAGGCTAGGCCCACGGCGGTGGCGTAAAGGGTGTTGGCTACCTCATCGGCCTTCGGTGTGTTGGCCAGTCCGCCGGGAATGCCCACCTTGACAGGCATATTGCCCGCCACGCGACTAAAGACCGTCTCGATGTCGGGCAGATTGGCCGTGCCACCCGTAAGTACCAGTCCACCCACCAATAGGTCGGAGAACCCAGATTCCAGAATTTCGGCGTACACCAGCGCGGCTATTTCTTTCAGCCGCTCCTCAATGATGAGAGCCACGTTTTTCTTGAGTACCCGCTTGGGCTCACGGCCCCGCAGGTAATTTACTAATATTTCGATATTCAGGGCGACTGGCTCAGCAAGCCCCTCACCGTGCTGTATCTTGAGATTTTCGGCGTTGTTCGTCTGGATTCCGCAGCCGATTTTGAGATCCGCAGTAATTTGGGCTCCCCCAATCGGTAGGGAAACCACGTGCCGCACGACTCCGTGGTGGTAGATCACTATATCCGTGACATGGTCTCCAATATCAACCAGGGCAGTCCCTGCTTCCGTTTCTTCGTCGTTCAGCACAGCCAGGCCTGCGGCGATAGGCGAGAGCAGCAACTGCTCATGAACTAGCTCAGGATCGGCCCACTTGAGACTGTTCCGCGTGGCATCGATCACCTGCTTGTTGCTGGATACGACCAGGAATTCTCCCCCAAGCCGTACCCCGATTCGCCCCACGGGCTCTTTCACTCCCTTGCCATTGTCCACGGTGAATTCGCCGGGGATGATGTGCATCACTTCGTTGTTGGGTTCGGTTTGGGCACGGTACAAGTCGCGGATGAGCTGATCCACGTCGGTTTGGGTCACTTCATTGCTGCTGGCCGAAGTGGGGCGCACCATATTGGGCGTAATGGACATAACCTGGACATTGGTGCCACCAAAACCTACGTTGACGTTGCGGATTTCCAAGTCGGACCGCATCGCCAGTTCTGTAATAGCGGAGCGAATGGCCAAGCCCACCTGCTTGACGTTTTTGACCACGCCCCGCACGATAGCGTCTTCGGGCACCTTCACTTCGCTGAACCCAATGATCTCGATCATGTCCTGATCGTGTGATTCCACAGCCACGGCAGCCACTTTGGTACTGCCAATATCCAAACCAACCGAAATGATTCCTTTATTCATGGTTTTATGGCGTTTTTATATTGTTACTCACAAACCACCTGGTCGCGAAACTGGAGACTTATCCGGGAGTAACGGCTCCAATCAGCGGCCATCACTTTATTATAAAAGATGCGAAGCTTTATCAGCTTCGCTGCCACATTCTCCGCTTTGCCAAACTCAATGCGCTGGTCGCCCAGCGCAGTTAGCAGCTCAACGTTACCGGATTTGGCCACAATCATCTGAATAACTTGCGCCTTCCAGAATTCGTCTTCGCTCAAATGGCGAATCATTGCCACCACTTGTTTGCCATCGGCGGAGTGCAGGTTCTTTTTATTTCTAAAAAAATCACCCGACACCGTTAGTACGCGCGCTGAGAAGCGATCAGACAACGGGATGAAATCACCCGTTGTATTAATATAAAAACCGTTCGCCGTCCCACGCCACTCGCCCTGACCAGACACGCCAACCCAACGCGCCAGTGGCTTCTGCTGCTGAATGTCCACGACCAAATTGCCCTCCAAATCGTGATACACCTGACAATCCGCTACCAATTTATTCGCCCTCACCCGACTTTCCAGCGATTTGAGGTTTACTTCCTGTTGCCGATTGCCGTGTACAGGATCCCGACCATTGTCAGTCAAAATTTTTTCAACGTCGGCCTGATCGATGAACCGCATTCCCGATTCGTAATCCACTTTGACCACCAAATCATCACATTGCTGACGATTCAGCTTGCTTTCGGCCATGCCCACGCACAGGAGTAAGACCGCAAACCAAACGAATTTACCCAGCCACTTTTTGAGGTAGTCAAAATTACGTAACATGCCGTTAATATTATAAGTCTTTCTTCACAAATTAGCAAGCGGGGCATTCAGTAGTTGCGCAATGGGAACCACGAGACGGTCGATATCGCCCGCGCCTATGGTTACTAATACCTCAATATTAATCATTTCCAGCTTACTTATCAAAGTTTCCCTTGAAACTATTGCCTTATCGAACAACTCAGTCTTCTCTAAAAGCATTTCGGAACTTACGCCCGCGATGGGCTGCTCCCGCGCCGGATAGATGTCCAGCAGCAGCAGCCGATCGGCCAAGGCCAGGCTGGCGGCAAAGCCGTCGGCAAAGTCGCGGGTACGACTGAAAAGGTGCGGCTGGAAGATGGCCGTGATATGTCGGCCAGGGTACAAAGCCCGAACCGACAAAAGAAAGGCTTCGATTTCGGTCGGGTGGTGGGCGTAATCGTCGATGAACACCAGGCTTGGGGTTTCGATGATGTACTCGAAGCGTCGCTTCACTCCCAGATAGCTGGCCAGTCCCAAGCGGATTTGCTCGGGCGCCACGCCCAGCCGCAAGGTCGCTGCGCTGGCCGCGATGGCGTTCTCGACGTTGTGGTAGCCCGGCACCCGCATGGTTACGTTTTCTATGACCCCCTCGGGATAAACGATATCAAAAATAAATCGCGCGTTCTCGATTCGCAGGTTGTCGGCACGATAGTTGCCCGAATGCAGGCCATATTCCCATACTTCGGCTTTGGCTCCAGCCGCCAATTCCAGTCCTTCCCGCATAAACAAAACGCCTCCTGGCTTAATCTGTCCCACAAATTCCCTAAATGAATCCAACAACGCGCCATGTTCGCCATAGATGTCGAGGTGGTCGGCATCGGTGGATGTGACGATGGCTAAGTCGGGGTGCAGCGTCAGGAACGAGCGGTCGAATTCGTCGGCTTCCACCACACAAACCACCTCCCCGGCTTTTTCGGATAGTTCGTTCAGTAAAAAATTCGTGCCATAGTTCTGCGTGATGCCACCCAGGAAGGCCGTGCAGTTGACACCCGCCGCGCGGAGCAAATGCGCCACCATCGAGGAAGTGGTAGTTTTACCGTGCGTACCAGCCACACCCACTGTTTTTAAGTTTTGCGTAATCCAGCCCAACACCTGCGAGCGCTTCTGCATGGTGTAGTCCTGTGCCCTGAAATAATCCATCTGACGATGCCCGACAGGTATGGCGGGGGTATAAACAATCAGAGTTTCGCCCCGATTTTCAAGAAAAACTGCCGGAACCTGCTCCACCGCATCATCGTAACAAACCGTAATCCCTTCATTTTCCAGCGTTTCTGTCAATGGCGTAGCGGTACGGTCGTAACCCGCCACGGCAAAGCCGTTGCTGTTGAACCAGCGCGCCAACGCACTCATACCAATGCCGCCGATACCGACGAAAAAAATGTTTTTCCAGATGGATTTTGGATCGCCGGGCGACCCTGTTCGGACTTTGGACATTGGATCAGGCGGTGATTTTTGATACTTCGTTCAGCCGGGGCAGCCCGTGCCGTTCGGCGAAATTAAACACTTGAATACTTCAACACATCAACACCAATTGAAAAATTACACGATTACACGATTTAACAACCTTAACACTTCCCGCGCGATTTCGGTGGCCGCGTCGGGGCGAGCTAATTTGGCAATGTTTTGGGTCAATTCTGTTTGCTTCGGTTCGTCTTCCAGGAGCTGCATGGCGGCCGCGACCAGTTCGGAGGCAGCTTGGTTGTCGGCTATCAATAGGGCGGCGTTTTGGCGGGTCAGGTTTTGGGCATTCTTGGTTTGGTGGTCTTCGGCGGCGGCGGGGTAGGGCACCAGAATACACGGCTTGGCGGCCAGGCAAAGTTCCGACACCGACAGAGCCCCCGCCCGCGACACTACCACGTCGGCAACGGCGTAGGCCAAATCCATTTCATAAATAAAGTCAAATGCCTTGATACGGTCGCTGCCCACCTGCACCACGGCCTCGCGGGCCGTTTCAATATAGGCTTTTCCGGTTTGCCAAAGCACCTGATAGCCCGCGTCGCTAAATTTCCGAAGCCCCGCCAGAATACTCTCGTTGATACTGCGTGCTCCCAGGCTACCACCCATCACAAAGAGCGTCTTGAGCTTTTTGTCAAGGCCAAAATGGGCCAGTCCCTCGGTTCGTTTGTCGCCGCTGTTTATAATATCGCGGCGAACCGGATTACCCAGGAACTTTATTTTCTTTTGATCAAAAAACTTTTCCATGCCGGGGTAAGCCACGCAAATCGTTTCAGCCCTCCGGGCCAATAACTTATTGGTGATGCCCGCGTGGGAATTTTGCTCCTGGATGAGCGTCGGCACTCCCAGCAGCGAGGCCATCATCAGCAGTGGTCCGCTGGCGAAGCCTCCTACCCCCACCGCCACGTCGGGCCGGAAATCGCGCAATACCGTCCGCGCCTTCATCAGGCTGCGGGTCAGCTTGATAGGAAAGGCAACGTTGTCCAACGATACCGTCCGCTTAAGACCCACGACGGGTAAGCCCACAATGCGGTAACCTGCTTTGGGAACTTTCTCCATTTCCATTTTCCCCTCGGCCCCAACGAACAGTATGTCCGTGGCCGGGTCTATGGCCCGTAGTGCATCGGCAATGGCAATGGCCGGGTAGATATGTCCCCCCGTACCGCCGCCGCTGATGATGACGCGGTTAGGTTGTTTATTTGTTGAATCGTTGATTTGTGTAATTGATGTTTAATTGTATAATAAGTAGGTGTTAGGTATTAGGTTGTTAGGTATTGGGTCATAATTTGTTGAAATACAATCATTTATGATTTTTTGAAATAAAAACTAATTCTGCGCACCTACTTACTTGTTTTCACTGTCAACCGTCAACCGTGCACTGTCAACCAATTAAACCTCCTCCAACTCGCCCCGACTTACGCTGAGGATGATACCCATCGCCGCACCCGTCAGGAGCATGGACGTGCCGCCATTGCTAATGAAAGGGAGCGTCTGACCGGTAGTGGGGAACAGGCCCACCGTCACAGCCATGGTGGCAAAAGCCTGGAAAACAATGCTGAATGTAAGCCCCGCCGACAGCAAGCCGCCATAGGGCCGCTTGGGTTTGGCAATCGCTTTAAGGCCACGGTAAAGAAGCAGCAAGAAAGCCACGACCACCACCAATGCCCCAAGGGTGCCGTACTCCTCCACGATGATGGCAAAAATGAAATCGCTGTCGCCATTGGGCAGGTAGTGTCTTTGCTGGCTTTTGGCCACCCCTTCCCCGAAGAAGCCGCCTCGCGCCATGGCGATGTAGGCGTTTTCGGACTGATCGGAAATCTTATTCGGGTCCAGGAAAACCTCCAACCTACTTTTTGCGGTTTTGCCACGTTGCCCAATGTCCAGCACAAACAATAACCCCGAGGCCAGCACGAAGCTCGCTATGGTAAGTATCAGAAAACGAACGGGGACTTTGCCCACGTAGAGCATCATGAAACAGGTGGCTCCCAACAGGGCGGATGTGGAAATATTGGAACGGTAGATCAGGGCACACACAAACCCAATCATCACCATGGGTTCGAGCAGCAGGCGCATATCGCTCCAGTCTTTTTTGAAGCGCAAGGCCAAAATCAAAGCCAGATGTGCAATCAGAGCAATCTTTGCGATTTCGGAGGGTTGAAAGCTTTGGTTGGTGAGGGGAATCCTGATCCAGCGGTCGGCCTCGTTGACACTCACGCCTTTAAAAAAAGTGAGCGCCAGCAAAATCAAAGCCAACCAGACTCCCATGCGGGAGAAAAAAACGAACTTTGTGTAGGGAATGAGGTGAACTAGATACATAACGCCAAAGGCACCCATAGCCAGGAAAATCTGCTTGAAAAGAATGGTCTCAGTATCACCACTCAGGGTGCCATAGGCTTGTTTCACGCTGGCGCTGTACACCACGACCACCCCTCCGCCCAGCAGAAACAGGGCGATGCCCCACAGCCAGGGGTCGCCTTTCATATTGCGCTGAAACCACGCCTGCGTCACTTCTCTGGTTCTGTATAAAGCATCCATTATTTAGTTGAGCGTTGAGGGTTGGAGATGGAGAATTGCTTTTGATTTGCTTTTTTACGCATTCAGTGCCCTCACTTCTTCCTTGAACTGCTCGCCCCGATCTTGGTAGTTTTTGAATAAATCAAAACTGGCGCAGGCCGGGGAAAGCAGGATTACGTCACCGGGTTTTGCCCAGCTTTGGGCAGTCTGTACTGCTTCTTTCAGACTTTGTGTTTCGTAAAATTGCGGGGTGATTTTTCCGAAAAAACTAGTTAATTTCTTTGTGTCGGTTCCCAGTGCAATCATGCCTTTTACCTTGCCCCTTACGAATGGCTCGATCTGGGAATAATCGTTGCCCTTATCTACCCCACCAATGATGAGAATAATTGGGCGGTCGAAACTGCCGAGGGCATAGAAGACCGAATCGACGTTGGTGGCCTTGGAATCGTTGACGTACTCCACCCCGCCAATAGTAGCGACTGATTCTAGGCGATGTGGCGCGTTGGTGAACGTGCGCAAGCCCACGCCGATTTGCTCGGACGTGAGTCCCACGGCCTGCGCCGCCAATATTGCCGACAGGGCATTGATGGCGTTGTGCGGGCCTTGAATGGGCAGTTCGTCGAAACGAACCGAAAATTCTTGGCCGTGGCTGCGGGCCGTCAAGTCGCCCTCGCTCAGAAAGCCGCCCTTATCTAATTTTTTTTCGAGCGAAACGGGCCACATTTGGGCGGGTAGCTTTCGCTTTCCAAGTTCAGCCGCGAGCGCGTCGCTTTCGGCAAAGTAGATAAAATCGTCGTCGCAAGTTTGGTTTTGGGCAATGCGGAATTTGGACTGAACGTACTTTTGAAAGTCGTAGTCGTAACGATCCAGGTGATCGGGTGTGATGTTGAGCAGTACCGCCACGTTGGCCCGGAAATCGTACATATTATCCAGTTGAAAGCTGCTGATTTCCAACACATAATAATCTTTGGGGTTGTCGATAACCTGGGCCGCGAAGCTGGTACCCACGTTCCCGGCCAAACCCACCGATAGCCCGGCTTCGCGGAGCAGATGGTAAATGAGCAGCGTGGTGGTCGTCTTGCCGTTGCTGCCCGTGATGGCAATGAGCTTAGCATCGGTGTAGCGGGCCGCGAACTCAATTTCTGAAATGACGGGAATATTCCGGCGGTGCAGTTCCTGCACGATAGCAACCGAATCGGGAATGCCGGGGCTTTTTATCGCCTCGCTGGCCGACAGGATTTTGTCTTCGCTGTGCACTCCCTCCTCAAAGGGAACTTGGCCGGCAAGTAGTGCGTCGCGGTAGGCGGGCTGTAGCGGGCTTTTATCCGATAGAAAAACCTCGAACCCTTGGGCTTTTCCCAGCAGAGCCGCGCCCACGCCGCTTTCGCCGCCCCCCAAAATCACTAGTTTTCTTTTGGCTACCGACATTACTTTGAATAAGGTAATTTGACGTAAATTTCGCGGAATTTAACCGTCCATTGCAAGTATTACTCAATTATTTGTTCAGTATCTTTTTAACAAAAAACAGGGGGGCGATCGTAGTCACCCCCCTGTTTTCTTGCCAAAAGACAATCTTAGTTTGCCACTTTCACTTCCTGTGGTTCCTTCACGCGATTGGCAAAACGCACGATAAAGAAGATGACGAACGCAATTAGCAGGAACTGAATGACGGTTTGGATAAAATTACCGTACGCGATAGCCACTGCCGGCTGATCGCCTACTGCTTCCTTTAATACAACTTTCAGGTTCTGAAAATCCACCCCGCCTATAATCATACCGAGAACCGGATTGAGGATGTCTTCCACGAGCGAAGTCGTGATTTTACCAAAGGCCGCGCCAATGATTACTCCAACGGCCAAATCAAGGACA
>Ga0105045_10006615_pt1 | contig 10263 bp, 8 predicted proteins | sample MAT02_FD_78089 | JGI IMG/M metagenome (GOLD analysis project Ga0105045, IMG submission 78089) | Freshwater microbial communities from Lake Fryxell liftoff mats and glacier meltwater in Antarctica - MAT-02 (megahit assembly) | ecosystem: Environmental > Aquatic > Freshwater > Ice > Liftoff...
CCATGCCTCCTGCCACCCTATCGGCCACCGGAGCATTCTCAAACACACCCAACCTCACCCCCAACACCGGCCTCGTCGCCTACGACGCGAACGTCCCTTTCTGGAGCGATTATGCTCTCAAACAAAGGTGGTTCGCGATTAAAAACACGACCGACACCATCGGCTTCAGCGCCACCGGCAACTGGACGCTCCCCACTGGTGCCATTTGGGTGAAACACTTCGATATTGAAAACACACGCGGTGTTTCCAGCACGAAACGCAAACTCGAAACCCGCTTCATCGTCAAAACCGCGAGCGACATCTACGGCATCACCTACCGCTGGCGGCCCGACCAGACGGACGCTGATCTCGTCGATGAGGAAGGCGCGAGTGTTCCGATGACGATCAACGTCAACGGCATCCCCACCACGCAGACCTGGCGTTTCCCCAGTCGTGGTGAGTGCCGCAGCTGCCACACCCCGCAGGGTGGTCACGCCCTCAGCTTCAACACCTATCAGCTCAATCACTTCCACTTTTACGGTGGGCAGGCACAAAACCAAATCGCTGCCCTGAGCGCTGCGGGTTACTTCACCTCGCCCGTCGCCAACGTAGCGACCCTGCCTGCGTTCGCCAGTTCCGGCGACACCTCGCAAAGCCTCGAATGGCGGGTCCGTTCCTACCTCGCCGTCAACTGCGTTTCCTGCCATCAGCCCGGTGGCAGTGGCTTGGGAAATTTTGACGCGCGCATCACCACCGCCACCGATTCCGCCAATCTCATCAACGGAATTCTCAATAATCATGGCAACAGCGTTAATAACAGGTTTGTAGTTCCCGGCGACCTCACCCGCTCGATGCTCGTCAAGCGACTCCAAGGCAGCACCGCCAATCGCATGCCACCCATCGGCAGCAGCGAAACCGACCCCGCCGCCATCCAACTCGTCACCGATTGGATCAACCAATCATTACCCTCGCGCCAGAGCTTCGCCCAGTGGCGGAGCGCCAATTCCGTCCCCGCCACGGGCGATACCGATAGCGATGGAAGCGACAACCGCATGGAGTTCCTCACCCACACCGACCCGAACTCGAATGCCGACTCTTTCAAACCCGGCCCCCTCACTGTCAGCAGCCAGGTCCAGTTCCAATTCGTCCAACCCGCAAACCGCACCGCCCTCGTCGAAACCAGCTCCGACCTTAAAACCTGGACTCATTGGAATGTCCCCGGCAACACCCCCACCTACCCTGCATTCCCCACCAGCCGCACCCTCACCGCTCCAAAGAACTCACAGAATCATTTTTACCGCATCCTCTTCAACGAACCGTAAATGCTCCGTCCCTTGTTCCGGCCTCAATGGAGATTCAGTAGCACCAGCTATTTGCTAGGGAAATTTACGCGCTGATGTAGTCAGTTCACCGGAGCGCTCACTTTAGTCGGCGTGTCAGGAAAGGGTAAAAAACTTATCCACTAAATGTCGTGCTCCCCGTCAGACCACAAGCCGCTGGCTGGCGGCACAGCCGGGATAGCGCTTCGCTTCGATATTGTAATAGGCGCGCAGCAATGTGGCTTCCAAGCCGATTGCCTCCCGGATTTCCCGCAGGGGGAGATCCATCATCGGCTCGAAATCCACGGACTCCAGCGGTAAGCAATCCGAGACATATGCCAGCGCGACCGCGTCCTTGAAAACCTTCATCCCATCCTCGGTGAAGCGGTAGGGCTTGGGGTAAAGGATCTTATTGATGAAGCCAAACAGGCTTTGCTCACCAGAGGAAACCTTGTCGGAGGATCCCATGGTGAAGCCGATGACAAATGCCTCGTCCATCAGCGTAAGCCCCCTGCCAAGCAGGATATGGATGAAGTCGTGTTGGCGCAGGGTCACGCGGCCTTTGAAGAAGCCCAGCCCTCCGAAGTGGAACTTCGGGTTCTCGGTAAGCTTGACGATGAGGGGCACCTCATCCTGTGAGTTCCCGATGGACATCAGGCTATCGTAGGCTTGGCGGAGCGTTTTCCCGTCATCATCGAGAAGCGTGATCCAGGTTTTCAAAAACTCGCTGAATTTCTTTCCATCCGGGACTCCCGGGCGCTCGGCTGGATCGGAACCCTGTTTCTCTGGGACTTTCGTAGTCATGTGGGTGATAGAGCATGATTTACGCCAACGACTTCTCCCTGAAAGTAGAGAAGCACAGAGTGTTTGTTTTTTCCGTGGATCGCTCGCGTGGGGGGTTGCATTACGAATGCGGCTTTTTGTATTGGCGCGGCTACCACTTTTCCCACATAGTCACTCTAACGAAAATGAAACACTCCCTACAAAAGTCCTTCATCGCGGTGTTTGCCATGGGTCTTGGCAGCATGGCCGCCCACGCTCAAAAGGCGGAGATCCTGGAATACAAGCCGCTCCACACCGCCGTCAAATCAGGCATCAAGCCCGTCTCCAATGACAAGCGCATCCCCGTCATCGCCTGGGGTGCGGATGTGGCGACGCAACTTGCCGCGACCGATGGGACTCTGCCCGGGATTGAACTTTACCGGGAGGACAATTTTCCCGTCCAAGTCTCGAATTGCCTCGCCGGCGGCTCGCCCTACCTGCGCGGCACCCTTCCGATGATCCTCCAGGCCAGGAAAACCTTCCAGGATGCCGGCACGGATCTCGTGGTGATCTACCAGCTTTCATGGAGCAACGGCGGCGATTGCCTCGTGGTCCGCGACAGGATCCGCTCGATCAAAGACATCAAATCCGTGGCTGTGCAGCTCTTTGGTCCGCACGAGCACCCGGCCATCAAGGTGCTCCAGGATGCCGGGGTGGATCCGGCGAAGGTGAAATTCCACTACCTCCCCGAACTTGCAGCGCCCCTCGACGGCCCCGGCGACAAGATGGTTTCCCCGCCCGAGCTTTTCGAGGCTCGCGAGGACATTGACGCGGTATGGGTCATTTCCCCGGATGCCGCCGCTCTCACCGAGGGGGACTTCGCCGTGAAAGGCGCAAAAATCCTTTTCACCTCCAAGCAGGCCAGCCGCATCATCCCGGATGTCTATGCCGTGCGCAAAGACTACTTCGATGCGGACCGCGCCAAGGTCCAGGATTTCGTAAAAGGCCTCTTGAAAGCCCAGGAAACCCTTCGTGACATGGATACGAAGAGCGGCCCCTACCGCAGCCTCATGGCCAAGTCCGCCGCACTCCTCCTCGGAGATGCCGGCCTCGTCAGCGATACCGAAGCCATGCTTTCGGAGGCGGAACTCGTCGGCCACTCGGGCAACGTCGCCTTTTTCACCGGCCAGGGTACCACCCGGAACCTCACGACCCTCACCGAAGAGATCCAGGTGGCCTTTGAAAAAGCCGGACGCGGCATCGGTCGCTTTGAGATGCCCGCTGCGGATTGGGACTGGGCGGCACTTGGAAAAGGACTGAAATACGCCGGCGAGACGAAAGTCACCAAATCCGTCTTCGGCTCATCCCAACAGGCGCAGCAGAAGGTCGAGGAGTTCCTTTTGAAAAACCCCGAGCTGAACGAGCGCGACACCGCCCTCTTCGATTTCACCGTTCCCTTCGCCGCCAACGAGGACGACTTCGATGCCAGCGGCACGGATCTCCAAGGCTACTTCAACCAAGCCATGGGCATGGTGGATACTTACGCAGGCACGACCATGATCATCGAGGCACACGCCGATGGCTACCTCCTCATGCGCCTCCACCAAGCCCTGAAAAACAACGACAAGGCGCTGCTCGGCAAGATTCAAGGCGTCCTCAAAATGTCCTCACCCCCCACCGAACAAACGGCGACCCTGCTGGAGCGTTCCCTGAAAACGAAATCCGCCCAGCGCGCCGAAGCCTTGCGGGATGCCTTCGTCACCTTTTGCAAAAAGAAAGGCCTCGCCCTTGATGACAACCGCATCGTCGCCGTCGGCCGCGGAGCAACCGCACCCATTTTTGAAAACGCGGACACCCCTAAAAAACGCGCGGACAACCGGCGCGGCGTCATCATTCTCGAGCGCCTCGAAGTCCTCGAGGTGGGGGATGATGTTAAAATCGACTTCTAACCCGGCACCCAGATTCACATGAAACGTATTCCACCGCTCTATGGTATCATCGCGCTCGCCGCACTCCTGGCCACCGGCTGCGGAGAAAGGCAAACCACCGGAACTACGGAGATTCCAGTAGTTGCAGACACATCCGCCGCCAATGTGCCGCAGGAAGATCGCGAGCCCATCCAGAACACCACCCCGGAGAATTCCAGCATGGACCCCAGCTCCAATGCCTACATCGTCTTCGACGGCAGCGGCAGCATGGCCGGACCGCCCATCGAGCAGGCGAAACGCGCCGTCGCGGCATTCATCGCAGGCGCTCCGGAGGATCTGAACATCGGCCTCTACGTGTTTGACAACGCGGGCATGGACGGGCGCGAGGTCACCCCGCTCGGCAGAGGGCCGGCGCAGCGGCAAATGCTGAAGGATCAGATCTCACGCATCGAAGCAGGCGGCGGCACCCCCCTTGGCTCCGCGATCAAGGCCGGCACTCAGGCACTGATCAAGCAGTTCCAGAAGCAGCTCCGCTACGGAGACATCAGGCTCATCGTGGTGACGGACGGAGCGGCGAGTGATCCGCGGGTTTTCAACAGGAGCATCAGCTTCGCAGGGGAATACAATGTGCCCATCTACACCGTGGGTTTCCGCATCGGGGACCGCCACCCGCTGCGCCAGTTTTCCGAAGCCTACTTCACTGCGGATGATGAAAAAGAGCTGCTGGATGCCATGGAGGAAACCCTCGCGGAGCTGGACGACAGCACCGCTCTCGATCTGTAAGTCCGGCAGGCACCATGAATTCATCATCCAAGATCGCCCTCCTCCTGCTTGTTGTCTGCGCCTTGATCGCCGGTGCTTGGCTGGCGATCAAACCGTTTTTCAAAAAGCGGCAGGAATCCTCCCAGCGCGAAAAGACCGAGCAATTCGAGCGGGAAATCTCTGATGCGAAAGTGAAATCCTCCCTCACCATCGCCGGAGACGGCTACCTCGGATATTTCTTCGCCGCCTCGAAGCAGACGGTGAAGGAAGCCGCCCGCCAGGGCCTCGGCGTGCGCTGGGTGGATGACGGCGCGGCGGTTGCAGAACGGGTCTCGAAGCTGAAAAGCGGTGCCTACGACATCATCGCCATCCCCGCCGCCGAGTATCTCCTCCACGGCAGCAAGGCGGGCTTCCCCGGAGTGATCGTCGCCGCCATTGCCAGCTCGAACGGCGGCGATGGGATCGTCGCCCGCAAGGACAAGCTCCCCAAGGGCGATGTCTCGGATCTCAATGATGCCTCCCTCCAGTGGGTCTATACCGGGGAAAGCCCCAGCGAATTCCTGGTGGACATCACCGTGAAGGACCTCGATTTCTTCGAACTCCGCGCCGCCGATGAAGCGACTGGAAAACGCAACGGAAGCTGGCGCAATCCCGTCGGCTCATCCGCGGAGGTTTACACCCGCGCGATGAACGGCCAAGGCGATGTCTTCGTCATGTGGGAGCCGGATGTTTCCCGCGCACTCCAGAAGAACCCGAACCTCACTTACGTCTGGGGTTCGGATAAATTTTCCGGCTACATCGTCGATTACTTCGTCGTCAACAAACAGGTGCTGGCGAAACGCGAAAGCGATGTCCTGAAATATTTCCAAGCCTATTTCCGTGCGTTCGACCACTACCGCCGGAATGCCGCCGAGCGCACCACCGACATGGCGCGCTGGGCGGATCTCGACCGCGAAACCGTCGAGAACATCGTCAATGCCAACAAGATCGATTGGCTCGACCTTCATGACAATTGCCAGCTCCAGTTCGGCATCGCCACCCATGGCTCGGAGCTCAAGCCCCAGGAAGGCGTGATCGATACCATCCTCTCCTGCGCCGATGTGCTCATTGATGCCGGGCGCATCGGCAGATCCGAGATCAGCGATCCTTACCGCCTCGTGAACTCCAGCATCCTCGAAGCACTCAAAAACACCGCCCCCAGAGCGCTCGGCCAAGGCGAAAAGGGCGACATCGACTTCGAACCCCTCGCCGATCCCGCGTGGGAAAAACTCCGCGAAATCGCCAAGCTCCAAGTGCGCCCCATCCTTTTCCGGAACCAGACCGAGCTCGAAGCCGGTGCGGCCGAAGAGTCGGATAAAATCGCCAAACTCCTGTCCGTGAATTATCCCGACTACCGGGTCATCATCCGCGGCCACACCGGCGGCGAGGATTCCGAGGAAAACCGCGAACTCTCCAAACTCCGCGCCGAGGTGGTGATGAAACGGCTTGTCCTCGTCCACGCCTTCGATGCAGACCGCCTCCGCGTGCAAGGCATGGGTTCCTCCCAACCGCCCGAACTACGCCCCGGCGAAAATCCCCGTTCCCGCGCCTACCGCGTCCGCGTCCCTCGCGTCGAGGCCATCCTCGTCGAACGCGGCGGGCTATAAGAAACTCCCGAATCGCTTTCTTGAGATTCGCCCCGCCAAATGAAGCCGGAAAAACATCCCAAGATCAGCCTCGCCGACCTGACGGACGAGGAGGCCATCTTCCGGGCGATCCGTAACAAGTGCCTTCAATCCCCGTTCACGGTCATCCCGCTCGCCCTCGCCGCCGGCATCCTGCTGCTCACCGGCTCCTTCGGCCTCGGCTTCCTCGGGGTTTTCGCCTCCGCCGTCCTCGCCATCATCGGCTCCGCAGCCTTCGTCTATCACTTGTGGATACGCGGCGAATCCCTCGCTCGCGACCACGTGCGCGGGATGATGGAGCAGTTGAAACAGGACCGCCGCCAAGCGCTCTCGGAAGTCGCCGCGATGTGCCGCGAGATTGGTTTTCCCGAAGGGGAAAAGGAAGCCAACGAACTCTCCGAAGCCTACCAACAATACACCGGATTTCTCGAAACCCGCGCCGGCTCCAAGCTCGGCAGCGCCGTCGGCGAGCGGATGGCTCTCGCGGAATCCGCCCGCCAGGCCGGAGTCGGCCACCTCCGCCAAGCTGCCGAAATCCACATCGCCCTCGGTGGAGTGGCCATCACCGCTCTCCGCGCCGAGCACACCCGTTGGTCCGAAGAGGCTTCTGAAAAACGCGGACAGGACCCCATCCTCGAAAGTAAAATCAGCGCGCACGACCAACAGATTTCCCGCTACGGCCAGCTCGTCCTGAAGCGCGACGAACTCATCGCCCGCTCAAACGAACTCGAAGCTGCCATCAAAAACGCCTATATGTCAGAAGCGGGGAAATCCGGTTTCGACATTGAAAAAAATAGCGACAACCCCGCCACTCGTCTGTTAAATGCCGTCAGCGCGGCAGAAGCTGCGGAGTTAAACATGCGCACCTTCCTCGAAGACGCGGGAACGGAGCGCCCGGTGACAGATTAAACAACCAATAACATACCATGGGACTATTCACAGCAATCGCTCGTTTCTTCTCTTTCAAATGGCTCTACGCCGGAGGAAAAGTAAACAAAGCCGCAGAGGAAACTTTCACCTCATCCGCTGAGGGGGTCGGCATGGCCTTCGATATCCAGAAGGACAAGGAAATCAAGGATCATGCCGAGTTCATCAACGCCGTCTCACAACTCGCCGCGAACGTGGAATCCAGCAAAGAGCGGCTTGAGGAAAGCCTCGATCGCGAGGAAGCCGCCATCAAAATGCGCGATGCCGCGAAGTTCCAGCTTGCGAAAGTCCTCAAGGACAAGGGCCTCACCCGCGAGACCGCGCAGACCGATCCCGATGTCATGAAATGGCAGCGCGCCTTTATCGACTATCAGGCAAAGGTGAAAACCGAGGACGATCTCCAAGAACGCGTCACCCCCGAGCTTCTGGAGCGCCAGGGCCGGCTCGATCAACTCAAAACCCAGCTCGCAAAACGCCAACGCGAGATCAAAGGCCTCGACGATCAGAAAGCCCAGGCCATCGCCGATTACGTCGATGCGAAGACCACCTCCGATCTCATGGATCGCCTCAGCGGATTGGAAGCATCCTCTGATCGCTCTGCCATCAACACGGTCACCACCCGCGTCGCCCAGATGAAACAGAAGGCGAAGATCAAGTCGGACCTCGAAGGAGCCTCCGCCGATTCCATCGAGACCGAACTCGAAGCCACAATGTCCGAGCAGTCCGGCCTGGATCTCCTCGATGAAATGCTCGCCGCAGACACACCTGAACGCACGAACGATGCTCCTCAAGCCGAATCCCAAGGCGAACTCAAAGCCTGAACCGAATACCTCCATGAAAAAGACCATCGCCACTTTGATCGCCGCAACACTGGCCGCAGCTCCGCTTTCACACGCCCAAGCCGACGGGGACTACACCCTCGGCTGGAGCAACTACATCGGCTGGTGCCCCGTGAAATACCTCACGGACACCGGCATCCTTGAGAAGCACGCGAAGAAAAACAGCATCAAGATCGCTGTTAAAGAATTCGGCTATGTCGCCTCCATTGATGCCTTCAAGGCGCAGGACATCGACGTGGTGCCCGTCACCACCATGGATGCCCTCACCCTCATCAGCCAGGGAGGGATCGATACCTCGTTCTTCATCATCGGGGATTACTCGAACGGCAATGACAAGTGGCTCGCCAAGGGCGCCAAATCCATCGCGGATCTCAAAGGCTCCACCGTCTATGGCGAAGAGTTCACCGTCAGCCACTACCTCTTCTACCGGGGCATTACTCTCGCCGGGCTGAAAGAGTCCGATTACAAGTTTGCCCACCGTGCGGAAAAGGGCATCATGAGTGGCTTCACCAGTGATGATGCCAAGGTGAAATCCACCGCCACTTGGAATCCCTATGCCCTCGGCCTGCTCCAGCAGCCGGGTGTCGAAAGCGTCTTCGATTCCTCGAAAATCCCTGGTGAGATCCTCGATGGATTCGTCATCCGCACCGATCTTCTCAAAGCGGATCCCCGCCTCGCAAAAGCGATCTCCGGCGCGTGGTTCGAGACCTTGGCAATCCTCAAAGGTGGTGGAAAAGCCGCCGAAGATCTCATCGCCACCGTCGCCCAGGCAGCCGCTGTCACCGGCCCGGAGGCAAAGGCGCAGCTTGAGACCACCTTTTTCTACTACACTCCGGAGACCATGGCCGCGGCACTCAAGTCCAAGGAACACAAGCAGGCGACCACGCTCGTCCGCGATTTCTGCTTCGGTCAGGCGCTCCTGGGTGAGGACGCCAAGGACGCCGGCTACATCGGAATCCAGTTCGCAGATGGGGAAATCCTCGGCAGCAAGGACAACGTGAAACTGCGTTTCGACCTCAGCTCGGCGGAATAACAAACTCCCTCATCCCCCCGAAAACCACCGCCCGTATCCGTGACCTTCCTCCGCACCGATGCCAAGATCCCCAAAACCGGGCGCATCTTGCTGACCTTGCTTCCCCTGCTGCTCCTTTGTTTTCTCTACGGGAAACGCTCCACCGAGCTGGAGCAAACGGATCGCGCCAAGCTCATGCCCACGGTCGGCAGGCTCGTGGAGGCTGCGCAAAAAGTCGCCTTGCCCATCCCCGCGCCGGAGGGTGAAAGCGAGCGCCGCAAGGAACTCCGGCTCGAGCGGCAGTTCATGATTTTCAAGGACACCGTCGCCAGCTTCAAGCGCATGGCCTGGGCCATGGCCGTCATCCTCATCGCCGTCCCGCTCGGTGTGATGATGGGAAGCTACCCATGGTCGGAATCACTCGGGAAAACCGTCATGGTCATCCTCAGCATGATCCCCGCGCTTGCCCTGCTCTCCATCCTTTTCCTCACCCTCGGCACCGGCGAGGTCGCAAAGGTGGGCCTCATCGTCCTCGGCGTTTTCCCCATGGTCTGCCTGGATACCTACCTGCGCTCAAAGGCACTCCCGCGCGAGCAGTTTTTCAAGGCGCAGAGCCTGGGTGCCTGCGAGCTTGAGCTGCCATGGCGCGTCGTCTTCCCACAAATTTGGCCGGATGTGCTCAATACCATCCGCCTGAATCTCGGCGTGATGGCCGTCCTCATGATCGCCGGTGAATCGATCTCCGCGGAGGCGGGCATCGGCTACCGCATTTTCATCAAATTCTACCGCACCACCGCCATGGACTCCACCATCGTCTATGTCATCTGGCTCACTTTGCTGATGTTTCTCCTCGATCTGGCGATCAGCCTTTGGATCAAGCACCGCTACAAATGGCTCGCCGGAACATGAAGGAAACACAGGAAAAAATGGATTTCCTCGTGGAAATGCGGGATGTCGAGGTCACCTACCACTCCCAGCCGAAAGTGAAGCTCAAGGGCGGCCTGCGCTTCGAAAGGAAATCCGTCACCGTCTTCCAAGGCATCAATCTGCGGATCCGCGAGGGCGAGTTCA
>Ga0105045_10006616_pt1 | contig 10263 bp, 7 predicted proteins | sample MAT02_FD_78089 | JGI IMG/M metagenome (GOLD analysis project Ga0105045, IMG submission 78089) | Freshwater microbial communities from Lake Fryxell liftoff mats and glacier meltwater in Antarctica - MAT-02 (megahit assembly) | ecosystem: Environmental > Aquatic > Freshwater > Ice > Liftoff...
AAAGAACAATGGAGTTGGTAAACAACAATTACTACGCAGGAGATGTAAAACTGCTTGATGTGGCCGAAGAATTTGGTACACCCGTTTATGTATATGATGCAAACACGATTATTGAAAAATATAAACAATTGAAAAATGCGTTTAAACCGTTGAACGTAAAATTAAAGTATGCATGTAAAGCATTAAATAATACCAATATTTTAAAGTTGTTAAAGAACGAAGGATCGGGCTTGGATACGGTTTCCATAAACGAAGTACAATTAGGATTGTTGGCAGGATTTAACCCCAACGAAATTATTTTTACACCCAACTGTGTAAGTTTTGATGAAATTAAACAAGCTGTTGAATTAGGCGTACATATCAATATCGATAATATTAGTATACTAGAACAATTTGGGCATGAGTATGGTGATAAAGTGCCTTGTTGCATTCGACTTAATCCGCATATTATGGCTGGTGGTAATACCAAAATTTCTACTGGGCATATTGATTCAAAGTTTGGCATTTCTATCTATCAATTGCGTCATGTTTTGCGCGTGGTAAAATCAAGTAATATTAATGTAAACGGATTACACATGCACACCGGCAGTGATATTTTAGATGCAGGCGTATTTTTACAAGGTGCTGAAATTTTATTTGATGCAGCTAGAGATTTTCCTGAATTGGAATTTATTGATTTTGGAAGTGGCTTTAAAGTAGCTTACAAGGAAGGAGACATCACAACGGATGTCGAAGAACTTGGTGGTGCAATTGCCCAGCGCTTTTTGGAGTTTACCAAAGAGTACGGTCGCGACCTTGAACTTTGGTTTGAGCCAGGTAAATTTATTGTGAGCGAATCAGGATTTTTCTTGGTAAAAACTAATGTCATCAAGCAAACCACAGCAACTGTTTTTATAGGAGTTGATTCTGGTTTAAATCACCTTATAAGGCCAATGTTGTACGACTCATATCATTCAATTGTTAATATTTCGAATCCAGAAGGTAAACAACGTATTTACACAGTAGTAGGAAATATTTGCGAAACCGACACTTTTGGTTGGGATAGAAAAATCGCTGAGACCAAAGATGGCGATATATTAGCATTTAAGAATGCGGGTGCTTATGGTATTACAATGGCATCAAATTACAATGCTCGTTTTAGACCAGCCGAAGTATTAATATACAATGGAAAAGCACACCTCATTCGTAAACGCGAAACAATGGAAGACCTCACACGAAACGAAGTTGAAGTGATGTGGGAAGAAGGTGATAGTTTATAGACCATCGTTGATAATCTGTCGTTGATAGACCATAAGCTATTCAACCAATAAAAATAATACCAATGAAAAAAATAGGAATAATTATCCTAAGCATTTTAACGCTTACCGCAATTGCACAAACCAAACAAAAGCTTACCCCTGAAATGCTTTTTAAGCTAGGTAGAGTCAGTAACCCTCAACTTTCGCCTGATGGGAAATTGTTGATTTATGAAGTGAAAAGTTATGATTTGGCAACCAATAAAGGATCCAACATTGTATATATTCTTGCATTGCCAAATATTGCTGCAAAACCCATAACCACGCCTAATCAAAATGCATTTGATGTGCAATGGAGGCCTGACGGAAAACGCATCTCTTATTTATCCTCAGAAACTGGGAGTGTGCAATTGTGGGAAATAGATATTGATGGTACACAAAAAATTCAGGTATCAGAAGTTGTTGGAGGCATCAATGCATATAAATATGCACCTTCTATAAACCATATTGTCTATTCTGCAAGTGTAAAATTGGAACAAAATCCTGCTGAGATTTACCCAGATTTGCCTCTAACAAAAGATGCACGCATTATTGATGGATTGTTTTACAGGCATTGGGATAGTTGGAATGATTACACATTTAACCACATGTTTATTACACCATACCAAAATGGAAAAATTTCGGGAGACGCTATCGACATTATGAAAGATGAGAAGTTTGATGCTCCCTTAAAACCATTTGGTGGTTCTGAGCAATTTAACTGGAGTGCAAATAGTAAAAAACTCGCTTATACATCGCGCAAAGAAACTGGAACAGCAGAGGCATTAAGCACCAATGCCGATATTTATATTTATGATATGGATACACGCAATACCTTTAATTTATCATCAGATAATAAAGGGTATGATGTTGCTCCTTCGTTTAGCAATGATGGTAAAAAGATTGCATGGCAAAGTATGAAACGCCCAGGCAACGAAGCAGATAAAAATAGATTGATGGTATATTATTTTGATTCTAAAAAACTTATTGAGGTTACTCAAAATTTTGATTTTGGAATTGAAGTATTTCAATGGAATGGAGTTGGACAAATTTATTTTATTGCAGAATACTTAGGTACTAAAAATATATTTTATGCAGATGAAAAAGTATCTAAAACAAACTCGAATTTTTCAGAAGTAAAACAATTCACCAAAGGCGATCATGATTACTTGTCGTTTAGCGTGTATAGCACCGATAAAAAGACATTTGCAATGATAGGTGCTAAACAAACGATGAGTTTACCTACCGAGTTGTTTGCCATCAGTAGCAAAGGAGTAGATGCTCAATTTACTTACGTCAATAAAACAATTACTGATAATATTGAATGGGGTAGGGTAGAAAAGCGTATGATTCCATCAACTGATGGAAAACAAATTTTGACATGGGTAATTTATCCACCAAACTTTAATCCCAATAAACAATATCCAACATTATTGTATTGCCAAGGTGGACCGCAAAGTATGGTAAGTCAGTTTTTTTCTTACCGGTGGAATTTCCAATTGATGGCAAATAATGGGTATATTATTGTAGCACCAAATAGGCGTGGTACTCCTGGATTTGGGCAGGCTTGGACAGACCAAATTATTGGGGACTACGGAGGTCAAGCAATGAAAGATTATTTGAGTGCGATAGATGAAGTATCGAAAGAGAATTTTGTAGCCAAAGATAAAAGAGCTGCAGTTGGCGCAAGTTTTGGCGGCTATTCTGTTTATTGGCTTGCTGGAAATCATCAAGGTAGGTTCAAAACCTTTATCGCACATTGTGGAATGTTTAACATGGAGAGCTGGTATGGCAGCACCGAAGAATTATTTTTTGCAAACAACGATAATCAAGGTTCGTATTGGCAAAATCCTCGCCCTCGTAATTTTGATTCATCGCCACATAAGTTTGTACAAAATTGGAATACACCAATGCTTATTGTTCACAATGAAAAAGATTTTAGAGTGCCACTTACTCAAGGAATGGAGGCTTTTACTGCGGCTCAATTGAAAGGAATAAAAAGTAGATTTTTATATTTTCCCGATGAGAACCATTGGGTTATAAAGCCACAAAATAGTGTATTGTGGCAACGTGTTTATTTTGATTGGTTAGATTCGTACTTAAAATAATAAAATAATGAAAAAGATATTTATCCCATTTGTAGTATTCATCTTTTTGCTTGTATCATGCACCAAAGAACAATTAAGCCAAGTATTTGATAGAATACCCGCAGCGTTAACCAATGAAGAAGTTATTTCAGGGCTAAAGCAAGCATTAAATGTAGGAACAGATACCTCTGTAAGCATTTTAAATAAAGTAGATGGTTACCTTAAAGACGAAGCTGTAAAAATTTTATTACCACCAGAAGCTGTTGTTGTTTATGATAGAATTACATCTATTCCTGGAGGTTCACAATTGCTAGACAATACTATTTTAGCAATGAACCGCGCTGCAGAAGACGCAGCTGGTGAAGCAAAACCGATTTTTGTAAATGCGATAACAAGTATTACCATTGCAGATGGTTTTTCTATTTTAAATGGAACAGATACAGCAGCCACTAATTATTTAAAAGGTAGAACTTATGATTCTTTATTCTTTACCTTCCAACCTAAAATTAATACGTCACTATCCAAGCCATTTGTTCTAGGTATTTCGGCTCAAAGTGCGTATTCCAATTTAATAAATGCATATAATACTGCTTCTCTAGGCGGAATATTGTGGCCTCGCATAACTTCTAATTCCCTAAGTGCGCATGTTACACAAAAAGGATTAAATGGCTTATTTTTAAAGGTGGCCAATCAAGAAAAGAAAATTCGGAAAGACCCATTGGCTCAAGTTACTGATTTGCTCAAAAAAGTTTTTGGGAAGAAATGAGTTCTAAAGTAGCTTTTCTTTTGTTACTTTTGGTATTATCGATTAATGTAAAGGCTCAGTATAAACGTGAACCCAACTTAGCCCAGTTAAATGTAAGTATTGGAATATTGCCGGTATTAAATTTTACACCCAAATTGTTTGACTATATTCCTACAGAAATGCTAAGGATTACTTTTGGCGTAAATTATTTGAAAGGATATTTGAAGGGCAATTTACAATATACCAACATTACTTCAACTAATAGACCCAATTGTATAATGCTCGACAAAAGTATTTCCTACATTTATTCTGCTCATTTATATAAAGGATTTTTTATAAATGGAGGCTTTCAAGTAGGGTTAAATTCAATTCGAATCGATGATAAAAATCTTCCTGACTTTCTTGGTAGTGAAACCGAATTAAGCAGTGGTTTCGAATTTGGGGTTGAAAAACGTTTTAAGAATAAACTTGGCGTTTCATATTCCTACAAATTACAACGAATTTTTGCCACCCCTAGAAATACATTTTCAATACTCGATATTGGATTAGTCTATTATTTTAACAGTAGTGATAGGCTAAAGAAATGGTTAGAATAATACCATTATTGTGCATTTTAGGCTTCTGTATCAGTAGCCGTCAACTTTCAGCGCAGGGCGATAGTAGTATTTATCAATTTTGGGGAAGAGACCCAAATACAGATATTGAAAATACAGTGAGTAACCAAAAGCAAATAATAACTAAACATCAAATTTTAAGCAGTGGTTATTCATTGGTAAGCGATCTTTTTCAACTAATTGATGGCTGGACGCAAAGCACTTGGAATGGTGATAAGTGGAATATGCAAAGCAATGGGACGGGTAACTACCAAACTCAAAATTGGACGCTTCTCCTTAATGGACAACGGATAGAATTAATGAAATTAGATGCTCAACATATCAATACAATTGGTATCACTGTATATGATATTGAGCGAATTGAAATTGTGAATGCTGTTGGCAACTACCTTGGCGAGTTTAACGAAAAAGGAATTATTCATATTATTACAAAGCAAAATAAGGACGGAATAACCTACCGCGGATTAATTGGAAATGGAAATGAAATTGGAGACCCTCATTTAAATATTTTTAACGTAAAATCTTCAAATGCCAACGTTGATGAATATGGAGCCAGTTTTGGAAATCATTTAGGCTTTAAAAAAGGCAAATGGAATGTTCAATTTAACCAATACTATAATAATTATTTTTACCGCGATACTCTTCTATTTCCCTATGTATACAATACGAATCCCAATGCAGATGTTGTTCAAATCTTAAGGAGTGGACGAATACAAGCAACTTATTTATCAACAAAAATGATGCACCAATTTGCTGCAATAACATCAAGGTACACTGATGTTGTTATTCCTGCATCTATTTTTAACCCCATTATTGGTAAACAAAATTACAATATGGTTGGATATACAATGCGCTATGAATATCAAAAAGGAGTGTTACAATATAAAGGGAGTTTTATGTCTCGTTCATTTGCAGGTGATGATCAAAAATTTATTTCTCACAATCAACAATCGCTAACCAACAACCTAAATTATACGATACAAACACGTAATTTTAAAGGTAATATTATTCGTCAATTTGGAATTGCCTATGATTTTTTTTCAACGCAAATCGTTAGCACAAAAAATACCGATGTGGTTCATTTACTGCGACCTTATTTTTCTTACACGTATCCAACTACCAAAAAAAGCAATGTGTTTGCTGATATTTCAATTACTACCAATACTGCTAATTTATTGCCAAAACTAGCATTGGGCTATTATAAACAGCCTACTATTATTACAAATTGGAGTGTAATTGCATCTTTCTCACAGCGAAGTCAAGCTGAAAATAATTCGTATTTGTATTTTTTTTCGATGCTGGATAGTAACAGTTTTAGCCTTTCAGAACAAGTAACAACTCTGGCTACGGCTGATTACTTTTTTAACCTAAACGTGAATAGATTTTTCAAAGTAAGTTTTAATTCGGGCTTAAAGATTTTACAAAACGAATTTCTTTTTCGTCCCACACCATTTTTTTACCCAACATACCCACAATTAGCATTTACAGAAATAGATGGCATCCAACAAACCCGTTGGGTAAATCGAATAAATGTGCATTACAGCATGCTTACAAATATAAAATTCGATATTAATTATATTCGTATTGCTACAATAAATAACGATGCGCCAAATCCAATTTCAAGGCACAGGTTATCTCTCAACATCACTTACAATTTGCCCTCTCGTTTCGATTTATGGATGAGGTATTATTACCAATCGCAATCCTTTTGGATAAATCCATTGCTTATTAACCAGCAGAATAATGTTGTTCCTCAAAATCTATATAGTGAACAAGTGCCCGTTCATACATTTGACTTGGGTGTAACCAAAAAGCTATTGAAAGATTTTTTAACGACCAATATTTCTGTTCGCAATATATTGAACGCTCAAGAGCGATATCAACCAAATGGAGCAGTTTTTAATTTGCGACTTTTCCTCTCTTTACGGATGGATATTAATGATGTTTTTGCCAAAACCGTAACAAAACCGTAATTTGCCAATGTGATTATTGAACTAAAAGATCCAATTTTCTTATTGTTAAACAAATTGGTAGCAGCGCAAAAAGCAGATGCTTACTTGGTAGGTGGCTACGTGCGCGACTTATTTTTACAACGGTTATCAAAAGATATTGATGTGGTAGTTATTGGCGATGGCATAGCACTAGCTAGATCTTTTGCAGAAATGATTCCAAATAGTGAATTTGCATTTTTCAAAACTTATGGAACAGCCATGGTAAAAACTGCTGAGTGGGAAGTAGAGTTTGTAGGAGCTAGGCAAGAATCTTACACGCATGATTCACGTAAGCCAACTGTTAATCCAGGTACGCTAAGTGACGACCAAAATAGGAGAGATTTTACCATTAATGCATTAGCTATAAGCTTGCAAGCGCATAATTTTGGAACCTTAATAGACCCCTTTGAAGGTATTTCTGATTTAGAAGCTAAAATTATTCGTACACCACGCAATCCTGATATTACCTTTAGTGACGATCCTTTGCGCATGATGCGAGCCATTAGGTTTTCAGCACAATTGGATTTTGATATTTTACCCGAAACGTATAATGCCATTAAACGCAACGCTCATAGGTTAAAAATTATTTCGGGTGAGCGCATTGCTGATGAAATGAATAAAATTATATTATCAAAAAAACCATCACGCGGATTAAAACAATTGTTTGATTGTGGTATTTTACAGCAATTTTTTCCTGAACTGGCAGCAATGCAAGGTGTGGAAACTATAGAGGATAAAGCTCATAAAGATAATTTTTACCATACATTGATGGTACTTGATAATATTAGTGACGAAACAAACGACCTATGGCTTAGGTGGGCAGCCCTGCTTCATGATATTGCTAAGCCTCTAACAAAAAGATTTTCAGCTGTCGAAGGATGGACTTTTCATGGCCATGAAGATAAAGGATCGCACATGGTTTCTAAATTATTTAGAAAATTAAAGTTGCCTTTAAATGATAAAATGAAATTTGTAGAGAAAATGGTGGCTTTACATCATAGGCCAAAAGCACTTGCAGAACAAGGCGTTACCGACTCTGCCATTAGGAGATTGGTTGTAGATGCAGGTGATGATTTAGAAGATTTATTCACCTTATGCCGCGCAGATATGACATCTTCCAACCCTAAAAAAATTGCGTTTTATAAATTGAAATTAATAGAAGTAGCAAAACTCGTAGCAGAAGTATCAGAACGAGATGCCCTGCGTAATTTCCAACCACCTATAACGGGTGAAGATATTATGAACATTTTTGGAATCGGCCCATCCCGTGAGGTAGGAATTATCAAAACAGAAATCAGAGAAGCCATTCTTGAAGGTAAAATAAAAAATACCAAGGAAGATGCTTTACAATTAATGCATACAAAAGCAGCTGAATTCGGTTTTAAACCTATTTCTAATGATTTATAACTATATTTGTTTCACAAAATAATAGATAAAATTGATGATGCGTAAGTATACAATATCGGTGATTCTTCTTAGCATTTTGGTGAGCTTAGCCACATTTCTAACATCTTGCAAAAGCGAAAAAGATAAAGCATTTGAAGATCCTTGCGGAGGTAAGGCACCAAGTGGCGGTGTTACAGGGTTGTTAATTTCGCCTGAGCAAGATATTGAGCTTGGTAAAACGGTAGAGTACCAAATAGATTCTTTAAAATCCGATTATCCCGTACTTGACTCGGCTCAGTATCCAGCAGCGTATGGTCATATTTACCGCATACGCGACAATGTGTTAAACTCTGGAAAGGTGTACTACAAAAACACCTTCCAATGGAAAGTGCGCATTATTAAAGACGATAATACCCTCAATGCATTTTGTACACCAGGGGGTTATATTTACGTGTATACTGGAATTATTAAATACCTAGACAACGAAATGCAGTTGGCTGGTATAATGGGGCATGAAATTGCCCATGCTGACAGACGGCATAGTGCAAAGCAGATGGTGCAACAAGTTGGACTTTCGGCTTTATTGAGCATACTAACTAGTGGAACCACCCAACAACTTGCAGGCTTGGGCTCACAATTATTGCTACTAAAGTATAGCCGAAATGATGAAACAGAAGCTGATGATTATTCAGTGCGTTATTTATTAGGCACAGAATATGACGCGCAGGGAGCTAAATATTTTTTCCAAAAAATAAGTGCTGGTGGTGGTGGGCAAGGCGTGCCAGAGTTTTTAAGCACACATCCCAATCCTGCTAACCGCGTAGAAAATATTGAAGAAACATGGAAATGCCTCGGTAGTGGCGGTAATACGGGCACCTTCGACTCGCGTTATGCTCAATTTAAAGCAAGTTTACCACAATAAATTTTCGAGAGAAGCAAGCTGTAAGTCAGCTATTGCAAATCGTTTATCAGATGCTGATGCTAATTCGGGAACTGCCACACACTTCATTCGTGCTGCTTTTGCAGCAATAACGCCATTTATGGAGTCCTCAATTACCAAACAATTGCTTGGGATAGCATTGAGTTTTTTTGCTGCAGTTAAAAATATCCCAGGATGTGGTTTTCCGTAAGGTTCAATCTCTGCTGAACATACTACATCAAAATACCGGTTAATAGCCAATTTGTCAATAACCATATTTATTAAACTCATTGCTGATGAAGAGGCAAGTGCCATAGGTATATTTTGTGCTGCTAAAAAGGCAAGCAATTCATAAACGCCCGGCATCGCTTCTGCATGTTCTTGAATCAATATCTCAACGCATTCCAATATTTCATTTTCTGTTTGCTCAAAATTTGGGTTTTGCCATGGTTGATATTGATACCAATGAGTTACCACCTCGCTCAATCTAAAACCCATCACTTGTTGTAATAAAGTGTCAGTTAGTGTTAATCCTAATTTACGGAAAACCTTCTTTTCTGCTATTTTCCAATACGGTTCAGAATTGATAAGCAAACCATCCATATCAAAAATGATTGCCTTACTTTCGGAAATAAGTGGGTGCATTAATACTAAGTTAAGGGTGAGAAATGATAAACTTTCGTGATTGTATTAATTGATTGGAAAATGATACCTCTAAAATATACATTCCATTCTCAAGCGCATGAGTGTTGATCTCAGGTGAATTTTTTACCCGCAAGAGCTCTTTTCCTGAAAGGCCTCTAATGCATATCCAATTAATCGAATTTGTTGAACCAATTGAGATATTATTATTTGCAGGATTTGGGTATAATGAAAACTGTGGTAATTCGGGCTTCAACATTTTTGAAACTGACGTTACGTTCCCCTTTACATTTAAATTATCAATAAATAAGGATGTACCCAAAGGTGGGTTATTTTTTAAATTGGGAGAAATGAGCACAAAAGCGGAGTCAGGAGTTGCCCCTGTCGCATAGTTGAAAGGTAAACTAAGCAAGGTATAGTTGGTTACGGAATCTGTAATAATAGAGCCAGAAAGCGCAATGGTATCAGTTTTTTTGAGAAGGGTATTCCATTTTGTCAATACAAATAAAGCAATGGCAGTATCTTTATTGGCAGGCGAAAATTTGTAGTAAAACTCCCATGTTTGAGGTCTGTAAGGGTAAGGGATTTTAATATAATCAAATGAA